>RCUQ01001121.1_pt1 | contig 10800 bp, 9 predicted proteins | sample 2166351 | NCBI WGS metagenome assembly RCUQ01 (sample SAMN09932597, study PRJNA488358) | compost metagenome | feature: garden; material: soil; isolation source: compost soil in acetonitrile-enriched culture | place: Germany: Experimental Botanical Garden Goettingen | collected 2016-01-27
ACCAAACGTAGCCTAAACTAGATTTCATCCAGTCTTGATGATTTTGTTGTTCATAATCCCAGTTTAATCGAACGGCATTATTGCTATTAATCACATATTGCCATTGAGTATTTACTCTCAAATTCCATTGGTTTTGATCTTCCCAATAGGGCAATTCAATTTGCACCACAGAGTTGAAGTGCTCAAACCACTGATTCATACAACCTAAAGTTGGGCCCATTCCCACACGCCACCCTTTATCTAGATTAGAACCTGTTTGAACATAGGTTTGTAGTTGCCCATAGCAAATATGTTTGCGCTCATAGTCTGCAAAACTGTAACCAACTTGAGCGTTAAAATTCGCCACACCATGCTGTTTTTCTTCACTAAAGTTTCCATCATGAATTGCTTCCTGACGCAAGCCTAAGTTAAATCCCCAACTCAGCGGTGTTTTAAAAGGCTGTATTGGGTTATAAGAATTTACTTCTAACAGATCAAGACGTTCTAGTTTTAAATGATCATCTCGCCACTGCGCATTGCCATTTAAAAATAATAATTGAGTCCCCGTACGATATCCACCTTGAGGATCTATTAAGTCGTGATAGGCTTGCCGATGACCAATTTCGATAAACTTATCACCTTGGACTTCACCGGCTTTCACTGAAATATTACGTGCATTATGGCCTTGAGTTGGCTCTTTTTCTGGTCGTTTAGGTTCTTGACGCTGTTTGTCTAAATCAATCTGGCTTCTTAAAGCCAAAAGCTGACGTAACTGTGGCTGAGCAACGCTTTCTTCTATTTGACGGCTCGTAAATTGAAGATATAAATCATCGTAAGCCATCTCTAGAATTTTGGCCTGATCTTGCTCACTAAAGGATTTTAAAAGCTCAGAAGACTGCTTAATTGGCATCATCGTAATTTGATGTGCAACCTTCGCGAGTGAGGCACCATGTTGATGAGCTTGGGCCAATAGCTGAGTTTCTAAAGCAGGCCGATACACAGGCGCTTTGGTGAGCCCTTGCTGTTGCATCGATTTGATTGTTTCCATCGGAATAGATGCATAAGTAAACTTTTCTTGTAAGTTAGACTCAGGTTTTACTAAATCGACCAAGCCTAATAACCTATAGGCACAGTTATCACTGACAAAATAATAAGGAAAACTTACATGCTGCATTTCCCAAATATGGCTTACTAAAAACCGCGTTTCTTCAGGGGAAAGTTTCAGCTCATATTCCCATAAATCACGGCTTTCGAAATCACCGTACTCTTTTACCTTACGATAATAAGGCATAAGTGAATATTCACCCGGATATTGCCCTGTTAAACCTTTCCATGCATATGACCAGTTGTCATTCCCCGCCACAGTTGCTGCATAATTTACAGCATAGGAAACTAAACTTAATTGCTGCTGATCTTTAGGGTCTAAACGCAATAAAGTATGACCAAACATCGAGCTAGGGTTGCCCATAAAATCTGTCGCATAAATTAATGTGGCTTTATAAGGCTTAATCTGTCCAATCCAGTTTTCAAATTCTGAACATTTTATTTGAGGCAATTCATTTTCTTGAATACCTACTTTTTGTATGAGCCATTGGCTTCGAGCCGGAAACTTACAACGAATCGACTGATTATCTTGAGCAGGCATAAATAATGCCGAGATGTCAGCTTTCAGTTCTTCTTTTAAATTATTTTTCCCATTTTCTGACATGAAATAACCAGAATAAGTGACGTCACTTTTATGGTTTTTATTGGCATACATAAGCCTTTGCCATGTAATATCTTGATCTAAGTTTTTTTGTTCTGCAATTGACCAATATTTTTGAATAGATGGATTTATTTCTGCTGAATACGCAATATTAACTGCCAAAGAGGCAAAAACTAAAACAACTGACTTCATTAAGCTCATCAATTTTTATCATTAAATATAAGAAAAACCCTGCCATACGACAGGGTTTTCAATTTCAAACTTATACGTAAGCTTTTAAAACGTCGTCTTTAGCCATTACAGTTTGTAATGATGCTAATACTTGAAGGGTATTTTGATTATTTGCTGAATAGATTTCACCAAAGTTTGCTTTTGAAACTTTAAAGAAACGGTCTTTATCTTGAGGTTTAATTTGCATTAACTCAGCAAGTACATTCAGACTTTCACCTTGGCCTACTGCCATATCACGTGCTAAAGCTTCTGCATTTTCGTTTGTGAATGTTACAACTTGCGCTGTTACTGTTCCGCCTTGACGACAGCCTAAAGTACCGAAAGTGATCCCTAATAATTGGTTAGTAAAAATACCGTTTGTTGTTGCAGCAAGAATTTTAGGCGCTACTCCTTTCTTGCCAGCCCATACTTGAGTACCCACACCACAACCTACATCGTTATCAGCCATAGCAACACTTGAACCAGCTGCTAACAAAGCAGCTAAAGCTAATTTTTTTAACATAGATGTATATCTCCAAAAATCATTATTGATTGTTTCTTATGTATTGTTATGTGTAATTTTTATTACACGCTATTAAAGATAGCGATAAGGCTACGATTTAGCAATTAAAAAATAAACAATATGATGAAAAGTGCTAAAGAAAAATTTACCTTAAATTCCAATTACCTTGATTATCTCGATTACCTAATATTTTAAGAACCAATACTAAGCTTAAAAGTAATAATAAATACCATGATCCTAGCTTACCCCATCCCACCATATGCCAAGCATCGACCTGACTTGGATATAGCCAGATTTTATAAAATGTACTTATATTTTCAGCAATCCAGATGATAAACGCGAGCGTTAATAATATCGGTAGCATCGGGATTTTAAATTTATGTTCATTTATTTGAAAATAAAGTTTTGTTTTCCAGAAAATAAAAATACTAATCGCGAATAAAATATAGCGAATATCTGGAACAAAAAATTTACTCATAAAATTTATATATGAGAAAAATGCCAGTAATAGCATAGTTGCAAAATTTGGAAGCTTTTCAAAAGACACTTGAAACAGTCGTATTGAGCGTGCGAAGAAACTACCTACAGCCGAATACATGAAACCTGCAAATAAAGGCACCGTTAAAATTTTAAATACGGCGGGCTGTGGATATTGCCATGAAGCAATTGCAGGATGAGTTAAAAATATTTCCATGACCATCGCCATGACGTGAAATAAAGCAATCACTTTGGCTTCTGCCCATGACTCCAGTTTTAAATAGAGTAAGCAGATCTGGATCATCAGTGCATAGATGAGTAAATAATCATAACGATAAAAACCCATATATTCATGGCTTCCAATCGGTGCTGTTAAAGCAAAAGCAATTAAAAGCAAAATACCAAACAAGGCTGCCGAAACAGCCTTGCCCATAAATTGAAACGGTAAAGTTAGATATTGCACAAAAACTATCCTAGATATTTAGCACTATACTCATGCACTGTATCTACAAAGATTTTTGGTTGTGCAGGGTCTACCCATTGGGTAATCCCATGACCTAAGTTAGCAATGTAACCCGTCTTTTCACCATTTGCGTAGGCATCATCCAACATGGCTTTTACTGCTTTTTCAATTGAAGCAGCCGAACCATATAAAACAGCAGGATCAAGATTTCCTTGCAAAGCGACACGTCCAGCCACCGTAGTTCGAGCTGTATCTAATCGCGTAGTCCAATCTAAACCTAATGCATCTGCACCTGTGCTAATCATTGGCTCCAACCATTGACCGCCACCTTTAGTGAACACAATGATAGGAATACGTCGACCGTCTTTTTCACGTTGCAAACCAGCAATGATTTTATTCATGTAGTTTAAAGAAAATTCGACATATTCACGATGTGCCAATGCCCCGCCCCAGCTATCAAAGATCTGGATCGCCTGAGCACCTGCATCAATTTGAGCATTTAAATAGTCAATTACAGAGTCTGCTAAATGATCAAGCAAAGCATGCAAAACTTCTGGTTGGGCGTACATCATTTGCTTGGTAAAACGGAACTCTTTACTTGAACCACCTTCAACCATATAAGTTGCTAAAGTCCAAGGGCTACCCGAAAAACCAATCAGTGGAACTTGACCACCTAAAGCAGAGCGAATCGTGCTTACCGCATTCATAACATAATCAAGGTCTGATTTTGCATTTAACTTTGGTAAGTTAGCCACATCTTGTTCAGTACGTACTGTTTTATGGAACTTTGGTCCTTCACCTGTTTCAAAATAAAGACCTAAACCCAGTGCATCTGGAATTGTTAAAATATCTGAAAATAAAATTGCTGCATCTAAATCATAGCGACACAAAGGTTGCAAAGTGACTTCACAGGCAAAATCTGTGTTTTTACATAAGGATAGAAAGTCACCTGCTTTTGAACGTGTTTCACGATATTCAGGCAAATAACGCCCTGCTTGACGCATCATCCATACCGGAGTGGTATCTACAGGTTCGCGTAACAAAGCACGGAGGAAACGATCATTTTTCAAAGTCGTCATTACCAATCTCTATCTTCTTTATGTGGCAGCATCATACCAAAAACAGAGACATTTTTATAATTTCAATTTCACACAAAAAACTCGTCAATCTACTAAAAAATGCATATTTACACAAAAGTCTACTGCAAGCTGCGGGGTTTTCTGCAATACTTGCAACATGTTACATTGGGTTTATTGATATTCTTTTAATCACTAAATTGCCAATCTTGGGCTCATAGAGATGAGTTATTGGTAATTTTATGCACTTTAAGATCACATCAATCCTCCTATTGCTTATATGAAAATTCTTAAGGTTGAATTACATGTTTGTTCGCTCATTACTCGCTATGAGTTTAAGTTGTATCATTGCTAATGTTGCTTTTGCTGCTTCAACAACTGAGCAACCCCTGAACCCTAAAAAGGTATCAGCTCCTGTAGAAGATCCGATTGATCCTCTAGCAGTAGAGGCAGCTTCAACTGTACAAGCTCAAGCTCCAACACAAATTACTGCTCAAGAACAAAATGACCTAAATCGAGCGTCAACAACATTACAAAACTTACAGAAAACTGAAGACCCAAATGCAGAGTCTGGCATTGCTGCGTCTACGCCAGCTGTTGCTAAAAGCACAACGGCGTCTAAGGCTGCACCAGTGTCAGCTGCTTCATGGACTTTAGATAGCTTAAACTCGGCTGAATGGTCTGAAAATATTGGTAAAGGTCAACTTCCAGTCTATGCACGTGCACACGTGATGCTCAATAATGCACATGCATCGCCAGGTGCTATTGATGGCATGAGCGGTAAAAACACCTTAAAAGCAATTTCTTCATTCCAACAAATGAATGGTTTGTCAGCTACTGGTGAGCTTACTAAAGAAACTTGGGATGCTTTGGTTGCAAAACAAACGAAGCCAGCATTTATTGAATACACGATTTCTGATGCTGACTTAAAAGGTCCGTATGCCCAATCAATTCCTTCTGATTATGCTTTACAAGCCAAAATGAAAGGTTTGTATTACACCCGTGTTAGCGAAATGTTGGGTGAAAAGTTTCATATTGATGAAGCATTCTTAAAGAAAATTAACCCAACTGCGACATTCAAAAAAGCTGGTGAAAAAATCATTGTTCCAAACGTGCGCAATGACTTACCAGAAGATATTCATTTGATTATTGCCCATAAAGGCGCAAAACAATTGTATCTCTTCAATAGCCGGAACCAAATGATTGCCTCATTTCCTGCAACAATTGGCAGTACTGATACGCCTTCTCCGGCCGGTACTTACAAGGTAGTTGGTGTGGCTCGTAACCCTTGGTACAGCTATTCACCGTCGAACTTCGTACAAGGTAAAAACTTAAAACCTCTTTCTTTACCACCTGGCCCAAATGCCCCTGTTGGTAATATCTGGATTGGTTTGAGTAAGAAATCTTTTGGTATTCACGGAACACCAAATCCATCTTTAATTTCTAAAACAGCATCACACGGTTGTATCCGTTTGACTAACTGGGATGCAAATGATTTAGGAAGTAAAGTACGTTCTGGCGTAACTGTTAAATTCCTTGAATAATTAAATATTTTCATAAAAAAACCTGTCTTTATGGCAGGTTTTTTATTGCAAAAAAATGCAACAAACAGGTAAAAAACTTAATATCATATCAATTATGAAATGACATGTTTCAGTTCTTCTATTTTTTCACTCCCGATATAGCATTAATATATTTCTCAAGAGATAAATAAAAATTTGGGAGATTAGATCATGAATGCTTACGTACATCGTGGTGAAGATCGAGGTCATGTAAAAGCGGGTTGGTTAGAGTCATATCATAGCTTTTCATTTGGTAGCTGGTACAACCCTAAATATATGGGTGTCAGTGCTTTACGAGTCATTAATGACGACAGAATTGATGCGCATAATGGTTTCGGTACGCACTCGCATGACAATATGGAAATCTTAACCTGTGTGCTAGATGGTGCAATTTCACACCGTGACACGATGGGAAATGAAGGTCAAATTAAAGCAGGTGAATGGCAACTCATGAGTGCTGGCACAGGTGTTGCCCACAGTGAAGTTAACAACACTGATACGCCTGTACATTTATTACAGATCTGGATTATTCCAGATGTAAGAGATGCAGAGCCAAATTACCAGCAAATTAACCTTGACCCACGTAAAGATCCAAATAAATGGCATTTAATTGCAGGACCTGATGCAAATGCACCAATGCATATTCGTCAAAATGCAGAGATAAAATCTGCCGTATTGGAAAAAGGACATGAGTTAAGTGTTGATCCGGTTAAAAAAGTGAATTATATCCACGTTATTTCCGGTGTAATTCGTATCGGTGATCAAGAAGTTAAAGCAGGCGATGCTTTCGTATTTGAGGATAAAGCGACGATTCAGGCAAACGAAGATAGTCAATTTATTTGGTTCGACTTACCTTAAATTAATCAAAAGCCCTTTGAACAAAAGGGCTTTTTTAATCGCCACCACCACCGCCCCCATCACATCCTCCCGAATCTGAAGATGATGATGAACAGTCATTTGAATAACTAGAGCTATGATGACTAGGGCTATTATCGTGAAAATGATGGGTTGAAGAAGTTGAATAATCATGCTCGCCAGATGACGAAGAATTTTTTAAATTTCTAAGCAGTGCAATTAAACAGATCAGACCCATACTGGAAAAAATTGCAATAAATACAATAATAAATAACTTCAAATAACGACCTCCTTGATCAATCTAAACACACATTAAAATAAACTATTTTAAGTTTCCTTCACATACAAATAGGCACTCGCTCTTGATATACCTAAATGTTGTGCAACTGTCTCTACAGCCTTTTTAATGTCTAATAAGCCATTATTCTTTAACTCATGTATTAATTGTTTTCTCTCATTGAGTTTTAACATACGCGGTGTAGTGGCATGTTTTGATGCAAATTGATCGATATATCTTCGAATTGCTTCAGACCCATTCGGTTCCAAATTTTCAATAATGTTGTCAGTTTCAATTTTAGTAAAATGGTCTAAAGCACTTTGCATGCCCCTAAATAGGGTTAAATCAATATTCATACATAAAGCGGCCACATATTCGCCCTCTTCATCTTTAATACCAATAGAAGTGCTTTTTGTGGGGCGGCCATCTGCAAACTGGTTTGCATAGTTGGAAATAAGATTTGGAAATTCTGGAGACATAATTCTTGCCAGCCCTAACTCTGTTGCTGGATCTCCAATTTTTCGACCAGATAAATTATTGTGTATTGAGAGTATGGCATGTTCAGGATTTGTTAAGTCATGGACAACAACTTCGCAAAATGGAAATAGCGTTTCACTTAACCCTTTCGCGATTGTATCTAGTTGAGTGAGTAAATGTTTATCACGATTTCCCAATGTATTTCCTCCAAATGACTTGCTTACTATTTCAAACCCTAGCGTAAAGTATGCAAACAGTAATTTAGACTTTTTATCTAATTTTAAACTTAATGTAAATCAAAATCTTATATCTCATTGTTATCACATCAGAAAATAAAATTAGACATTTTATCTAAATATATATATTTTATCTAAACAAGGTCAATATATTGTGCGTTGCTTGAGCAATACGAAATCTTGCATCCGAAAACATTGAATAGAATTAGGTTTAATTATGAAAAATTTAACCCTTCCAGCTTATGAAGATGTCGCAGCCGCTGCTGAACGTATTAAAGGTTTTGCAAATAAAACCCCTGTTTTAACTTCACGTACTGTTAACAATGAATTTGAAGCAGAAGTATTCTTTAAATGTGAGAATTTTCAGCGTGTTGGCGCTTTCAAATTTCGTGGTGCAATGAATGCGCTTGCACAGTTCGATGATGCTCAAAAAAAAGCTGGTGTGGTTGCTTTCTCTTCAGGAAATCATGCTCAAGCGATTGCGCTGTCAGCAAAGATCCTTGGTATTCCAGCAACAATCATCATGCCTAAAGATGCTCCTGCTGCAAAAATGGCAGCGACGCGAGAATACGGAGGCAATATTGTTGAATATGATCGTTATACAGAAGATCGGGAACAAATTGGAAAAGAGATTGCCGAAAAAAATGGTCTAACCTTAATTCCATCTTATGATCATCCGCATGTTATTGCAGGTCAAGGAACGGCTGCAAAAGAACTATTTGAAGAAGTTGGTGACTTGGATTACCTCTTTGTATGTTTAGGTGGCGGAGGTTTATTGGCAGGCTCTTCCTTATCTGCCCGTCAACTCTCTCCGGACTGTAAAATATATGGTGTTGAACCTGCCCTAGGAAATGATGGACAAATGTCCTTTAGAAAAGGAGAAATTGTTCATATTGATACGCCCCAAACGATTGCCGATGGTGCTCAAATTCAAAGTTTAGGTAAATTAACATTTCCTATTATTCAAAAGAATGTAGATGACATTTTGACTGTAACAGACGAAGAACTCGTGACTTCTATGAAGTTCTTTGCTGAAAGAATGAAGATGGTGGTTGAACCGACAGGATGCCTTGGATTTGCGGCTGCCCGTAATTTAAAGCATGAGTTAAAAGGCAAACGTATAGGCATCATTATTAGTGGTGGGAATGTCGATATTTCTAAATATGTAGAGTTTTTATCAGCTTAATAAAAGTTGGTGTCTATCTATGATGTCAGTTAAAGCGTCATGGATAGACATTACATGCTACTCGTCTCTCGAACTGTTCACGTCTTAATTTAAACATCAACTTTTGGAGATGGCTATGAGATTTATTTCTGAGTCTGAATCTTCTGCTCTCATCAATCATGAACTCGCTTATGATGCAATTTACGAAGCTTTAATTGCTGCAACTCAATTGGACACTAAAAGTTTTCCTGTGGTTCATGGTCAAGCGTCTGATACAAAAAATACGTTTAGTATTAAATCATCTGCTACCCAGCACTTAGCTGGTCTTAAAGTCGGTTCTTTTTGGGAAGATAATCCTAAAAATGGATTACCACGCCATAACGCACTCATTTTATTATTTAATCAAGCGAATGGAAAAATGGCGGCAGCCATCGAAGCAGGCAAAGTGAATGCATTCCGTACAGCAGCTTCTAATGCTGTTGCGACCAATATATTGGCGAGAAAAAATTCAAAAGTATTAGCCATCTTTGGTACGGGAAATCAGGCCAAATATGAATGTGAGGCATTAGCGAGAATTAGAAACTTCGATCAGATTTTGATAGTAGGACGCGACCAAAATAAAGCTGAAACAATGGCAGAAGACCTAAAAAACTTAGGGATTGAGATTAAAATTGCTGGTGCAAAAGAAGCTTGTGAACAAGCGGATATTATTGTGACAGCAACTTCGTCTCAAACCCCTCTTTTTAAAGCAGAATGGGTCAAAGTCGGCACTCATATTTCATCTATGGGTTCAGATAAACAAGGCAAACAAGAACTTCCACCAGAATTATTTTCACAGAGTGGTTTATTCTGTGATCTTAATACTCAGTCTAAAGTCATTGGTGAATTCCAGCATGCACCTGAGTCTGCAATTTTAATGAATATCGGTGATGTGCTTTTAGCAAACGCTCAAGGAAGGCAATCTCAGGAACAAATCACAATTTATGATAGTTCAGGGTTATCTATACAAGATTTATATATCGCCCAAAAAATTTTAGAAATTTCTTAATATTTATCATTTAACTGCATCATTCAGGCTGATGCAGTTAAGTGATAAGGTATTTCTTTTCATTTGCATTAAATAAACTGCATTAAAAAATAATCCAACAACCGTTCCCTTTCCCCTGCCTTATTTGGGTCTAAAAGTTGAACCATCGCCCCATCAATCACAAACAAGAACATGTGTGCATCTTGCTTTGAAGCATTTGCATTGGTTGCTAAAAGCAAATTATAAATTTCATTAATAAGCCAGTTTCGATAGTCAATCACCACCTGATACGCCTTGGGATGTGTTTTCGAAATTTCAAAAATGGCTTTGAAAGGCAAATGATAAAGGCCATCTAAGTCGGCATGTAAAAAGTAAATTTTGCGAAGCTTTTCAAGCAGAGTTAAGTCTTTTTGAACATAAATAATTGAAATCACCTCTTGTTTAAGACCATCTTTTTGAAAAGTTAGGCTCATTTCAATAAGACGTTCTTTTGAGTGAAAGTAATTATAAAAAGTTGCTTTTGGAGTCTTTGACGATTCAATAATGCGGTCCACCCCGACTTTATGAAAGCCATATTTATTAAAAAGATATCGAGAGGTATGAAGCACGCTTAAAGCACGAAATGGAAGATCTGAATGTGGCATAGTTTTACCGTTATAAATTAAATTTTTGTTGTATATAAATGAGATACAAAAGCCGCTGCCCTTTTTTGAGAGAAAAAAAGGCATAGCAAAGCCATAAAGACTGTGCTTGGCACATCTCAAGTTT
>RCUQ01001122.1_pt1 | contig 10797 bp, 7 predicted proteins | sample 2166351 | NCBI WGS metagenome assembly RCUQ01 (sample SAMN09932597, study PRJNA488358) | compost metagenome | feature: garden; material: soil; isolation source: compost soil in acetonitrile-enriched culture | place: Germany: Experimental Botanical Garden Goettingen | collected 2016-01-27
AGGAACGTCATATGCGTTATCAAAAACTGGGCAATACCGGTCTGTTTGTTTCTGAGCTTTGCCTTGGCACCATGACCTTCGGCGGGGAAGGTGGCATGTGGGGAAAAATCGGCCAGCTTCAGCAGAGCGATGCGGAAAAACTGGTTGGCCGTGCGCTGGATGCCGGAATTAACTTTATCGACACTGCGAACGTCTATTCAGAAGGGCGCTCGGAGGAGATTACCGGCCAGGCGCTGAAAAACCTCAAAATCCCGCGTGAAAACGTCGTTGTCGCCACCAAAGTGTTCGGTGAAACCGGTACCGCAGGCGTCAACTCACGCGGCAGTTCGCGTTATCACATCATCAGCAGCGTTAAAGAGAGCCTGCGCCGCATGCAGCTCGATCATATCGATCTCTATCAACTGCACGGTTTCGATCCGGCAACGCCGATCGAAGAGACGCTCTATGCTCTCGATAATCTGGTGCAACATGGCCATGTGCGCTACATCGGTGTCTCTAACTGGGCGGCATGGCAGATTGCGAAAGCGCTGGGGATCTCCGAGCGTCTCGGGCTGGCGCGTTTTGCCTCGCTACAGGCGTACTACACCATTGCCGGGCGCGATCTGGAACGTGAACTGGTGCCAATGCTGCAAAGCGAAGGCGTCGGTCTGATGGTCTGGAGCCCGCTAGCGGGTGGTTTGCTGAGCGGCAAATACGGTCGTGACGGCCAGAGCGAGGCGGGTGGACGTCGTCTGGCGTTCGATTTCCCACCGGTGGAAAAAGAGCGCGCGTTCGACTGCGTGGACGTGATGCGCACCATAGCCGAAAGCAAGGGCGTTTCAGTCGCGCAAATCGCGCTGGCGTGGCTGCTGCATCAGAAAGTGGTGAGCAGCGTTATCATCGGAGCCAAACGCGTGGATCAGCTGGATGACAACATTGTCGCAACGAATATTCGCCTGAGTGATGACGAACTGAAGCAGCTCGACGCCGTCAGTGCACTGCCGCGAGAATATCCGGGCTGGATGCTGGAGCGTCAGGGTGAATATCGCCAGAATCAATTGAAAGGATAATCTTAATTGCCGAGTAACGTCAGGCAGACAATATCAACCAGGGTGTTTGCTTTGTCGTAGAAGGAAAAGCGTCTGATTACAGGATTTATATCGGGCAAGTGGAAAGTCTTTTTCGTGTGCGGTGACGGCTGCGCGCACTGAATCGGTAAAAGCCCTCTGCGAATAGTTTTCACAGGGGGCTTTTTTTTAGCTGTGTTTGACGCTTTATGGCCAGAGCGCTGAAGCTGTAACACTTATCGGTGATACCAGCACCAGGAAATAGCTGAGGATAGTCCGGCGCGCAGAGAGCCCCTGCCAGCACTGATTAAATTTAGGAACATAATTAAGACCGCCGATAAACTTCTGGAAAGATTCCTGCGTAAAGTTATCAAGCACAAGCCGTTTATACAGGAGCACCTACCACATGAAAGGGCTAATAAATAGTCATTAAGCAAAACTTAAGAGTGATAGTGCAGACAGGGAAGCGTTATTAATTTACTCTTGTAAAGAGATATCTTTTGTATAGTCCGCAAACTTCCATTTTAGAAGGTTTTTTCTGACCGTGGATCAATAAATATTCATAATCATAAACAATGATAATTAATCTTTTGAAAAGTGCTTACACGTACAGAGGAGGCGTAACAGCCTCGCCAGCTTTGATATACCACTGCCACTCACCCTGACATTCATCTATAGCCAGGCGTTGAACCTCAACTGGCCTTTGTGGTAGTGCAATTGATACCCGGCATGTGATATTGAGCAACTATTTCAATTGCATGCCCTCTGGTACCTGCGCTTTCCTTTTAGTTTTCATGCTGGCATGGGAATCAGCACAGCGGAAATTTAACGACAGCAAATGATATTAACGGATGCAAAGGGTATGGGCGTGTGAGAGATGTTGCCCGTTACGTTTAAGAAAGAGTGATATCAGGATGAGTAATAGAAAGAGTTAACTGTCCGCCTGGAACCGTAAAATTTTTTACAGGATGTGACCCGTTTAGCGAGAGGCATAAAGGATTTAGAAATCTCAAATGAACGCTAATTGATTATGGAAGATTATTAATGATTCATCATAAATTAAGTAAAGCAGAAATCGGTCGCATACGTATTTTTGATACAGTGATGAAAACGAAAAGCATGAGCCAGACGGCTCTGGCTTTGAATGTTTCGCACTCTAGCGTCTATCTGGCTATAAAAAAATTAAGACTTTTATATAACGATGTGCTTTTTATTCGCGATAAGAGTTTGCTCGTGCCGACAGAATTTGCAAAGCGATTGCATACCGAGTCCCTGGCGATATTGAAAAACCAGCAGGAGATACAGCCTGCTCATGTTGAGACAGACAAACATCGTTTCATCTTTGCGTGCGCGCCGCATATCGCTGCAACAGTGATCCCCGTAACCTATTTGTTGATGGAGCAGTCAATCCTCTTTCCCCTGGAGCATATGGCCCTTCCTGTTTCGCCAGAGGCCAGGGTTGATTTATTATTGAACAATAAGGCTGATGTGATTTTTGACTATGAGCCTATTCAACATGAAGATATTTTCTTCAAGCGTCTCTTTAAGGAGGATTATGCGATTGTTTGCCGTAACGATCATCCCAGACTTTCGAATTCGATCTCGCTAAAAGAGTTTTCCTATGAGAAACAGGCGGCGCTAGGTTGTTCCTCAAGCATTGATAACTTAATAGATACTCAAAATGTATTTTTTGCCAGCCATTACTATCTTGACCTGCTGGCAATGGTGGAGGTGAGTGATATTATCTGTGTTATCCCATTAAATATTTATTTGAAGCTTCACGCCTCTTTTGATATCAAGCCATTAAATTATAAATTTAAATTAAATGTCAAAAAAACAAGCTTATACATCAACTATTTAAAAGATCCTTCGAGACAAAAAGATAAGAATGATCTTCTCAAGAAAATAGAAATGATGCGATAGAAATTGAATGTTAAACAGGATAACGGTTGTGGTATTAGAAAGGAAATAGCCTTAGCCATTGTGCAGGCTATTCCCTTTTATTCACAGTTCTTTGAACTTATTAAGGACCTCTAAAAGTTCCAGAAAATGTGGACTTTTTAATGACGCTTTATTGTATGTCATATACATGGTGACAGGTTCGACGCTAAAATGACAATCCAATACTTTGATGTTAAAGCTTGATGCAAATTTTTCAGCAAACCAGGCGGGTACGAAGCTGACCACATCCGATTTTTCTACGATGGCGGCGTTAACAATTATGGAACTGCTGCTAAAGAAAAAGTTGCGTTCGCCTAAAAACTCCATAATTCCTGTCTGAGCGCGTTTGACGTTTTCAGAACCGGCATTCAGGAAACTGGAGGTTTCGAACGCCATCTCCTCGTATGTCAGCGTCTTATTTAGCCTTGGATGGTCTACTCGGCAAATAGGAACAGTCCGCTCAACAAGATACGGCTCTACGACAGTAGAAAAATTATAATAAGGCTTTGTATCAAATACGATATCTGCTTTGCGGTAGGTCAACGCATCTTCAATGGTGTCCAGAAGGGCGTCAGCGCTAATATGGGTTATTTCGCAATTAAGCCCTTCCTTAAGTACCTCTGCGCTGACGTCAGGCAAGATACGCATCGCGGCATAGGGAGTTGAGTGGATCACAAATTTGCTTCGGGTGGTGGTATCTTTGAAGTAATCAAGGCTACCCAGCAGTTGCCTGAAACCTGCACGTAATTGATTGTGCAAATTCTCTGCAATAGTGGTTGCCACAAGTCCTCTCCCTTCGCGGATAAAAAGGGGATCGGAGAAAAAACTGCGTAGCTTCGTCAGTGACTGGCTGACAGCCGATGGGCTAACGCACAGCAGTTCTGCCGCCTTAGAAACGCTCTTGTGAACATAAATGGCTTCAAAGATTAAAAGAAGATTTAAATCAAATCCTTTGACCCTACTGATATTTGCGATAAGCGAGTTTTCTGTCATTTTCAATTCCCTGACTGATAAACAAAAGCGGTAACTTCACTCTGCGATATATTCACATAGAGAATAGCATAGCGACAGCCCGGTTCTCTTCTCACGTGGCCTTAGAAAGACACTTTCACATTTGCATTAGCGCTATCCACCTTGACGACAGTATCCAACCACAAAGAAGGCGCCTTTCTACGCCATAGCCTGTTTCCATCGAAGGCGATGGATGCCGGACGCGGGACAGGGGTGAGTTCCATGGCCGGAACTGAAACAAGTTCCGTGTCGGCATCAGGAACGGGCTCCGGGATAGCGTCTGAGCCATCATAAACTCATATACCCATTTTCTCCTTTTGCTTCCTGGATGTTTTTTATAAACAAGAAAAGGTTAAAATCGTAGTCCTTAGAACGTAGTCAATAATAATTTACCTTTTAAATGATGATTTTTTTAATATTCCATGGTTAAAGTCCCTAAAATAACGGTTAAAAGATATTTTTTCTACTTCTTTAACCCACTATTCCTAAGGATTAGATAACGAAACAGTAATCCGTTTTATTTCAAAAGTTTTTAGTTGACCCGCTTTTATTTACCGATAAATCTAATATTGTTTTTTGCTTACCATGAACGCTTTGAGTGTAACTGTCTGTTTAAGAAAATAAAAGAGGCCACCTTCTTTTACGGTGTTCAAAAAAACAGCCGGGCGTTGACGGGTAGTTACAAGTATTTATATTTATCAGTGGGTTAAGAGTGATATTGGCAAATCAATATCTACGTGTTTTAAGTTAAGCTTAATGCATTTGTAAGTATTGCTGACTATACCGCTATCAATGTTTCCTGAATAATCCATTTCAACTTACAGAAGACGGCGCCATTGATTTGTCCAGCAAAGATGCAGCGGGAAAACTTTTACAGGATATCTCTATTCAGGCAACACAAGAAAATTATCACTATTCTGGTGAAAATTTTGAAACAATGGGTGGTAACCCACGAGTATATTTTCGCTGCCAGAGCAACGGTAATACTTAATGAGTCCCCCCACTACTGAATAACATGGTTCCAGAAAGATTATTTTTAATAAAAAAGAACGTTCCAAAGGGACGAAGTAACGCTCTATAAACCATTGAAGGTAAGTCAAGGAATGTTTTATGCTCTCTTTTAAAACTGAAAAGGTAGAAGCCGAACGACTTAAAATATTTGATGTGGTAATGAAAACCCAAAATCTGAGCCATGCCGCCGCTTTGTTGAATATCTCTTACTCGAGTGTCCATTTTGCGATAAGAAAACTTCGGGTTTTATATAATGATCTGCTATTTATACATGATAAGAAAACGATGGTGCCTACTCCTTTCGCCCTTATGTTACATAGTGAGATGCAGGCATTTATGAACACGTCACAACCTGATAGTTTCTTAAATAATGAGGAAGCTGGCAATCTCCGTTTTGTATTTGCCTGTGAATCACATATCGCTGCCATAGTGACGCCTCTTGCTTTTTTGTCAATGCAGAATTCAGCATCATTCCCTTTGGTACATATACCGCTTCCTTCAACGCTGCAGAGTAAAATAGATATTCTTCTTAATAATAAAGCGGATGTCGTTTTGGATTATTCTCCGCTTGAACATGAGGATATTTGTTCTAAGCGATTATTCAAAGAGGATTATGTTATTGTTTGCAGCAATACTCATCCCAGACTCTCTCAGTCAATTACCCATAAAGAGTTCTGTCAGGAGAAACATGCTGTTCAGACGACGCCGTCTGGAGTGGATAATCAAACGAGATTTAGCTATGTTCATTGTGCACTGTTTAGCAGCCATAACTATCTTGACCTCCTGGCGATCGTTGAAGTGAGTGAGTTGATTTGTGTTGTGCCATTAAATATCTATTTGAAGTTAAATCTCGCCTTCAACATAAAGACATTAAGCTATAACTTTAAGCTAAATATTCAAAATAATCGTCTTTATATCAATTATCTAAAAGATCCCTTTCGTCCTGTCGAGAAAGAGTGCTTGTTAGAAAAAATTAAAAAAATGTATTGAAGCGATGTTCGCATATTAAAGGTTATGCCCATTTTTTTCTGAATAGTTACAATGAGTATATTACCGAACAGTAAACTGTCGTTGATGTATTCATGTGAAAATTTGTTATAAACATGGTGTAAAAGTGTAAATGCAGTTTAGCATTTACAGTCATTTTCTTTGGTACTCCTGTCACGGATTTTAAAATCTTCAGTTTTTTTAGTGGGTTATCCTTGGCTTGTGCTGACTCGATTATTAGCGTTAGCACTCCTTCATAAGTCCTTTAGTATATCTCACTACATGGTTTTAGTCGCCAGGGATACTATTGTCACTCATTCAATTAATCTTAATTGAATATCCCTTTTACTTATTAAGTGTGGTTTTATGAAAAAGTTAAATACATATCTTGTGTCATTGCTATGTGTGGCGCCCTTATCGTCTTTTGCGGCGGATGGCGACATCACCTTCACCGGTAAAGTGACTGCATCGGCCTGTACTCTTAAGGGGTTTAACGGTATGGCGTCCACATCTTCACTGATGGCGCTGACGACCGTAAGCCCTGAATCCTTTAATGGCGCAGGCGGTTATGCAGGCATGAAGGATTTCACTATCGATCTGCAGGATTGTGATATCACCACCATGAAAAATGCCCGTGTGGCCTTCAGCGGCACGCCCGATACCCTCGATAACGAAATATTGAAGAACACCGAAACCAACGGCCCTGCTGATGGCGTGGGTGTTGCTATTTTAGAAAATGATGGTGCCACGCTGGTTGATATTAACGGCGGTATACCTTCTCACTCCCAGGCACTAAGTGCGGGCGACACCGAGCTTAAATTCAAAGTGGCTTATAAAGCTAACACGGCGACGCCGGCAGTTACCCCCGGTAATGTCAAAGCAAAAACCTTTGTCGATATTACGTATAATTAATCTCTCTTTATTTACTTTATTTCCTGGTTAATTATTTGTGATGAAAAAGCAGGCCTCTTTTGAAAAGATATCATTCCAATTTAATAATGAAGACTTTCATTTTAGCGTCTGCTTTAGTTTCGTCTTATTCTCAGGCAGCAGCAAACGACAGCGCCTTTGACGCTGACTTCCTGCGCAAAGATTCTCAGGAAATACCTGAGCAATTTTATCACCCGGATCAGGTGGACGCGGGGGTGAAAACCGCCGATATCGTCCTTAATGGCCATATTCTTTTTAAAACCAAAGTTGAATTTATTGCCACAAAAGCCGGTGAGAGTGCCACGCCCTGTCTGACCCAGGCGCTGCTGCATCAGACGGGGCTGGACACGCATCTCGACGAACTGGCGAAAGCGCGGAATGAAACCTGCTACGACTTCCTCAAAAAATGGCCGGACGCCCGGATCAGCTACGACGAGTCGATGCAGCAGCTGGTTATCAGCGCTCCGCAGGCGGCGACCAGCGTGGCCGGGCAGACTGAGATGATCGACCCGTCGCTGTGGGATAACGGGGTCAATGCCCTGCGTCTGGGCTATTCCGGCTACGTGTATCACACCGACAACCACAGCGACGATGCGGGTTCGGGCAGCAGCGACAATGCCTACCTGAGCCTGAACTCCGGCGTGAATCTCGGGAGCTGGCGTTTCTACAGCTTTGATACGTTTAACAAATCTGACCTGGGCTGGGAGCAGTTCACGGTGCCGTACACCGCGCTGCCGAACATGCTGCGCCCCGGCACCTGGCGCTACAGCCTGAGCGCGGGGCGCTACCGCGATGACGGGCTTTCCTGTCAGCCCCTCGTGGCGCAGGGCAGCCTGCAGTACGGCTGGGACCGGTTCACGCTGAGCGATTTGATTGTGGCGGGGGAAGGGTATCAGTCCATGGCCCTGAGCAGTGCGGTCAACCTCGGCGTGCTGGGCAGCGTGTCGCTCGACTGGGCGCTGGAGCGTCACCAGACGGCAACTGACAGCGACAACACTGGTGACGAAGACATCAGCGACAACGGCCGCGCGCTGCGCCTGTTGTACGCCCGGCGTTTTGACAGCACCGATACCTCGTTGCAGGTGATGGGTTTTCGCTACCAGAGCAAAGATTTTATGGATTTCCCGGACTATGCCAGCTGGCGCTGGGGCGACAGCAACACCCGCAGTCACCGCAAAAACGAGGTGCAGGCCACCCTTAACCAGGGGATGGGCGATTTCGGTAACGGCTATCTGACCCTGCAACAGGACAGCTATTACGACTCGGATGCGCGCGACACCTCCCTGACGCTGGGCTACAGCTTCATGATTAAATTCGTGAACGTCAGTCTGAACTACAGCTATCAGAAAAATTCCGGCGCGGGTGACGATAGTGATAATGACCGCCAGTTCTCGCTGAACTTATCGATACCGCTCGATGCGGGCGACCGCAACAGCCGCACCCTGTCCGTGAGCACCAACAGCAGCAATCATGACAGCGGCTCGCAGATGGCGACGGTGTCCGGAACGGAGCTGGACAATGCCCTGAGCTATTCATTATCCGCCCAGCACGACAGCAGCGGGTATTCGCCCGCCGCGTCGATGGCGTATCGCAACAGCATGGTCAACATGAACGTCAGCGCCAGCACCAGCCGGGGCAGCAGCCAGTACTCGGCAGGCGCCTCGGGCGGCGTGGTCGCCTACGGTGACGGCCTCGTGCTCTCGCAGCAGCTGGGGGACACCATCGCGATTATCGAAACGCCGGGCGCCAGGGACATCAGCGTGGAAGGCCAGCCGGGGGTCTCGACCAACCGCTGGGGCCGTGCCGTGGTGCCGTCGGTGTCGGCCTATCGTGATAACCCGCTGTCGCTCGACACGCGTCACGCCGCCGACAACGTCGAGCTGGTTGATGCCGGGCAGAACGTCATTCCGACCCACGGCGCCGTGGTTGTGCGCCGTTTTCAGACCAAAGTAGGACGCCGCGCGATCGTGATGTTATCACTCCCGGACGGCAAACCCGCCCCGTTTGGCGCCAGCGCGTGGCAGGAGAAGGAGCAGGTCGGCATGGTGGCCGATAACGGACTGTTGTACCTCAACGGCATTCTGGCCGACGGGAGCGCAACGCTGCATGTGGATCTGGGCAATCACGCTCAGTGCCAGTTCACATTACCGGATGCCGGCGGCCCTTCTGAGCCCTGGTACCAGCAAATTAATGCGGTTTGCCGCTAAGCAGAGAACATCATGAAACTCACTAAACTTGCCGTTCCCGCTCTGATGAGCCTCCTGTTACTGACGAATGCCGCCTCCGCGGCGGTGCGCCCGGCGCTGACCCGCGTCGTGGCCCTGGAAAGTGATAAAGAAACCTCCATCAAACTACTCAACGACGACACCACCCAGGACTACCTGGTTCAGTCGTGGGTGGAAGACCTGAAAGGCAGCGATAAAAACCTGCCGCTCATCCTCACGCCGCCGCTGTTTAAAATCGGTGCCGGGCGTGAAGGGAAGCTGCGTATGGTTATCCTGCCGGGCCGCATTCCGCAGGACCGGGAGTCCGTGTACTGGCTGTGGATCCAGGAAGTGCCGCCGGTCAGCAAAGTGAAAGGCAACCAGCTGCAGGTGGCGGTGCGCACGCGTCTGAAAATCTTCCTGCGCCCGACGACGCTGTCCGAAAAACCGGCTGAGACGGTCAGTAAACTGCAGTGGCAGGTGAGCCACGACGGCGGCAAAGCCTGGCTGGTAGTGAAAAACCCGACGCAGTATTACGCCAGCTTCTCTGAGCTGTCGGTCACGACTGGAGGCAGCGCGCAGCCGGTGGCGGATAAAAGGAGCATGGTGCCGGCCAAAGGCGAAATGCGTTACGCGCTGCCGGCGGGGGTGAGCGGTAAAGCGGGCACGCTGAATTATTCGCTGATGAATGATTTCGGGGGGGAATCCCCGGTTCAGCATCAGTCCCTGACATTCTGACGGACACTGATTATGAAACTCTGGTGTGGCCTGCTGTTGTGTCTGCTGCCTGCCTTCAGTTGGGCAGGGGCGTTGCACTGTGATATTGACACCGGGGGGGCGCTGCCGTTCGCCCCCTTTACCCGGGAAAACCCGATTGCGGTGGATGAAAACACCCCCGACTACACCGTCGTGCTGTCGCTGGACTACGCGCAGTTTCTGCCCAACATGCGCCTGTCCTGTACCTCGGACGGTCAGGACCTGGACGCCCCGGCGAATTTTGACGGCAACATCACCCTCAGCTTCAGCACGGTGAATGATAAGGCGCTGGACTGGACCGGGGAGGCGCAGACCACCAACAACGGCATCAAAATGAAGATGTACATCAAGGCGGTGTCGCTGAGCGAAGAGACCCCGCCGGACAGCTATCCGTCTGCCCGTATGGTCCTGGGGAAACGCCTCGGGGTGGAATACCCGATTATTAACGGGAAAGAGGACTCGACGCTGGTGCAGTTTGGTGCCCAGTACAACGCCGGAAAAACCCTGTACCGGTTTGATAACAAATACAATTTCGCCATCGAATCGATGCGCGTGGAGCTGATTAAACTGGGGTGGGTGGATTACCGCTCAGAAGCGGTCATTCCGCCGGGGGCACACCTCACGTTCTCTATTGACGGCCTGGGCGGCGCCTCAAGCGTCGACGTACCGCTCGGATCGGGCGTCTATATGGCAGCGCCGTCGTGCTCGCTGGATAACAAACATCAGACCGTGGACCTGGGGGAATTTCGCAAAAGCAGCAGCGGTTCATTCCCGCGGGAAGGAAAGCTGACCCGTTTTGGCATGGATTTTACCTGCAGCAGCTACACCAACAATGTCGAGTTTACCTTTGATGAGCCCTACACCATTGTGCCCGGACGAGAGACCATTTCGGCAGTGAGCGATCAAAATGG
>RCUQ01001124.1_pt1 | contig 10781 bp, 8 predicted proteins | sample 2166351 | NCBI WGS metagenome assembly RCUQ01 (sample SAMN09932597, study PRJNA488358) | compost metagenome | feature: garden; material: soil; isolation source: compost soil in acetonitrile-enriched culture | place: Germany: Experimental Botanical Garden Goettingen | collected 2016-01-27
GCGCCATCGTCCCGTAACCGCGAACGGAAAGTACCGCTCTGTGGCTGGGTACGATACAAGCCGCGTTTTTGCAGTTCAGGAATGATCAGTTCAACGAAGTCCTCAAGGCTGCCCGGGCTGATCAGCGGGTTGAGCATGTAGCCGCTGGTGCCGGAAATACGGGCGTGCTCTTCGATCCGATCGGCCACTTGTTGCGGCGTTCCCACCAGAATCAGATCACTGCCCCGGGTGACATTGGCAAAGCGCTGTTTGACATCGCCGGCGGTCAAGGGCTTGCCACTGCCATCAGGACGCATCACATAGGAAGTCATGCCTTCGGTGTGAGTGGACAACGCGTCGCTGTCCGCGTAGCGGCTGATGTCGATACCGGTATCACCGGCATAACTCACCAGTTGCGCCTGCAAGTGATAGTTGCTTTGCAGTTCGTCATATTTGCGTTGGGCTTCGATCTCGGTCCTGGCCGTGACGATGCGAAGTACCGTCAGTGATTTGACATCCCCGGCATGACGCCCCCGTGCCCTGGCCTGCGTCCATATATCTTCCAATCCCTGGCGAATCTCCAGCGGGTTGGACTTGGCGATGAAAATCAGTTCGGCGTGCTTGGCCGCAAACTCGCGGCCGCGGCCTGACCAACCGGCCTGGATCAGCAAGGGTGTGCGTTGCGGTGACGGGGACGTCAAATGCGGCCCGGCCACCCGGTAATGCTCGCCAACATGATTGATCGGTCGCACGCGATCGCCCTTGGCATAGACCTGGCGAGACTTGTCGGCAACCACGGCATCGTTTGCCCAGCTGCCTTCCCAGAGTTTGTAGACCACATCGAGAAATTCGTCTGCGCGTTCATAGCGATCATCGTGCTTGATCATCTGCTCCAGGCCGAAGTTGCGAGCGGCGCTGGTCAGGTAGGAGGTGACGATGTTCCAGCCGACCCGGCCATTGGTCAGGTGGTCCAGCGTGCTGAAGCGCCGGGCGTGGGTGAAAGGATGCTCGTAACTGGTGGTGACAGTGACGCCGAAGGCGAGGTTTTCCGTCACGGCGGCCAATGCCGGGATGATCATCAACGGGTCGTTGGCCGGTGCTTCCACCGCCCACTTCATGGCCGCGTCGGCATTACCGCCAAACACATCGTAGAAACCCAGCACATCACCAAAAAACAGCATGTCGAGATGAGCCTGGTCGGCGATGCGTGCCAGGTTCGACCAGTAGCCCAGCGAGTTGATGGTCAGTCGCTCGTCAGCCGGGTGCGTCCAGAGGCTCGGCGCGCCGCCACAGCCAACGCTGGCTTGCTCGTATAACGCAAACAACAGAGGTTTTGGATCGGACATCGTAGTACCTGTAAAAAGTCATTAAACGGACGGGTCAGCGCTGATGCTTGAAACCTTTGCCGTAGTGGCGTTCAAGACGGTTCTGTATCAACTCCAGTCCAATGGACAGGAGCCAATAGATAACGGCTGCGGTGGTGAGCATTTCGATGTAGCGGTAAGACGAGCGACCGTACGACTGCGCCAGGAACATCACTTCCCAGACCCCCATCACCGATATCAACGATGAGTCCTTGAGCATTGAAATGAACTGACTGGTTGTCGGGGGAATGATCGTGCGCATGGCTTGCGGCAGGACGATGTGCAGGAACGTTGCCGCCGGCCCCAGCCCCAGAGCCATCGCCGCTTCGCGCTGTCCGGGTGCTACAGCCATGATGCCGGCACGAAAAATCTCGCTGAGGTAGGCACCGTAATTGAGCGACAGCGCAATGATTCCCGCGCTGATGGCGCCCGGCACGACACCCAACTGCGGCAGCCCCAGGTAGATCAGCAGGATCTGGATCAACAGTGGAGTACCGCGAAAGAAAGACGCATAGAAACTGGCAACGCCGAAAGCCACTGCACTGCGAGACAGGCGCGCCAGTGCCGTCACGAAGCCAAGGAGCAACGAAAGCCAGATCGAACAGAAGCACAGGAACAGTGTCAGCGCGGCGCCTTGCAAGAAACCGTCAGGCCCCAAATGCAAGCCGACCAGGTTGGGCAGCTTCTGCACAATGATCGAGAACTTCAGATCGAAGCTCATGAAAAACATGACGCACAGGCCAAACAGCACTGCCCAGGTCAAATACAGGCGAGTGCGAAAACCAGGTATCGGGCTGAAACGACGCGTCTCGGTTTCGGGGGCGACAGCCGTCTTGGCCGGGTGTGGATTGAGGGCTGTCATTGGCTGATATCGGCACCGATCCACTTCTGTGAAATCTTGCTTAATGTGCCGTCGGCCTTGAGCTGGGTGACAACCTCAGTGACTTTGGCATTCCATTGCGGATCACCCTTTTCGATCGCTACCACGTTGGGCTCTGCATACAGCGTGTCGCCGGCAATTTTAAAGCGAGGATCCTGGGCGATGCGTTCGCGAGCGGTGATGAGGTTAGTGACCATGGCATCCAGGCGCACGCCGGTGCCCAGGGCCAGATCCTGGAAGGCGACCGTTTCGTTGTCGTATGGCGCGACCTGGACGCTTTCGAATGGATAGCTCAACGGCTTGTCCTCGGCGCCCTCAATCACCAGATCCTTGTTCAAATAGGCTTCATAGGTCGACGCACTGATCACGCCGACTTTTTTACCTGACAGATCCTTGCCCGTGACAATGTTCTTGTCTTTGGCATTGACCACGATCACGGCCGGTGACTGGTAATACTCCACCGGAAAGTCGAACACTTCGGCCCGTGCCTTGCTCGGGGTCATCGAGCAGACGCAGATGTCATATCGTCCGTTCCAGTGGCCGGCAGCGATGACATCCCAAGACGGAGTCTGCAGCTTCAGCTTCACCCCTAGCCGTTGCGCAACGGCCTTGGCGACATCGACGTCAAACCCGTCCAGTTGGTTCTGTTCATTGAGAAAGGAGAATGGCGGATAGCTTTCCATCAGAACGCCGGTCAGCTCCCCGCTCCTGGTTACGCGATCCAGAGTTGCGCCCGCCAAAGCCGTCGAGCAGGTAGCCAGTAATGCCAAGCCAAAAGGTAAAAGCGCCTTAGTTTTCACAGACAAGTGCTCCAATCGATTCAAAATACTGAATAGATTAAAACGCACTATAAAAATAGTTTGTACTAGCTTTATGGAATATAAGACTGCGTTCAAGCTATATTGGATCAAGCGGTTCAGGTGCTTGAACCGCTGACTCTTGGTGGCAAGCAACACCCCGACAGATCCGGTCCGGGCGTTGCCCTTTGCTCAGCGATAGCAATCGAGCAGGCGTGCGGCGACTTCCTTCAATTGCGCTTCGGCCAGATGGTTGATCCCGGCAGCACGCTTGCGCCCGCCCCCCGTGGGAAACTGCCGGCAGAAGGCATCCGCCGCCAGCCCGGCCTCTTCCGGTACCCGCAGGCTGAACGCCCAGTCACCGTCCGCCCTGGCGCTGAGCAAGCCGATCGCCTTGCGTGGCGCACCGGCCGCCAGCTGGTTGGCCAGCACACCACTGACCCGCCGCGCCCAGGGTTGCGCGGGCAGGCGGTACAGCTGCGCGCCCCGTCCCTCGTGCCAGGGTTCAAGGCCTGCGGCTGCAGCCATGTCGGCGGCGTGGCCGGTGCGCAGGGTGGTGAAGCTTGTGCTGTGGCGGATGAAGTCCAGCGGGTCGTGGTAAGGCAGCAGCTCGGCGGCCAGCGCCAGCGGCTCGAAGTGCAAGTCCGACAGGCTGTCGCCATAGGCGTTGTAGTTGAGCAGCAGGCCCAGTTCCTCCAGGGCGTGCACCTCGTTGCTGGCCAGGCCATGCTGCGCCGCCAGCACCCGGGCCGGGCCGGCCAGGCCGTCACCAAAGGCAGCCGCCACCGCCCAGCGGTGATGACGCCCGTCCAGGTAGGTGTTGACCAGCAGGCTGGTGCACACCTGGGCGGCCGTGTCGATGAAGGACTCGAATGCCGGATGCCGCGGCAGTTCGCCGGCAAAGTGGTGGTCGAAGTAGCGTACCCGGGCGCCGGCGTCGAGCAGGCGCCGGGTGGCCTCGCGGTTCTGCTCGTGGGCCACGTCCAGCACGGTGACCCGCTCGCCGGGCCCGGCCTGGACCCGGCGCAACAACTCGATGTCGCGCTTGACCCCGCTGACCAGGCGCACCTGCGGATCCAGTTCGCCAGCCAGGCGCAACTGCTGCAGGGCGCACAGACCGTCGGCATCGCCGTTGAAGGCGCAGTGATCGATTGTGTTCATCTGCCCTGCTCCTCAGTACATGACTTCGCCGCCGTTGGCATCGAGTTGCGCGCCATTGATCGCACTGGCGTAGTCCGATGCCAGAAACAACGCAGCGCGGGCGCACTCCTCGTCGCTGCGCATGCGCCCGCCAGGGATGCCGGCACTGAACTCGGCGCGCACCTGTTCTTCGCTGACACCCCGGGCGGCAGCGCTCTGGCGTACCAGGGCCTGCACCGGCTCGCCCCACATCCAGCCACAGGCCAGAGCGTTGACCCGCAAACCGTGGGCCGCCTGCTCGCTGGCCAGGTAGCGCACGCTGGCTGCCAGGGCGCTTTTCGACGCGGCATAGGCCGCCCCACCCTGATACGGTTTGCGCACGCCCAGGGTGTTGATCATGACGATCGCCCCCGCGCCCTGCGCGCGCATTGGCGCCAGCACCGCGCGGCTCATGTTCAGCGAGCCCAGCAGGTTGACCTCCAGGGCCTCGCGCAGCGGGTCGTTGTCCGCCTCGTCCACCGCCTGGAAACCGCCATGGGAAAAGGCGCTGTTGATCAGCGCATCGATACGGCCGAATTGCTCGAGGGTGGCTTCGGCGAAACGATTGCAGGCCTGCACATCGGTGATATCGGTGGCCACGCACAGCACTTCGCAATGCCCGGCGACCGCCTTGATGCGCTGTTGCGCCTCAAGCAGGCGGCCCATGTCGCGGGCGCCGATGGCCACGGCCCGCGCCCCTTCGCGCGCGGCCTCCAGGGCCAGTTTGATACCCAGCCCGGGGCCGACGCCCGAGACCATCACGACTTTGTCTTTAAGCAGCATGGGATGAATCCTCTTATTGTTATGGGGCAGGCTCAGGCGCTCAGATGCCGGGCGCGGTACTCGGCGTAGTCACGCTGCAGCAGCGCGTCGCTGAGGCCGAACTGGTCAGGGCTGTAGTGATGGGCAGCGCGTTTTTCCCGGCCATTGACGGACAACCATTGGCCCATCTCTGCCTGAACCTTTGCCGTGCATTCAAGGCCGGCGAAGCGATAGATGCGCTCGACCACGGCCTGGGGCGCGGCCAGGGTGTCTTCGAACTGCACATCGAGAAAGCGCCCGGCCGGCATGCCCTCGCGCACCGCCATGGCATGGCGCAAGGCCCGCGCCATGCGCCGGTTCCACTGTTCGCCGACGGCTTGGGCATCGGCCTGGTCGCTGTACAACTGCCACAGGGTATGGATGAAGCTGGCCAGCGAGGGAATGGTCCTGGCCGGTTCGCGATGGGTGAGCACCACCTGCGCACCGGGGAACACTTCGAACAACAGCTCCAGGGTATGCAGGTGCTGCGGGCTCTTGAGCAACCAGCGCCGGCCGGGGGCGATGCCACGGCGTGCCTGCTGCCATTGCAGGAACTGCAGGGAGCGCTTGAGGTAACGGTAGACCTGGGTCTGGTCCTGACGGTCGAGCCAGGCGGTGTAGCTGGGGACGTTGACGTAGGAGTCCATGGCGCAGAGGAACGAGTGCTCCATCAGCATGAACTCTTCGTCGGGCTGCTCGGCGTCCAGTGGGTGAATGGCCAGCAGTTGCGGAAGGAACTCGACCATCGCCGCGACTTCGGCGCGCGCCCGACCTAGGCGCTGCAACGGCTGCTCCAGGGTCTCCCCGTCGAGAGGCGCCGGGTAGCGGGTTTCCCACCACTGCGCCTTGCTGAACTGCGGGTCCACCGCCAGGGTGCGTTGCAGCAGCGTGGTGCCGGTGCGTGGCAGGCCGACGATCACCAGTGGGTCGTTGATTTCCAGCTCGAGGATTTGTGGGTAACGCCGACAGTGATCCTCGATGATCAGACGGTTGACCAGTTGCGCCAACAGTTTCTCACGCAACAGTCCGCGCCCCGACACGGATAGCCGCGCTTCTTTTTCCAGGGCGTCAGCCAGCACCACCAGGCCCTGGCGAAAATCGCCGGGGCCGAAATCGTCGAGGCCGCCCGCACGTGCGCAAGCTTCAGCCAGCAAGGTATCCAGGGCGAAGTCATTGGCACTCATCGCACAAGCTCCTTCAGATCATTGAGTTTGACCACGCGTGTCGTTGGCTGCACCGGCTGCTTTGCTCCCACCCATCGCAGGCAGAGGGTGCCATGGGGATGGCCGGCAGTTTCCAGCCAGTTCGCCAGACCAGGGTCAACGCAGCAGAGGATCATGCGCAAGCGGCCATCCGCCTCCAGTTGCGCCGACTGTTTGTTCAGACAGATACGGTGGTAGCGGTAGTCGAGCGACTCCATCCAGTAGTTGTTGATCTGCACGTTCCAGAAATCGCAGTCGGGCACCTGATCGACCTCGATCAGCAATGCCTCGTCATCAGCCAGAGCCCAGTAGGAGTGGTAATAGAAAATGTTCGGGTCGCCCCCCACCGACTGGCACAGTGCCTGGTCGGCGGCGGGCAGTTGATTGGTGTGCTTCTGATAACCCTGAGCCCAGTCGGCGAATAACCGCGCGGTGTTCTCGACGAAACTTCCCACCCGCTGCAGGCTTTGTTGCAAGCGCGGCGCATTCAGCGGTTCGGGTGTCTGGCGGGCATTGAGGCGTTCAATGCGCAGTTGCGCCGGCTGCTCGCTGCTACGGTCCAGAAAGGTTTGGCGGACAATCAAGGCATTGCTCTGCGGTTCGAGCCGCAGCCAGTTACCGATGCCGGGTGGATGCTGGCTGAGGATGATTTCGAAGTTGCCCTCGGCATCCGACTGCAACATGCCTGCATCGAGAAAACCGGTCTGGATCATCTTGCCATCCGTCTCGTAGCCCCCCTTCTGGGAACCGAAACTGAGGTAGGCAACACTGCCGCGCTGGCCGCTGACCCGATACTCGTGCGCGCCGTTGAGGCGCGCATAGCTATACAGATTATCGGGGTTGTCGGCGCCAATTTTCGCGGTTTCATGGGAGGGGGTGATGAAGCCCGGGAAGTCCGGATCGGCAAATTCCAGGTGCATTTCCAGTGCAATGCGCAGCAAACGCGTGAGATAGCGAAATCCTTCGGCGCGGGTCTGCACATCGGCCGGAGCCTCGGCGCGCAATATTTGCTCGCCGCTACGCCGCAGTTGCTCGCAGAAGAGGTTCCAGCTTTCGCCGCTGAGCACCTCCTGATCGATCCTGTCTGTAACCATGTCGGTCTCCTCTGTTGGCGGAAAGCCCGCCGCTGCCAGTGACCTTAGGGAGCACCCCCTTGCCGATTCTTCGTCCAAGCGGACTAAATCGCCTGCTAGTCCGCACGGACGAGGAGCCGTGCGCCGTGAGCGGCGAGGATCGCGCCTGAGCCCATGGCTTACTTCCCGCCGCAGTTCGTGGCGCGCAGTCATCCTCAGAGGAGTTACCCATGACCGCAGAGAAAAATCTGGTCCGTTCAGTGACCGTGGACATCGCCGCACCGGCCGAATTTGTCTGGTCGGTACTGATCGACCTGGTGCGTTATCCGCAGTGGAACCCCTACACCGTCAAGGTCGAGTCCAGCTTGCGATTGGGCGAACCGGTCAATCTGTTTCTGCCCGATCCGGGACGACCTGGTGAACTGCTGCACGTGATCGAGTACCTGGCTGACTTCGAACCCCACCGGTTACTCGCCTGGGAGATGTATGCCAACGCCGACAATCCCGACGCTGCCCGTCGCGAGCAGCACATCGAGCCCACCGGCGCGGCCAGTTGCCGCTACCACACCACCGACCAGTTCCTCGGCGCCACCGCCGACCAGGTCATGACCGATCATGGCGCTTGGGTCAAACAAGGGTTCGATGCCGTTGCCCACGCCCTCAAGATCCGTGTCGAGACGCTGTACGCGTCCGTCGCGTGACCTGCAGCTGCCGGCGCCTCTTCGTCCAAGCAGACGAAGAAGTGCCGGCGGTGCTTTACCTACCGTGGTGTTCAGCCGGCGCCAATCCCGGCAGAACTCGAGGAGGTATTCGATGTTGACTCATCTGCAATGGCTGGAAGCGGAAAGCATCCAGATCATCCGTGAAGTGGTGGCCGAGTGTGAAAACCCGGTGATGCTCTACTCCATCGGCAAGGACAGCGCGGTCATGCTGCACCTGGCGATGAAAGCCTTCGCCCCGGGCAAGCCGCCCTTCCCCCTGCTGCACGTGGACACCACCTGGAAGTTTCGCGAAATGATCGCCTTTCGCGACCAGACCGCCGAACGCCTGGGCCTGGAACTGCTGGTGCACATCAACCCCGAAGGCGTGGAAAAGGCCATCGACCCTTTCATCCACGGCTCGGCCTTGCACACCGATGTGTGGAAGACCCAGGGCCTGAAGCAGGCCCTGGACCACTACGGTTTCGATGCCGCGTTCGGCGGCGCCCGGCGCGACGAGGAAAAGTCGCGGGCCAAGGAGCGGGTGTTTTCGCTGCGCTCCGAGCAGCACCGCTGGGACCCCAAGCAGCAGCGCCCGGAGCTCTGGCACCTGTACAACACCCGCAAGCGCAAGGGTGAAAGCCTGCGGGTGTTCCCGCTGTCGAACTGGACCGAGCTGGATATCTGGCAATACATCTACCTGGAACAGATCCCCATCGTGCCCTTGTACTTCGCCAAGGAGCGCCCGGTGGTACGCCGTGACGGCACGCTGATCATGGTCGACGACGAGCGCCTGCCGCTGCTGCCGGGAGAAACCCCGGAACTGCGCAAGGTGCGCTTCCGCACCCTGGGCTGCTACCCGTTGACCGGCGCCATCGACAGTGACGCCGACAACCTGCCGGCGATCATCGGCGAAATGCTGGTCAGCCGCACCTCGGAACGCCAGGGCCGCCTGATCGACAGCGACTCGGCGGGCTCCATGGAGAAGAAAAAACAAGAGGGGTATTTCTGATGAACGCAATCACCGACGCACGCAATGGCGACCTGACGCCCTACCTGCAACAACAGCAGAACAAGCAGCTGCTGCGCTTCATCACCTGTGGCAGTGTCGACGACGGCAAGAGCACCCTGATCGGCCGACTGCTGTATGAATCCAAGGTATTGTTCGAGGACCAGCTTGGCCAGCTCGAAGCCGACTCGAAAAAGCTCGGCACCCAGGGTGACGAACTGGATTTCGCCCTGCTGGTCGACGGCCTGAGCGCCGAGCGCGAGCAAGGCATCACCATCGATGTGGCTTATCGCTTCTTTGCCACCGACAAGCGCAAGTTCATCGTCGCCGACACCCCCGGCCACGAACAGTACACCCGCAACATGGTCACCGGCGCGTCCACCGCCGACCTGGCGGTGATCCTCATCGACGCCCGCCAGGGCTTGCTGACCCAGACCCGCCGGCACAGTTACCTGGTGTCGCTGCTGGGCATCCGCAAGGTGGTGGTGGCGATCAACAAGCTCGACCTGGTGGACTACTCCCAGGCGGTGTTCGAGCGCATCGAAGCCGAGTATCGCGCCTTCGCCGCACAGATCGGCCTGCAGGATATCCAGTGCATCCCGCTGTCGGCGCTGCGCGGCGACAACATGCTCCAGGCCAGCCCCAACACGCCCTGGTACCAGGGCCCGAGCCTGCTTGCCTACCTTGAAGACGTACCGCTGGAGCAGGACCGGCAGAGCCAGGCGGCGTTCCGTCTGCCGGTGCAGTGGGTGAACCGGCCGAACCTGGATTTTCGTGGCTATTGCGGCAACGTCGTGGCCGGCAGCGTGCGCGTCGGCGAGCGCATCCGCGTGCTGCCCTCGGGCCAGCAGAGCGAGATCACCGGCATCCTTGGCAGCGCCGGGGAGCAGCAGCAAGCCCTGTGCGGCCAGGCCGTGACCCTGACCCTCAAGGACGAGATCGATATCAGCCGCGGCGACCTGATCGCCCTGGCCGACACCCCGCCGGCGGTGGCCGACCAGTTCGAAGCGACCCTGGTATGGATGGACGAACAACCCCTGCTGCCGGGGCGCCCGTACCTGATGAAGATCGGTTGCCGCACCGTCGGCATGAGCTGCGCCAACCTCAAGCACCGGGTCGATGTGAATAGCCTCGAGCACCTGGCGGCCAAGACCCTGGAGCTGAACGGCATTGGCGTATGCAACCTGCACCTGGACCGGCCGATCGCCTTCGATGCTTATGCCGACAACCGCGATACCGGGGGCTTTATCGTTATCGACCGCCTGAGCAATCGCACGGTCGGTGCCGGCATGCTGCACTTCGCCTTGCGTCGTGCGCAGAACGTGCACTGGCAGGCCATCGACGTCAACCGCGAGGCCCACGCCGCGCTCAAGGGCCAGTCGCCACGGGTGCTGTGGTTTACCGGTTTGTCCGGCGCGGGTAAATCGACCATCGCCAACCTGGTCGAGCGCAAGCTGCATGCCCTGGGCCGGCACACCTATCTGCTCGACGGCGACAACGTGCGCCACGGCCTGAACCGCGACCTGGGCTTTACCGAAGCCGACCGGGTGGAAAACATCCGCCGGGTCGCGGAGGTGGCCAGGCTGATGCTCGATGCCGGACTGATCACCCTGGTCTCGTTCATCTCGCCGTTCCGGGCCGAGCGTGACATGGCCCGCAGCCTGGCCGGTGACGGCAACTTCCTCGAGATCTTCATCGATGCGCCGCTGGCCCTGGCCGAGCAGCGCGACCCCAAGGGCCTGTACCTCAAAGCCCGGCGCGGTGAGCTGAAGAACTTCACCGGCATCGACTCGCCCTAC
>RCUQ01001126.1_pt1 | contig 10764 bp, 9 predicted proteins | sample 2166351 | NCBI WGS metagenome assembly RCUQ01 (sample SAMN09932597, study PRJNA488358) | compost metagenome | feature: garden; material: soil; isolation source: compost soil in acetonitrile-enriched culture | place: Germany: Experimental Botanical Garden Goettingen | collected 2016-01-27
CGAGATGACCGAGACTGCCGAGGTAGGCAATGAGCGCCACCGGCAGGGTCACCAGCCCCTGAGCGGTGGCCCAGACGGCCGGGCTGCGGTCCGGGTGCTCGCGCAGCCAGCGGGCATTGCGCAGGGGATACCAGGTCCAGCACAACACGGCGACCACCGCCAGGACGAACCCGAACAGCTGCTCGGTGCGCGCTTCTGTCTGCCAGGTCAACTCGGCACGGTTGACCAGATAGAGGCCGACCCCCATCAGCAGCAGGGCCGGGTAGAGACGGGCGCGGGAGAGGCGGCCGTCTCGTGCGCCATAGAGGCGGTTGGCGGCCAGGGCCGTCACCACCGGCAGAGTGCCGATGATCATGGCCGCCAGCGGTGAGCCGATGCGCAAGATGGCTCCCGACAGGCAGAAGTAGTAGATGAGATTCCCCACCAGGGTGAGGGTGAGTGCCTCGCGCCAGTCGCTGGCCGAGAGGGCCGCCAGGCGTTTGCGGGCCTGCCAGGCGAGCGGCAGCACGATGAGGCCGAAGGCGAGGTAGCGGCCGCTGGCGAGCAGGGCGGGGGGATAGCCGTCCACCAGCAGGGGGGCGACGAAGATGAGCCCCCACATCAGGCCGGCCAGCAGGGCAAACAAGACTCCGATCAACATTTTCCATATCCGGTAAAGAAGAAGGAGGCCAGCCTAGCAGGGGGTAAGGGCGGCGTATTGAACCAGATTGCGCTTTAGCGGCCAGCCTGTACCTGTTTCTGGTAGCGCACCGGGGTGGTGCCATAGCGGCGCAGGAAGGCGCGGTTGAGGTGCGACTGATCGGCCAGACCACAGGCGGCGGCCACCTCGGCGGCGGGCAGGCCGGCGGCCAGCCACCCCTTGGCCCGCTGCAGGCGGATGGCCATCAACATCTGCTGGGGGGTGACGTGAAAGCGGGCCTTGAAGCTGCGCTGGAAGTGGTAGGGACTGAGGCTCACCGCCCCCGCCAGCTCGGTCAGGGTAATGGAGCGGGCGAAGTAGGCCTGCATATAGTCGATGGCGCGGCCCAGAGGGTGGGCTGCTTCGCGCGGTGCCGCCAGGGTCCGGGCATGGGGGCGCAGGGTCTCGCACACGCTCAGCAACAGGCCGTCGGCGGCGAGCTCGCTGTTACAGTGCCAGAGGGCGTCCAGGGCCGCCTGCAGGACGGGGGCGGTGCGCGGGTCGCTTCGCACGGCTTCGGCGAAATACCAGCCGCGCTCGCCGCTGATGGCCTCGAGCCGATCGGCGGGCAGGTAGAGCATGCGATAGCGCCACCCCTGCTCGCAGGCAGCCTCGCCCGTGTGCAGTTCATCGGGGTTCATCAGCACCAGGCTGCCGGGGCCCGCCAGGAGCTGGCTGCCACGATAGCGAAAACGCTCGGCGCCACACTCGATGACACCGAGGCCAAACCCCTCGTGGCTATGGGGATCGAAGGTGTGGTGCTGGATGTGGGCGCGGTAGAGCTCGGTCGCAGGCTGGCCAGGCAGGGCGCGAAAATCGGCCCTGTCGTGCTGATGGGTAAATGTGACCGGTACTCCCTGCATCCTGACCTCCTGTCATTGAGCCTTCATCATAGGGTGCCGCGCTGCGGCGGCCAAGACTAGGCCCGTGCGGCGCACTCGCGCTCGAGGGCTGTACGGATCTCGTCTGCGGTCTTGATGGTGCGGATGCGGCGAAACAGCTCATCGGCCTGGGGGTATTCCCGCACTATGTAGGAGAACCACTGCTTGATGCGGCTGGGGTAGTAGTCGGCCTTGTCGCTCGCCAGATCCTGCTCGGTATAGGTCACCATCAGCTGCAGCACCTCGGCCCAGCTCATGTGGGCACAGCCGGTTTTCATCACGTTGGCCAGGTTGGGCAGGGAGATGGCGCCGCGGCCCACCATGAGGGCGTCGCAGCCGGAGACGCTGGCGCAGGCGAGGGCATCCTTGTGATCCCAGATCTCGCCATTGGCGGTCACCGGAATGGGCAGGGCGCGGCGGATGAGATCCACGTATTCCCAGTGCGCCGGCGCCTTGTAGCCTTCCCGCTTGGTGCGGGCATGGACAGCGAGCTCGTTGGCGCCCCCCTGATAGACCGCCTGGGCGTTGTCCATGTAGAGCTCCTTGTCGTCGTACCCCAGGCGGATCTTGGCGCTCACCGGCAGGTGGGCAGGGACGGCTTCGCGCACCGCCTTGACGATGCGATAGACGGTCTCTGGCTCCTTGAGCAGCACGGCGCCCCCCTTGCTCTTGTTGACCGTGGGGGCGGGGCAGCCGAAGTTGAGATCGACCCCGGGGGAGCCGAGCTCGATGGCGCGTACCGCATTCTCTGCCAGCCATTCGGGGTGCTGGCCCAGCAGTTGCACCCGCACCGGGGTGCCGGCGCGGGTCTTGCCATCCTGCTTGAGTTCGGGGCAGAGGCGATAGAACACCTTGGCGGGCAGCAGCTGATCGACGACCCGGATGAACTCGCTGACACAGAGGTCGTAATCGTTGACGGAGGTGAGAACCTCCCGCATCAGGTGATCCAGCACCCCCTGCATGGGGGCCAAAATAACGCGCATAGCTGCTTCCGAAGACAAGGGGAGAAAAAAGAGCGCAGATTGTAGTGGCAATGGGCGGCGTTGTCAGCCGTCTGCCCACTCGATGGGCCTAATCGACTGCCGCCGCATGGGCCAGGCTGTCAGCTTCCGGGCCAACTCTGTTAGGCTAAAGGCAGAGATGCATTCAGAGGAGTACCCATGAAACGCTGGTGTCTGATGGCCCTGGGCTGGCTCGCCTTCGCCACCGGGATAGTCGGGATAGTCCTGCCCCTGCTGCCGACCACCCCCTTCATGTTGCTGGCGGCGGCCCTGTTTGCTCGCTCGTCCCCCCGTTTTCACCGCTGGCTGCTGGCGCACCCCTGGTTCGGGCCCCCCATCCATGACTGGCAGCTATATCGCGGCATTCGGCGCCATGCCAGACGCCGTGCCATCGTCTTCATCCTGCTCTCCTTCTCGGTGTCGCTGATGGTGGTGCCGCTGCCCTGGGTGAGGCTGCTGCTGGTTGTCATAATGGTGATCCTGCTCACCTGGTTAATGCGTCTGCCGGTGCTGGAGCCAGTTGCAATGGAGAAGTGAAATCCCTAAGCTATTGCGGCAATAATGCTATGGAGTCGGCCTGTCATTTTTTGCATGACGGGCCTTTTTATTGCCCGCTGGCGGGCAGCGCAAGAGACGCCACGCCTGGGCTCAAAAATAAGCGGTCAAATAATGAATCCGGATACCCTGAAGTTTATCGAAGCGAGCATCAAGACCATTCCCGACTATCCGAAGCCGGGCATCCTGTTTCGCGACATCACCAGCCTGATCGAGAATGCCGAGGCCTTCAAGGCCACCATAGATCTGCTGGCCGAGCATTATCGTGATCAAGGGATCACCAAGATCGTCGGCACCGAGGCCCGCGGTTTCATCTTCGGCGCCCCCGTGGCCTTTGCCATGGGACTGGGCTTCGTGCCGGTTCGCAAGCCGGGCAAGCTGCCCCGCGCCATCATCGAAGAGTCCTATGCCCTCGAGTACGGCACCGACACCCTGCAACTGCACACCGACGCCATCGTGCCCGGTGACAAGGTGCTGGTGGTGGACGATCTGCTGGCCACCGGCGGCACCGTCGATGCGACCGTGAAGCTCATTCGCCGCGCCGGCGGTGAAGTCGCCGATGCGGCCTTCATCATCTCCCTGCCGTCGCTGGGCGGTGATGCCCGCCTGACCGCCGCAGGCGTCAAGGTGGTCTCCCTGGTGGAACTCGCAGGCGAGTAATCCCCCTTGGCAGGCGGGCCTCGTCAACCCGCCAATGCCCCGAACCGGTGCCTGAATGGGCACCGGTTTGAAAATCAAGCGATCCCTCCCACGGCGGCCGATAGCCCATACAGCCCGCCCTCCATTTGTGTTAGCATCCTGCCTCAATGCCTCGTTTTCCAGCATCGAGATCTATGAGCTATCAGGTTCTGGCGCGTAAATGGCGCCCCCATACATTTGAACAAGTGGTTGGCCAGCAGCATGTGCTGACCGCCTTGACCAATGCCCTTGATCAGGGACGGCTGCATCATGCCTACCTGCTGAGCGGCACCCGCGGGGTCGGCAAGACCACGATCGCCCGCATCCTGGCCAAGAGCCTCAACTGCGAGCAGGGGATCAGCAGCCACCCGTGCGGCGTATGCGATACCTGCCGCGAGATCGATCAGGGCAACTTCGTCGATCTGCTGGAGATCGATGCGGCGTCCCGCACCAAGGTGGAAGACACCCGGGAGCTGCTCGACAACGTGCAGTACCGCCCGGCCCGCGGCCGCTTCAAGGTCTACCTCATCGATGAGGTGCACATGCTGTCGCGCCACAGCTTCAATGCGCTGCTCAAAACCCTGGAAGAGCCGCCTCCCTATGTGAAGTTCCTGCTGGCCACCACGGATCCGCAGAAGCTCCCCATCACCATCTTGTCCCGCTGCCTGCAGTTCCACTTGAAGAGCCTGGATCAGACCCAGATCGCCAGGCAGCTCGAATGGGTGCTGGATCAGGAGGGGCAGCCGTTCGAGCCCCGCGCCCTGCTGGCGTTGGCCAAGGCGGCCGATGGCAGCATGCGCGATGCCCTGAGCCTGACGGATCAGGCGCTGGCCCATGGCAATGGCAGCGTGCGTCTGGAAAGCGTGCTGACTATGCTGGGGACGCTGGATCATCACCACCTGCACCAGTTGCTGGAGGCTGTCCTGCGCCAGGACGCTCCGGCCACCATGGCCAAGATCACCGAAATCGCCACCCTGGGGCCGGACTTCGATCAGCTCCACGCCGAACTGGAAGCCTTGCTCCATCGCGTCGCCATGGCCCAGTTGCTTCCTGCCAGCGTGCAGGAGCAGGGGGCGGATGCCGATGCCTTGCTGCAGCTGGCGGGGGCCATGAGCCCGGAAGAGGTGCAGCTCTGCTACCAGATAGTGCTGGGGGGGCGCAAGGACTTGCCCTGGGCGCCCGATGGCCGCACCGCGCTGGAGATGACCTGCCTGCGGATGCTGGCGTTCTCGCCGCGCCGCGAGGCGGTGCACCCCGCCAATCTGAGTGCCTTGCCCGTGTCCATGGGCGCACAGCCCGGAGCGGGGAGGGAGGCCGTATCGGCCCTGCCGGGAAAGCCGTCAGGGGCTGAGCCAGCCCCGCATCAGGCCGCGACGACGGCCGGCACGGCCGCGCCCGTAGCCCAGACGCCGACAGCACCGCTCTTGGCTGTGCAGGCAGATGAGCCGGCTGCCGACGACGATGAGACCAGCGCAGCCCTCTTTGCCGAGCAGCAAGAGCTGCTGCAAGCCGCGCAGCAGATGGGGTTCGAGGCGCAGCCGATGCAGCCAGAGCACCAGACCGGTGGCGCCCCCCAGGTACAGGAAGCGCAGCCCGTAGAACCCGAGCAGCCTGTCTCCTCCCATGAGGAGGCCCTACCGACGGAGGCTCCTGCCATAGCCCCTGAACCCGAAGCTGCCCCCTCGGCGGCCTCCAGCATGCAGAGCCTGCTGGGCAAGCGCAATCTGCTGCGCAGCCGGCTGCGGGGTGAGTCCGGGGCTGCGGCCGTCAGCTCTGCCCCTCCCAGGGTGACGCCGAGCAAACCGGCGGCGCCCGTGGCGACTGCCGCCGTGCAACCAGTGGCGACAGCACCCTCTGTGCCTGCCAGGCAGACCGCTGCTCCAGCGCCCGCCTATGCCGGGCCCATGCCGGGCTATGAGGATCTGCCGCCGCTCGATGCCTATGACGACAGTGGCAGCGACTACGAAGAGTATCTGAGCCAGGGCTTCGGTGAAGGGCCGGTCAGTGCCCCTGCGGCGCAAGCGGCGGCGCCAAGGCCGAGTGTTGCGCAAAAGGCCAGTCCCGCCTCGGATGACCTGCCCCCCTGGGATCTGGACGGTGCACCCGCCAGCGCTGCCGCAGCTACCGTCGCCGCGGCGCCGGCAACGCCGGTTGCGACGCCTCTTTCTGTGCCCGAAAACGCGCAGCCAACGACGGCCCAGGTGATGGAGACCATCGACTGGGATGAGCTGGAGAGCGACGCCCAGCCGGAGGAGGGGGAGGAGATCGCTCGCCTGATCCCCTCTTCCCTGCTGGTCAATTGCGGTGACGCTTGGGCCGAGCTCATCGCCCGCACCGGGGTCGGTGGCCGGCTGCGCCAGCTTGCCATCAACTCGGTGATGACCCGACAAGGGGAGTTGGTGTCCCTGGTGCTCAAGCCGGAGCAGCGCCACCTGGTCAGCGACAGAGCCCTGGCCGATCTGGCCGAAATCATAGGCCCGGAGTTTGGACAGACGGTGCGTGTCGAAGTGACCCTGGGCACGGACCCGGCGCGGGAGACGCCGCTTGAGATCGAGCATCGCCTCTACCTGGGGGTGCGTGAGCAGGTGAGCCGGGACCTGGCTGACGATCCCAATGTGCAGTTCCTGCAGCAGCGATTCGGCGCCGTGCTCCATCCCGAGAGCATCGAACCTCTGAGTCGCTGAGCGCTATGAGTTAAATCCCATGCCGGGACCCGAGTCCCGGTTGAAAAATCTTTTGGCTGCCCCCATATCCGGGGTAGAACAAGCCCACAGCCCGGCGCTGGATGCCGGATTTCAAGACGAGAGACGACCTATGTTTGGTAAAGGTGGAATGGGTAACCTGATGAAACAGGCCCAACAGATGCAAGAGCGCATGCAGAAGATGCAAGAGCAGCTGGCTCAGATGGAAGTCGTCGGCGAAGCCGGCGCTGGCATGGTCAAGGTCACCATGGCCGGCAGCCACAGCGTGCGCCGTATCGAGATAGATCCGAGTCTGATGGAAGATGACAAGGAGATGCTGGAAGATCTGGTCGCCGCCGCCGTCAATGACGCCGTGCGCCGGGTGGAAGAGCAGAACAAGAGCAAGATGGGCGAGCTGACCGGTGGCATGCAACTGCCCCCTGGCTTCAAGATGCCCTTCTAAGGGTTAAAGCTTTTCAAATCAAGAAGCCATGACCCATGGCGATGGCGCAGCCGATACGGTTTTCTCCGTGTCAGCTGCGCTTTGTTTTTTCTGGCCTGCCTGCCCGGCATTTGCTTGGCATGGTGACGCAGTCACCGATTCAGCCTCTGGCCAAGGCATGCTGCCTTCCCAAACGCGTTTCTTCGCATCTTTTCTTGTCTTGCCCTGACCCGTGCGATGCCGCCCCGCTATCCGGCATCCTGCATGATCACACTTGCTGGCGTGGAGGATCCCCTGACTCGCCTGTCGAGGGGGGTCACCTGGAAACTCGCCTCGGGTGTATCAGAGGAGGTTGCCGGCATAAGCCGCCGGTAAGCTCACGGGCGCCTTGATCCGACACAGGCACGAGCACCGGGAGCGGCATCCCACTTCTGCGGGCCAGATCTGTCTCACGCATGGCATTGGCCGGGGAGGCATGGGGGATTGAGGGGGCTGGGGGAAAATGGCGGGAGACAAAAGGCCCCGGTTTCCCGGGGCTGGCGTGTACTACTTGCTGCTCTGGATGGTGGTGTAGCTGTTGATCAGATTGCGATAGTCGGGGATGTGGTTGGCGAACAGGGTGCCCAGGCCTTCCACATCGTTGCGCCAGTCGCGGTGCAGTTCACAGGCGGCACCAAACCAGGTCATCAGCTGTGCCCCGGCGGCGGACATCCGATCCCAGGCCGAGTGACGGGTGATTTCATTGAAGGTTCCCGAGGCATCGGTGATGACAAACACCTGGTAGCCTTCCTCGAGTGCGGATAGGGTCGGGAAGGCCACACACACCTCGGTGACGATGCCGGCGATGATCAGCTGCTTTTTGCCGGTGGCCTTGACCGCCTTGACGAACTCCTCGTTATCCCAGGCGTTGATCTGCCCTGGGCGGGCAATGTAGGGGGCATCCGGGAAGGTCTCCTTGAGCTCTGTCATCAGTGGGCCGTTGGGCCCGTTTTCGAAACTGGTGGTCAGTATGGTCGGCAGCTCGAAGTACTTGGCCAGTGCGGCCAGCGCCAGGACGTTGTTGCGAAACTTGTCCGGCTCGATGTCACGCACCAGGGAAGAGAGGCCGGCCTGATGATCCACCAGCAGCACGGCAGCATTGTGTTTGTCGAGTTTGACGTAGGGCTTGTTCATGACTTTTCTCCAGGTTTGTTGGCAAAGAGATTAACGCTGGGGGCCAGCATTTCGTTGTTTTGCAGCGCCATGCGCCGCGGTCGATCAATGGCTGTTGGTCGATGATTGTCAGCGTATAAGCGTGGTGCCTGCTTGCTGAGGATGCTTTCCCGATGTTGGTTGTTCAGCGTCCGATCTGGCCAAAGCGGCCACTGTTGTAATCATTGATGGCCTGCACGATCTCTTCCTGGGTGTTCATCACGAAGGGGCCGTGACCGACGATGGGTTCATCGAGGGGGGCGCCATTGAGCAGCAGCAACGTCGTCTCCTCCTCGACATCCATCACCAGTTTGCTGCCGCGGCGATCCATGACTGCCAGCTCGGCGGCGCGGACCGCGTGGCGGTTGCCGAGGCGAATGGTGCCTTTGAGCACAAACAGGGCGGTGGTGTATCCCTCTGGTAACTCGAGCGTCACCTGGTGATGGGCCCTTAGACGCATGTCCCAGACGTTCATCGGAGTGAAAGTACGTGCAGGGCCGTAGGTGTCGTCCAAGCGACCGGCGATGATGCGCGCCTCACCTGCGCCATCTGGCAGTGCCACCCGAGGGATCTCTCCTGCGGTGATGCCCTGGTAGCCAGGGGCCGTCATCTTGTCTTTGGCGGGCAAGTTCACCCACAGCTGCACCATCTCGAAGGGGCCGCCTGCCTTGGCGAATGCCGGGCTGTGGTACTCCTCGTGGATCAGGCCAGATGCGGCCGTCATCCACTGTACGTCACCCGGACCTATGGTGCCGCCGCCCCCCGAGGAGTCTCTGTGGGAGACCCCCCCCTCGTAGACGATGGTCACGGTTTCGAACCCGCGGTGAGGGTGCTGGCCGACGCCGAGTTGATGGGAGGTGGCCGGGAAATTGGCCGGGCCCGCGTAGTCCATCAGCAGGAAGGGGGACATTTCCTCCGCGATATCCTGGTAGGAGAAGATGCTCCTCACGGGGAAGCCATCGCCGACCCAGTGCCTCTCGTTGCTGCGCTTGATAAATGCCAGTTCTTTCATCTCAATGCCTCCGTTGAATCAATGGACACAGTGTAGAAAGTCGCCATTTACCGGACTAGATGGTTAAATAAGAAAACACTTTCTATTGAGTTGGAAGATGGACTTCAATCAGGTCGTCGTATTCGTCAAGGTCGTACAAGCCGGCAGCTTCAGCGCTGCGGCGCGTCTGCTGGGGTTGCCAACCTCCACCGTCAGCCATCGGGTGGCCATGCTGGAGAAGCGTCTGGGCGTCACCCTCTTGCAGCGGACCACCCGCCGGTTGCATCTGACCGATGCCGGACAGATCTATTTTGACCACGCCTCGGCCGGCTTGGTGCATGTGTTTGACGCCGAGGCGGCGGTGACCGAGGCGCGGGAAGAGCCCTGTGGTCTGCTGCGTATCACGGCGCCCGTTGATATCGGCAACCAGATCCTGTCGTCGATCCTGGGGGAGATGCGTGGCCAGTGGCCAAAGGTCGATGTGGAGCTGGTGTTGATGAACCGCTATGTGGATTTGGTCGCAGAAGGCGTCGATGTCGCCATCCGTACCGGTCCTCTCAAGGATTCGACGCTGATAGCCAAGCAGGTGGGCGTTGCACGCTGGGCCCTGTTTGCGAGTCCGGATTACCTCGCCAGTGCGACGGCGATCGATGCACCGCAGGCGCTACGACATCATGCCTGCCTGCAGTTCACCCCATTGGGCAAGGAGGCTTGGGTACTCCACGACGGAGCCGCCAACAGCGTGACCGTCTCTCTGGCTCGGCAGACGCTGATCAACGACGTTGGCCTGATCATGACCATGGTCTCGGCCGGAGGGGGGGTGGCATTGTTGCCGTCATACCTGTGTCGTCAGGCCTGCGATGAGGGAAGATTGGTGCCTGTCCTCCCCGAGTGGCATGGCAAGGCGGATCCCATCCATATCGTCTACCCCAGGCAGCGCTTCATGCCTCCCAGGCTGCGCGCCTTCGTGGATCTCGCCACGCTGGCGCTGAGGCAATGGCTCGAATGACAGCTCGCCGATGTGGTGGCTGTCAGCCCGCACAAAGAAACAAAGCGCCTGATGGCGCTTTGTTTCTTTGATATCACCTTAGGCTAGTTGAGCCAGCCCATCGTCAGGGCCAGCCGTCCGCACAGGGCGGCCAGCAGGATACCGAGCAGGGTGCGCAGCAGCCAGATCACCACCAGTTGCCCCAGGTTGACCGGGATCTTGGTGGCCAGGATGCAAGGGATGGAGGCGGAGAAGAAGAGCACCGAGCTCACCGAGACCACAGCGGTCACATAGCGCACCAGCAGATCCGCATCCTTGAGCAGAATGGCGGGCAGGAACATCTCCGCCAAGCCAGCCGAGAGCGCTCTTGCAGTTTCCAGCGGTTCCCCCAGATCCAGCAGCCAGGTGAGGGGCCACAGCAGCCAGCCCAACAGATCAAACAGCGGCGTGTGCTGGGCCAGCAGCAGTCCCAGCAGGCCGACGGACAAGATGGTGGGCACCACGGCGGCAGCCATATAGAGGCCATCTTTGAGGTTGTCCTGCAACTGACGCAGCACGGGATCTGCCTGGCTGGACTGGGTGAGCCCGGAGGCGAGCGCCGCTTGCCAGCGGCTCATGCCTGCCGGCAGCGGCTCGTCGGTCTCGCCCTGGTGCGCCATGGTGCTGATGGGGGGAAC
>RCUQ01001131.1_pt1 | contig 10744 bp, 9 predicted proteins | sample 2166351 | NCBI WGS metagenome assembly RCUQ01 (sample SAMN09932597, study PRJNA488358) | compost metagenome | feature: garden; material: soil; isolation source: compost soil in acetonitrile-enriched culture | place: Germany: Experimental Botanical Garden Goettingen | collected 2016-01-27
ACTTCGAGCCGGTGACCCTGGAAGACGTGCTGGAAATCGTGCGCATCGAGAAGCCGAAGGGCGTTATCGTGCAGTACGGCGGCCAGACCCCGCTGAAACTGGCGCGTGCGCTGGAAGCAGCAGGCGTGCCGGTTATCGGCACCAGCCCGGATGCGATTGACCGCGCGGAAGACCGCGAGCGTTTCCAGCAGGCGGTTGACCGTCTGAAGCTGAAACAACCGGCGAACGCCACTGTGACCGCGATTGAAATGGCGGTTGAGAAGGCGAAAGAGATTGGCTACCCGCTGGTGGTGCGCCCGTCCTACGTGCTGGGCGGCCGTGCGATGGAAATCGTCTACGACGAAGCCGACCTGCGTCGCTACTTCCAGACGGCAGTGAGCGTCTCTAACGATGCGCCAGTGCTGCTCGACCGTTTCCTCGACGACGCGGTAGAAGTGGACGTGGATGCCATCTGCGACGGCGAAATGGTGCTGATTGGTGGCATCATGGAGCACATCGAACAGGCAGGCGTACACTCCGGTGACTCCGCATGTTCTCTGCCAGCCTACACCCTGAGCCAGGAAATTCAGGATGTGATGCGCCAGCAGGTGCAGAAGCTGGCCTTCGAGCTGCAGGTACGCGGTTTGATGAACGTCCAGTTCGCGGTGAAAGACAACGAAGTCTATCTGATTGAAGTTAACCCGCGTGCGGCACGTACCGTACCGTTCGTCTCCAAAGCCACCGGTATCCCGCTGGCGAAAGTGGCGGCGCGCGTGATGGCGGGCCAGACGCTGACCCAGCAGGGCGTCACCAAAGAGATCATCCCACCGTACTACTCGGTGAAAGAAGTGGTCCTGCCGTTCAACAAATTCCCGGGCGTTGACCCACTGTTAGGGCCAGAAATGCGCTCCACCGGTGAAGTCATGGGCGTTGGCCGTACCTTCGCAGAAGCGTTCGCCAAAGCACAGCTCGGCAGCAGCTCAACCATGAGAAAGCAGGGCCGTGCGCTGCTCTCCGTGCGCGAAGGCGACAAAGAGCGTGTGGTAGACCTGGCGGCGAAACTTTTGAAACAAGGCTTTGAGCTGGATGCGACCCACGGCACGGCTATCGTGCTGGGCGAAGCCGGTATCAACCCGCGTCTGGTCAACAAGGTACATGAAGGTCGTCCGCACATTCAGGACCGTATCAAGAATGGCGAGTACACCTACATCATCAACACCACCGCAGGTCGTCAGGCGATTGAAGACTCCAAGCTGATTCGCCGCAGCGCGCTGCAGTACAAAGTGCATTACGACACCACCCTGAACGGCGGTTTCGCGACAGCCATGGCGCTGAACGCGGATGCCACCGAGAAAGTGATTTCGGTGCAGGAAATGCACGCGCAGATTAACAAGTAACAGTATTGCAGGCCGGGTAAGGCGAAGCTGCCACCCGGCACGTTTTTGTTCGCGCAAGCCTCTGGCGGGTGGCGTTTCGCTTACCCGCCTACAACAAACGCCTCTTTGTTCCACTTCAGAGTCTTCTGGTTTTCCATCTCTCTTCAGTCAGTTAGCCTAAAATGGTTAGGTCGATAATTAAATTCAACTGAAAAGCAGGGAGAACACCATGCGAAATAAACTTCTGGCCACCTCAATTTTTGCTGCCGCAGCTCTCTTCACCGTTGCTGGTTGTTCATCTAACCAGGCAGTGGAAACCACGGATGGCAGAACCATCGTCACCGACGGTAAACCACAGGTCGATGACGACACCGGTCTGGTTTCCTATAAAAATGCACAAACCGGTAAAACCGAGCAAATTAACCGCGATCAGGTTAAGAACATGAGTGAATTAGATAACTAATTCTCATTCATTTTTTTTCTTACAGCGGCGCCTCGCCGCTGTATCTAATCCTTGACGAATATCAACCGTAATCCTTAGGAGGTAAGCGAGAATCACGCTCTGAAAAATGGAGAGTGATTATGGAAGAACATCAAAAAGCACCAGATAAGCAAGGTTTAGAAATTTCACGGCGTAACGTCCTCAAATCGGGTTCTTTACTCCTGACCCTTCCTTTTGTATCCCGCACTGCACGTTCCGCTGATGTCGCAGACACGACTGCCGTCGTGCCGGACTCACCGTCGATGGAAAAAGTGGTTGCAACCTGCAGCACCTTCGACTGCGGCGGAAAATGTGATATTCGCGCTCATGTTTCAGAGGGCGTTGTCACGCGAATCACCACTCGCCCCGATAATGAACTCGATCCTGATATGCCGATTATGCGCGCCTGCGTGCGTGGTCGTGGATACCGTAAATTCGTCTATCATCCCGATCGTCTCAAATACCCGATGAAACGCGTGGGCAAGCGCGGGGAAGGGAAGTTCGAGCGCATCTCCTGGGATGAAGCCACGACGATGATTGCGGATAACCTCACGCGGATCACGGCGAAATATGGCCCGGCGTCGCGGTTTATGCATAACAATACCGCCACCAGCGGCGGGGCGTTTTCCGGCGACGGGATGATGAAACGCCTGCTGAATCTGACCGGCGGGTATCTCTCGTACTACCACTCCGTCAGCCTCGGAAATACCGTGGCGGCCACGCCGTACACTTACGGCATCGCGGCCAGCGGAAACTCCCTCGATACCCTGAAAGACACCCCGCTGGTGATCCTCTGGGGGCACAACCCTACCGAGACGATTTTTGGTCACACCAACCACTATTTCCAGCAGATGAAGCAAAACGGCACCCGCTTCATCGTGGTTGATCCCCGCTATTCTGACACCACGTCGTCGCTGGCGGATGAGTGGATCCCGCTGCTGCCGACGACCGACAATGCGCTGATGGATGCGATGATGTACGTCATCATCAGCGAGGATCTGCACGACAAAAACTTTATCGCCCGTCACACGCTTGGCTTTGACGAGGATTCGATGCCAGAGGGCGTTCCGGCGAATGAGTCGCTGATGGCCTATCTGATGGGGAAAAAAGACGGCGTGGTGAAGACCCCCGAATGGGCCGAGAAAATCACCCACGTTCCCGCGCAGACGATTCGCCAGCTGGCGCGCGATTACGCCACCACCAAACCGGCGGCGCTGATTCAGGGCTGGGGTCCGCAACGACATAACTGCGGTGAACGTACCGCCAGAGGCTCCACGCTGCTAGCCACGCTGACCGGCAATGTCGGCGTGATGGGCGGCTGGGCCGCGGGCTACGGCGGATGTGCCAACCGAAAATTCACCACCGGCACCGAAACGCTGGAGAACCCTGTTAAAGAGAGTATCTCGATCATGAACTGGGTCCAGGCGGCGGAAGATGCCAGTAAAGTCAGCCCGAACGATGGCCTGAAAGGGGCCGAGAAACTCAGCAGCAACATCCGCATCCTGTTCTCGCTGGCAGGTAACTATCTGGCGAACCAAAACCCGGACGTTAACCAGACGGTGAAAGTGCTTGAGGACGAATCGAAAATCGAGTTTATCGTCGTCAGCGATCTCTACATGAGCCCCAGCGCGAAATATGCCGACCTGCTTTTGCCAGAAACCAGCTTTATGGAGCGCTGGAATATCGGTGAAACCTGGGGGACGGCAAATTATCTGGTGCTATCAGAAAAGCTCATCGATCCGGAGTTTGAGCGCCGTAGCGACTATGAGTGGCAGCGCGAAGTAGCGGCAAAACTTGGCGTGGAAGCGGAGTTCAGTCAGGGCCGGGATGAGAAACAGTGGATCGAGCACATCTGGGAAAACACCCGGCTGTCGATGCCGGATGAACATCTTCCGACCTTTGAACAACTGCAGGTCCAGCGCCGTCATCTGTTTAAGAGCGCCCCATGGGTGGCCTTTGAGGAGAACATCCGCGATCCGGATAACCATCCTTTCCCGACGCCGTCCGGCAAGATCGAAATTTTTTCGAAGCGGTTGTATGACATGCAGCACCCGGAAATTCCGGCGCTTTCCCACTATGTGCCGGCGCACGAAGGGCCGGAAGATCCTTTAGCGAAGCAGTTCCCTTTGCAGCTCATCACCTGGAGAGGCAAAAATCGGGCGAACTCAACTCAGTACGCTAACCCCTGGCTGCAGGAGGTGCAGGCACAAAAACTGTGGATTAACCCACGGGATGCTGAGTCTCGCGGGATCGTGCAAGGCGACAAGGTGCGCATTCATAACGCACGCGGCGTGAGCCTGGTAGAGGCGGAAGTGACGCCGCGTATTATCCCAGGCGTCGTCGCTATGCAGGCTGGTGCCTGGTGGCAGCCCGATGCGCAAGGGATCGATCATGGCGGATGTGCCAACGTACTTAGCTCGTCGCGAATTACGGCGCTGGCGAAAGGGAATTCTCATCAAACCATGCTGGTGGAGGTAGCGAAGCATGAGTCAGTTTAAGGACTTTGCGCCCGTGAGCGATAAGCAGCTCGGGTTCTTTATCGATTCTTCACGCTGTTCCGGCTGCAAGGCCTGCCAGGTCGCGTGCAAAGATAAAAATAATCTGGACGTGGGGCGCCGTTTTCGCCGGGTTTACGAAGTGACTGGCGGCGGGTTTATGCCTACGGGGCAGGGAGGCATGCAGAATAATGTCTTCGCGTATACGCTCTCCATCTCCTGCAATCATTGCGCAGATCCTGTCTGTACGAAAAATTGCCCAACCACCGCGATGCACAAACGGCCTGGCGACGGCATTGTCAGGGTGAACACGGATAAATGCGTGGGCTGTGGATACTGCGCATGGTCCTGCCCTTACGGCGCGCCGCAGCTGAATGAGCAGACCGGACAGATGTCGAAGTGCGATTTTTGTGTGGATCTGCAGGCTCAGGGCGAGCAGCCGATCTGCGTTGCAACCTGCCCGCTGGGGGCTATTCAGTTTGGCCCGATTGAGGAATTACGCCAAAAATATGGCGACCTTTGCGATGTGAAGGGATTGCCTGATTCGGCGATCACGCAGCCAAACCTGGTGATCAAAGCGCATCAGGGTGCGGAGAAAAAGGAGAAGCCTCATGCATGAGTGGCCGCTATTAATGTTTACCCTGCTGCTGCAGGGGGCCGTCGGGCTGACGCTGTTTGTGAGCTTAAACCTGTGCGCTGGCACAACGCAGAGTCATTCCGCACGAATGCCAACGGAACGCACACGTATGCCGGTCTTTATCGTCTGCGTAATGGCCGGACTTGGCCTGCTGGCATCGGTATTCCATCTGGGGTATCCGCTTAACGCCTTCAATGCGCTGCGCCATTTCAGCAGTTCGTGGCTAAGCCGGGAAATCGTATTTGCCAGCCTGTTCCTGGCCCTCGCCGGATTGGGTTTTTTGGCCTCGCTGATGAACGGGGCGCTGTGGAAAGCGCTGATGCCGTTGGCGCTGCTGGCAGGGCTGGTTGATGTGTTTTGCATGAGCCAAATCTACATGCATACTTCGGTGATCACCTGGATGCATGCTAACACCCTGGTCATGTTTTATGGCTCGGTCGTCATTGTCGGTGCGGTGGTGGCGAGTGCGGTGCTGCCTTTAGGTAATAGCTCCCTGACACGCTGGATGATGGGGCTGGTCGTGGCCGCCGTTCTGGTTCGGTTGCTGGTGCAAATGCCTTACCTGTCCTGGCTGGCCGGAGCCGGACTGACTGACGCGTTGACGTTCCCGCATCAGCCGCTGGAGGCGTTTCAGGCAACCGCACAGCTGCGTTTATGGGGCTGGAGCCTTTCTGTCGTCGGCATGCTGGCCTTTGCATATGGCGCACTTGGCCGGCGCCAGGTGTGGCTGTATGTAGGGGGCGTGTTACTGCTGGTAGCAGAAGTCCTGCTGCGCTTTGCGTTCTTTAGCATTCACTGATGTTTCGTTTTGCTTTCGCTGACTCCCCACCGCCTCCTGCGGTGGGCGAGTCATGTTTACGCCGCTCGCTTCGACGTGCAACCTGCCGTGCCTGCGTTGACACCTGTCCCGCAGGTGCGCTGAGTATCACCGGAGAGAGCGCGGCGCTGAACCAAGATCTTTGCCTGGGCTGTGGGCGCTGTCTGTTTGTCTGCCCCGTGGAGGCCATTGCGCACCTGGAGCCGCCCCGAAGACACCTCAGCGCGCAACGCTTAATCGCACCTTTCACATCCATTGCACCTGAAATCAATGAACTGTTGCTGTGGCATGTCCAGCATCATATTCGTGGCGTCGAAATCGATCTGGATGAACATCCTCACTGGGGCGTTGCTATCGCGGCGCTCAATTTAAAACTGCGCGAGCTGGATGAGCCAACCTGGCAAATTTATCCGCCTCAGCTCGCGTCCCTCAATCGTGGACGCCGCCGTTTGTCTGGTCTGGAGAAGGGCGTTTCGGTCGCGGTGGAGCCGCTGTCAAAGGCATTTCCGCAGTATCATCAGTTTACGCTGCACCTCGACACTGAAACGTGTGTGGCCTGCGCGGCGTGCAGCCGGGTCTGTTCCCCAAAAGCCGTCGTGCTCAAGGCGGGTTCCTTTACCCTCGATGCCCGGCTGTGTCACGGCTGTAAAGCGTGCGAGGCGGTCTGTCCTGTCGATGCCATTTCCATAGCGCCTGCGACGGGGAGAGCGGATCCTGTCGTTCACGCTCTGTTTGAGACGTCATGCCCGGCGTGCTCCCGCCCATTTTATGCCTGGCACCCGCAGGCGTCGCTGTGTCCGATTTGCCGTCAGCATCATCACGGGATGCGGTGACGTCTCTGTCATATTAACCGGGCTTATGTATCTCGTTTTTGTTTTACCGCCAATGGGATATGCTTGATCAGATGTTCCTCTCGTTAAGAGCTCCGAATGATTCTGATAATTTATGCGCATCCTTATCCGCAGCACTCGCACGCGAATAAGCGGATGCTTGAACAAGCCAGGGAAATCGACGGTGTTGAGATACGCTCCCTCTATCAACTCTATCCCGACTTCAACATCGATATCGCCGCCGAACAGGAGGCCATCTCCCGCGCGGATCTTATCGTCTGGCAGCATCCCATGCAGTGGTACAGCACGCCGCCGCTGCTCAAACTGTGGATCGACAAAGTCTTCTCCCACGGCTGGGCGTACGGGCACAACGGCCACGCGCTAAAAGGTAAAAGCCTGATGTGGGCCGTTACCACCGGCGGCGGTGAAAGCCATTTCGAAATCGGCGAACATCCAGGGTTTGAGGTGCTGTCTCAGCCGCTGCAGGCGACGGCAATCTACTGCGGATTGCAGTGGCTGCCGCCTTTCGCCATGCACTGCACCTTTGTCTGTGACGACGAAACACTACAGGCGCAGGCGCGTCACTATAAACAACGTTTACTCGACTGGCAGGAGCACCACCATGGATAGCCATACGCTAATACAGGCGCTGATCTACCTGGGGGCCGCTGCGCTGATTGTTCCGGTTGCCGTGCGTCTGGGGCTGGGATCGGTTCTCGGCTATTTGATTGCCGGTTGCGCCATCGGCCCGTGGGGGCTGGGGCTGGTCACGGACGCTGAGTCCATTTTGCACTTCGCTGAGATCGGCGTAGTGCTGATGCTGTTTGTCATTGGTCTGGAACTCGATCCGCAGCGTCTGTGGAAACTGCGCGCCTCGGTATTTGGCGGTGGCGCACTGCAGATGATCGCCTGCGGCGCACTACTGGGCGGCTTCTGTATGCTGCTCGGGATGGACTGGAAGGTGGCCGAGCTTATCGGGATGACCCTTGCGCTCTCCTCGACGGCGATTGCCATGCAGGCGATGAATGAGCGTAACCTGACGGTTTCCCAGATGGGGCGCAGCACGTTTTCCGTTTTACTGTTCCAGGATATTGCCGCCATTCCGCTGGTGGCAATGATCCCACTGCTGGCGGCGAGCGGATCATCCACCACGCTGGGGGCTTTTGCCCTGTCGGCGCTGAAGGTGGCGGGCGCGCTGGCGCTGGTGATTTTGTTAGGGCGCTATGTGACCCGTCCGCTGCTGCGCTTTGTGGCTCGCTCCGGCCTGCGCGAAGTGTTCAGCGCCGTGGCGCTGTTCCTGGTCTTCGGTTTTGGTTTGCTGCTTGAGGAGGCCGGTCTGTCGATGGCGATGGGCGCTTTCCTGGCGGGTGTGCTGCTGGCCAGCTCCGAATACCGGCATGCGCTTGAAAGCGATATCGAACCCTTCAAGGGCCTGCTGCTGGGGCTGTTTTTCATCGGCGTCGGGATGTCTATCGACTTTGGGACGCTGGTGACGCACCCGCTGCGCATTCTCATTCTGCTGGCCGGTTTCCTGGTGATCAAAATGGGGATGTTGTGGCTGATCGCCCGTCCGCTGAATGTGCCGAATAAACAGCGCCGCTGGTTTGCCGTGCTGCTGGGGCAGGGGAGCGAGTTCGCCTTCGTGGTGTTTGGCGCGGCGCAGATGGCGAACGTGCTGGATACGGAGTGGGCGAAAGCGCTGACGCTGGCAGTGGCGCTGTCGATGGCCGCCACGCCGATTCTGCTGGTGCTCCTGACGCGTCTTGAACAATCAGGCAGCGGGCAGGATCGCGAAGCCGATGAGATTGACGAAGAGCAGCCGCGGGTGATCATCGCCGGGTTTGGCCGCTTCGGGCAGATCGCCGGCCGTTTGCTGCTCTCCAGCGGCGTGAAAATGGTCATTCTGGATCACGATCCCGACCATATCGAAACCCTGCGTAAATTCGGTATGAAGGTCTTCTACGGCGATGCGACACGTGTCGATCTGCTGGAGTCCGCCGGAGCGGCGAAAGCCGAAGTGCTGATCAATGCGATTGACGATCCGCAGGCCAGCCTGCAGTTAGCTGAACTGGCCATGGAGCATTTCCCGAACCTGAAAATCATCTCCCGGGCGCGCGACGTGGACCATTACATCAAGCTGCGTCAGGCAGGGGTGGACGCGCCCGAGCGTGAAACATTCGAAGGGGCGCTAAAATCCGGGCGTATGGCGCTGGAAGGTTTGGGGCTTGGCGCCTATGAGGCGCGTGAGCGCGCCGATCTGTTCCGTCGTTTTAACACCGATATGGTCGAAGAGATGGTTGAGATGGCCGATGATGATTCTACGTCCCGCGCCGCCGCCGTGAAACGCACCAGCGCGATGCTGACCGAGATCATCAACGAAGACCGCAATCATCTGTCGTTGACCCAGCGTCACGGTTGGCAAGGCACGGAAGAGGGTAAACATACTGGCGATCCGAAGGATGAGCCAGAGAGTAAACCTGTCGCGTGAAGTGGAGTTGCCAGCAATATTGAAATATTTCCCGTTCTTTACTCTGCCGCCAGTCGACGAAAGATTAAGCTTTACGTATAGTGGCGGCAATTTTTTGCATCCGGGAAATTTTCAATGATCAGTCTGATTGCAGCGCTGGCGGTAGACCGCGTTATCGGCATGGAAAACGCCATGCCGTGGAACCTGCCTGCCGATCTCGCATGGTTTAAACGCACCACGCTAAACAAGCCGGTAGTGATGGGCCGCCTGACCTGGGAGTCAATCGGTCGCCCGCTACCGGGTCGTAAAAACATCGTCATCAGTAGCCAGCCGGGCACGGACGATCGCGTTGAATGGGTAAAATCCGTCGACGACGCGATTGCCGCCTGTGGCGATGCGGAAGAGATTATGGTGATTGGTGGGGGGCGTGTTTACGAGCAGTTCCTGCCAAAAGCACAGAAGCTCTACCTGACCCACATTGACGCAGAAGTGGAAGGGGATACGCATTTCCCTGACTACGATCCTGACGAGTGGGAATCTGTCTTCAGCGAATTCCACGACGCTGATGCGCAGAACTCGCACAGCTACTGCTTCGAAGTTTTAGAACGTCGTTAAGTCTTATTCCCCGGTGGCGCTTCGCTGACCGGGGTTTTACGACCTGAACATAAGCCGGATAAGGCAAAGCCGCCACTATCCGGCATTAATATCAGGAGGCAACCGCCTCGCCATCCCCTAGCTCCAGATGCCGGTTCGACGGCTGCACAAAATAGTGCTTATCTTCCCAGCGCAGGCAGGTTAAATCTCCGCCCCAGCAGCATCCTGTATCCAGCCCGTAAATGTTCTCCGGCGTGCCTTTGCCTTCCAGCGATGCCCAGTGGCCAAACACAACGCTGTACTCATCCGTCACCGGGCCAGGAATGGCAAACCAGGGTTTTAGAGGCGCAGGGGCGTTTTCCGGCGTGTCTTTGCAGTACATATCCAGCTGACCGTTCGGGAAGCAGTAGCGCATGCGGGTAAAGGCATTGGTCACGAAGCGCAGGCGCGCCAGACCGCTTAACTCCGGGCTCCAGTTGTTTGGCATATCACCATACATCGCGTCGAGGAAGAACGGATAGGAGTCGCTCGCCAGCACCGCTTCTACGTCGCGCGCGCACTCTTTGGCGGTCTGCAGATCCCACTGCGGGGTGATCCCGGCATGGGCCATAACCAGTTTTTTCTCTTCGTCGACCTGCAGCAAAGGCTGGCGACGCAGCCAGTTGAGCAGCTCGTCGGCATCGGGTGCTTCAAGCAGCGGCGTGATGCGGTCTTTAGGCTTGTTGCGGCTGATTCCGGCAAACACCGCCAGCAGATGCAGATCGTGATTGCCCAGCACCACACGCACGCTGTCGCCCAGCGATTTGACGAAGCGTAAGACATCCAGCGACCCAGGGCCGCGCGCCACTAAATCGCCCGTCAACCAGAGGGTGTCTTGTCCAGGCGTAAAATCGACCTGTTTTAGCAATGCGATCAGTTCATCGTAGCAACCGTGAACGTCGCCAATGAGATATGTAGACATTTTTTTAGTGAATGAATGTAGGAACGGCGAGACGGAAAACAGGCACGGCAATACGGAAGGTATTGCCGTCTGGATCGACCATTTCATAATGGCCCTGCATGGTGCCC
>RCUQ01001132.1_pt1 | contig 10741 bp, 12 predicted proteins | sample 2166351 | NCBI WGS metagenome assembly RCUQ01 (sample SAMN09932597, study PRJNA488358) | compost metagenome | feature: garden; material: soil; isolation source: compost soil in acetonitrile-enriched culture | place: Germany: Experimental Botanical Garden Goettingen | collected 2016-01-27
GAGCACCTCGTTCACACCGAGGGGGTCACAGGTTCAATCCCTGTCGCGTCCACCACTTTCCTTGAATATTTTCACGCACATGCAAGCGCCCTGCTCCGCGCGGCCAGATGGCTCACGTCTGGCCTGAAGCGATGGATGGGGCGTTGGGAAGATCAGCGGCGACAGGTTTAAGGACCTGCGGCTGCCGGCGGCCGGAACCATTCCGGGCTCCCGCCCCCTTTGAAGGTCTGTAGAGCCGCGCGTTCTCGCGCGAGCGACATACCTCAGTTCCCGAGTAGACACGCATGAACCGTCCCACCGACACCTCGGCCTCTCTTCGTGTTCTTGAACAGGAGGCGGAGAGGATGGCGAGGCTCTCGCCCTTCGCCGCCGATCGCGACCGATTCAACCGGATCGCCCTACGCTACCGCGAAGAGGCGGCAAGACGGGATAAGGAGATCTCCCCTCCCTCGTCCTAGCCTCATCCCTGTGCGACACCTGATCCATGACGGATGAACGCAAACAGAAACTGGCCGGCGAGCGCGCCGAGCTCTACGCCCCGGCGCCGACGGGCGGATCGACCATGGCCGGCCTCTGCGCCGGTACGGTGAGCCTGCTCGGCGTCTTCGTGGTTTCAGGCTTCTATGGACATGACGCCAAGGACCATCTGGTGCTGACCGCCGTCGCCACGGCGGTCGGCTTCCTTGCCGGTGTGATCGGGTACAAGAAAGTGGCTCGCGCAAACCGTCGCGCCGTCAGGACGGAGCGGCAGGCCATCGACGACGGCAAACCGTGAAATCGTAAGCCGCCCAAGGATCTTGCGAAAGTCGGCCAACCCAAGCTCGTCTTTTCCATTTTCAGGCGTCGCGATCCGACCGTCCGTTCGCGCCGTCGGTCTCTCCGTTCTCGCCTACACTCTGGCGCGCCTTCCGGTCCGGTTTCAAACCTGTGGCGCCCTTTGCCGTCTCGGGCGTTGATCAGCTTCACCGGAGGCGACCTTGATCAACAGACCAGGCCCGAAATCAGTCCGTCAATCCTTGCAGGCGGGCGCGACCTCTGTCTGGCGTGCGGTGAAAACCAAGACGGATAGGCTAAGGGCCTACGTCGTCGCGGAAGACCCTGTCTGGCGGGCGTTTCGACATCCCGGAAAACCGGAGGCCGTCGCGGCGGGGATAACCCTGGGGTTGGCGCTCGGTTTTCTGTTGTTCCTGGTTCTGTTCGACTGGAACTGGCTGCGCGGACCGATCAGCCGCGCCGCATCCGCCTCGACCGGCCGCGAGGTCCTGCTGAACGGCGATCTGGATGTCAGGCTGTTCAGCTGGACCCCGTCAGCCACGGTGCGCAGACTCACTGTAGGCGGCCCCGCCTGGGCGCACGGTCGGAATACGGCCGAGGTCGAACAGCTGGACGTCTCGGTTCGGTTGCGTCGGCTGTTCCTGGGCCAGGTGGAGGTGTCATCCCTGACCATGACGCGCCCGACGGTTCATCTGATCGTGGATGCGGAGGGCCGGCGCAGCTGGGACCTGAAACCGGATCGACCGGACGACGGTCGCGGGGCGAAGCTGCCGGTCATCCAGCGCCTGGTCATCAAGGACGGCCGCCTGACGCTGGACGAACAGCGGCGCGGCATGAAGCTCGACGCCATGGTCGCCGCGCGCGAGGCGCGGTCTCCCGACGACGGCGAAAGCGGTTTCCAGCTTGACGGCAAGGGGACGATGAACGGCGCGCCGCTGACCCTTCGCGTCACGGGCGGCCCCTTCGTCAATATCCGCCGCGACCGGCCCTACGCCTTCACCGCCGATCTGGCAGGGGCCGGGTCGAGACTGAAGGCAGAGGGCGCCGTCACTCGCCCCTTCGACCTGGGGCGTTTCAACGCCGTGCTGGAGCTGGAAGGACGGGACCTGGCCGACCTCTATCTGCTGACGGGCATCACCACGCCGAACACGCCGCCCTACAGATTGAGCGGCCGCCTGAGCCGCGACGGCACCCTGTTCCGCTTCGCCGATTTCAGCGGACGGGTCGGATCGTCAGACCTGTCGGGGACGCTGGAGGTGAATAAGATCGGCGCGCGCCGCCGGGTCGACGCGGACCTGGCCTCTCGCTCGCTAGACATCGACGATCTCGCGGCCGTCCTGGGCGCCCGGCCAAGGGTCACAAGCGGCGGGACGGTCGCCAGCTCTGGCGCGCCCGGCAAGCTGCTGCCCGATGCGCCGCTGCGGACCGAAAGGCTCCGCGCCATGGACGGGTCCCTGTCCTATCGGGCCGCTTCGGTGAAGGCCAACACCCTCGACATCCGGCAGGTCCGACTCGGCGCCGATCTGAAGGACGGGATACTGAAGCTCAACCCGGTGTCATTCACCTTCAATCGCGGCGAACTTAACGGCACAGCGCGGATCGACGCCCGCCGGAGCAGGCCTTACAGCGCCGTCGATTTTCGCCTGAGCGGCTATCCGCTGGAATCGATCATCCCCGCACGAGGCGGCGCGCCGACGGTGACGGGCCGCGCCCTGGGTCGGGCGAAGCTGGAAGGGCCTGGAGCCTCCATTCATGATCTGGCGGCCAATTCCAAGGGAACCATCAGCCTGGTCGTCCCCCAGGGACGGATGCGGTCGGCCTTTGCCGAACTGCTGGGCATCAATGTCGGCGCCGGCTTGCGCAAGCTGCTGTCCGGCGATCAGTCCACATCCGGCATCCGCTGCGCCGTGGCGGATTTCACAGTCGCCGGCGGCGTGGCGACCTCCCGCACCCTTGTGATCGACACGGACGTGGTCCTCGCCCAGGGATCGGGGACCATCGACCTGGGGGCCGAGACGATGAACCTCAGGATCGACGGCGAAACCAAGAAGCCTCGCCTGCTACGGGTCTGGGCCCCGATCACGGTCAAGGGCCCGCTCGTCTCCCCTAGCCTTGGCGTGGACGTTTCGGCCGTGGCGACCCAGGGCGGGATCGTCGGCGCCCTGGCGACCCTGGTCAATCCGGTCGCCGCGCTGCTGGGCTTCGTGGACCCCGGCCTGGCGGAAGACGCCGACTGCGGCAGCCTGATCGCCGGCGCCCGCTGAACGCCGTGATCCGCGTTCGAACCCACGAGGTAGGCCTGACGCAGCGCGCGGCCCTGTCGCATCGCCGCAGCGCGAGCACCGCGTAAGCTATTCCCCTTCGCCTCGGTCGGCGATCAGGCGTTCGTCAGCACCACGCCGACCAGAACAGCGGCCCAGTGCACCCCGGCGGCGGCGACCACGTGGCCATGCCAGACGGCTCTGAACCAGGTGAGCTTCTTGCGCACGTAGAAGACAGCGCCGGACATGTAGAGGACGCCTCCCGCCGCCAGCAGAACCAGGGCGATCAAGGAGCCGTGGGCGATCATCGGCTTGAAGGCGATCACCACGAGCCAGCTCAAGGCAATATAGAGAAGTATCCAGAATCTGCGGCCGACGCCCGGAAGGAAGAGCTTCCCCAAGGCCCCGAGGACCGCAAGTCCCCAGACAGTCGCCGTCATGCCCCACGCCCAGGCGCCCGTGAGATTATGCGTGGTGAAGGGCGTATAGGACCCGGCGATCATCAGAAAAATGCCTGCGTGATCCAGGCGACGCAGCAGCGGACGCCACCGCGCCGCAGCGAAATTATAGGCCGTCGAAAAGCCGAGCATCGCCAGCAAGCCGACCGTGTAGACGCTAACGGCGAGGACGAGGCCGAGACTCCCCTTGGCGACGGAAAGACCGAGGAGGACGCCGCCGCCGAACAGGGCCAGGGTCAGGCCGACCACATGCACCACCAGATCCGCGCATTTGGCGCGAGACGTCGGATAGTGCTTCGGCGACAGGTCGAGCTGGGTCACGGCGGTCAGCCTAACACAGATTGCGACTTCAAAACCCGTAGTTCTGAACGGTTCAGGGGCCGTCCTTCTTTGCCATGATCAGCCGAGTGAGATCCACGCGCCCGCAGCACGCCCCTCCAATCCGGCCAATCCGCGCAGGCATTTTAAATGGCGGCTCAAGAAACAACACCAGGCATCAGAGCTTCGCCAGAATGCGACGACCAAGGCATAAAAACGGAAACCAAAAAGCTCCGGGGTCAAGTATTATGAACCAGATATCAGAAATGCTCACGTCTAATATTATTAAGAATCGAAGCTATATTTCTGGCGACAAGGGAACAACCCTGAACCGCCACCGTTGTGTATGTAGAATGCAAATTTCCGTAGATTACACACGCCGTTTAAGCTCGCAGCGCCCCCCGGCGCGGGCCGATCCCCGGCTTCACGCCCGAACCCTAGGCGCGCGCTTCTAGGCCGCAGAGCCAAAGATAGCTCGGTCGTACCTTAGCCCCCTCACGAACGCCCCTGCCCGCGAAAGACCAGACTTCGGGTCTTTTGTTTCGCATGAGATAGGCGCGTCAGACCCTCAAGGCGACGCCGTCATGCGACGCCAGATATCCCCCATCCCCGATTTCGACATCGCCCTGCCCCTCCCCTGGACGGCGCAGGGCAGAAGGCCGCACAATGACCACCTCTTCCCCCAACATCGCCTTCCACGACCTGGTCGATACGCTGCGAAGCGCCCTTGTGGTGCTGGACTCAAGCCTGCGCGTCACATCCGCGAACCAGCCCTTCTATCGCCTGTTTCAGGTCGAAGCCGACGCGACTGAAAACCGCATTCTGTTCGATCTGGGGGACGGTCACTGGGACATTCCCTCGCTTCGCGACCGTCTTGAGAGGGTCATGACGCAGGATCATTCGCTGGACGCCTTTGAAGTCGAGCATGATTTTCCCAACATCGGGCGACGCGTCTTTTCGTTGAATGCGCGCAGGCTTCCTCCCACAGAAGACCACCCGGCCTATCTTCTGTTGGCGATCGACGACATCACGACCGAACGCGAAGCCTCGCGCGAAAGCGAGCGCGCCTGGCGTCTGGCCCAGACCATCGTCGACACCGTGCGCGACCCGATGGTGATCCTAGAAGGGGATATGACGGTCGCCAGCGTCAATCGCGCCTTTCTGAACCTTTTCCAGGTCACGGAGACGCAGGTCATGGCCCGTCCGCTCAAGGATCTCGGCGAAGGCCAGTGGAATGTATCCGCCCTGGGCGCCCTGCTGGACAAGGTCGTACCCGACGAGAGGGCGTTCGACGGGTTCGAGATCGAAGACGAGTTCCCCGCATTGGGACGCCGCATCTTCAAGATCAACGCACGCAAGGTTCACCGACCGGGAAATCACGTCACCCGCCTTCTGGTCGTGTTTGAAGATGTGACAGAGGCCAGGCTGGTGGAACGTCACCGGGACATCCTGGCCGCCGAACTCGCGCACCGGATCAAGAACAGCCTGCAGATCATCACCTCCTTCGTATCCTTCGAGATTCGAAGAGCGGCTGAACCCTGCATCGACGGCTATCGCGCGATGCAGGCCCGGATCGCCGCTGTTGCAGAACTGTACGACGTCATCTCCCAGTCTTCCGCCCTGGGCCCCGTTCCGGTTCAACCCTACCTGACCGGCATAGCGGCCAGCATTCACTCCAGCCTCATCGGCAAGGCCGCCGACATTGAAATCCTGGTGGAGGCCGAGCCCCTGCTGATCGATGCCGACAAGGCCGTCTCTGTAGGCCTGATCGTCAATGAACTGGCGACCAATGCCGTGAAACACGCCTTCCCGGACGGCGCGGGACGCATCCTCCTGTCGTTTGAGCGTCGTGACGACGAAGTTCTGCTGACCGTTCAGGACGACGGCGTGGGTCATGACCAGGCCCGCAACAGCGGAGCGCGCTCCGGGCTGGGGTCACGCTATGTCGAAGCTTTCGTGAAACAGCTCGGCGCCACCATGGCGCGCGCGACCGGGGCCAACGGCACGACAATGACCGTCAAGCTGCCGATGTCGATTCTTGCGGAGGCCGCAGACGACCACGCCGCGTCGCCGCTCCTGGCGCCCGACGGGGTCCGGTCTCCGGTCTGACCGGCCAGCCTGACGCTGATGGCCGCCCCGCATGGGGCGGCCATGCCTGACCCCAGTGATCAGGCGCGGTCGCGGGCCGCTCTCAAGCTTCGGATTTCATCAGCCACGGATTGGGGCTCATAGGGTCGGTGAAGATGCGGGCCGATCTCGCAGAGGCCCGCAGCCGTCCTGGCGGCCCCTTCGGGACTGGCCGCCAACCGGACTTCGATGCCGGGACGGTGTCGCCTGACCCAACAGGCCAGTTCGAAGCCCGACATATCGCCGCCTGCTCCGACATCGCAAACAATGACGTCTATGACGAGCGACGGATAGGCCAGAGCCTTCATCGCTTCATTCGTGTCGAACGCCTCGACGACCCGATAGCCGCAATGTCTCAGATAGCCGGCTATCGCGTGGCGCGAGACGATGTCGCCGTCGACCAACAGCACGGCGTCATCCAACGCCGGCGCCGGTCGAATTTCGTTCATTCCGCCGGCTCAAGGGCCATTCTGACGGCCGCGACGACAGCGTCAGGATTGCAGGGCTTTGGCAAAAAGGCCGCCGCTCCGCCTTCATAAGCCGCAGCCGGGTCCAGGTGCCCAGACGTCAAAAGAACCGGAAGCTGCGGCCACCGGCTCTGCGCGAAACTCAGGAGCTCCAGCCCGTCCGTGCGGCCGGGCATGTGAACATCGGTGAAGATCAGATCAACCGATAGACCTGACTGCAAGATATCGACAGCCTCGTCCCCGTTGCTCGCCTCAAGGACAATAAATCCATCCTCGCGCAGGCAATCAGACACGAGCATCCGCGTTAGAAAATCATCCTCAGCGAGGAGAATACGCGGCGACTCTATTTCAACCGGACGAGTAGAATTTTGGGAATAGATCGGCATTTGGCCCCGCTTCCAGACAAGAACAAAAGCTGGGGCTTGAAGTTCCCGATTCGAGAAAATATGAGCGCGCCATTTCGAACGCACGCAAATATAGGTTCAGCCGATACAGCAGGCCTGGCCTTCGCTGTAAGAACCAACGTCGACGACGATTACATAGGCGTCGCCAATCTCCATTCCGTTTGGAAATCAGGCTCTCGCTGTTTGCAGTTATCGACCGTTGAACGGTGCGCAATCGCCGTGATGCACGACGGCGCTATCAGGCGAACCGAGGACGCCTTTTTGGCGGCGCGAGGCCGCAGAGTCTTAATGCTGGCCCAGAAGCTTCGTCTCCCCGGCCCGAAAGCCGGGGAGACGACAACATCAGGCAGCCTGGAGCTGGCCGGCGGACGTCTTGCCGCTGCGCTGGTCGCGCTCCAGTTCAAAGCCAATCTTCTGGCCTTCCTGGAGCGAGCCCAGGGTAGAGCGTTCAACGGCCGAAGCGTGAACGAACACGTCCGCGCCGCCGTCGTCAGGCTGGATGAAACCGAAGCCCTTGGTGGAATTAAACCATTTCACTGTGCCGGTAGTCATAAGAAACACCTTTCAGGTGCATGTGTTCTCGCGCTCCAGAAACAGGAGACGAGATCAAATTTCGAGAGGTATCAGAGACAGACTCGGAGCTCGATCCGGAGATCAAAACCTGGAGAGCAACCAAAGCCAAGGCGATATTCGATAGACCATCACTAGCGCATCACTCAGAAAAACAAAAGCGACGATCCATAAAACTGCAGATCATCTTAATAAAATGCGAGAACAGATTGCGCCTGACCCCGACCATCCCCATCTAACAAACCTATTGGGTCTGTCAGGACCTCACGCCCGGCCTCGCCGAGACGCGGCGCTCCCACAAAATCTGAGGTTCCAGATGATAGAAGACGCCTACGTCCGACTTTACGCCAATGACTTCGCGCAAATGGCGGGCCGATCCGAGATGGGTCAGGATGTAGAGGGCGCGGTCGAGAAGCGCCTTGCCGATGCGCGCGCCCACGCTGTCATCATGGACGACCGCAAGGGGCCCGGCCATCTGGAGGCCCTGATCCGACGCATTCGAGACACGGCGCCTGAATTCACGGGTCGGGTCATGTTAAAGGATGCAAACCCCCAGGAAGCGGCTCATCGCCGCCTTGTCTTCCTGACACGAATCGCCGACGCCCTCATGGGCGGCGCAACCCCGCGCCCGTCGCAGGCGTAACGCAGGTCTGATTAGCGCCCACAGGGCGCTTGAGCGATGGTGGCCGCCCGGCATTTGGTTTTGAGTTCTTGATGTCTTCTCAGGTTAATTCGCCGCGGCTCGCGGTGCTGATCGATGCGGAAAACGCCTCCGCCCGCATAGCCGATGCGCTTTTCTCCGAGATAGCCACGCTTGGAGAAGCTTCGGCCCGCCGAATCTACGGCGACTTCTCCAGTGCGCAGTTGAGCGGATGGACCAAGGTTCTCGCCCGGTTCGCCATTCAGCCGCAGCAGAATTTCGCCAATACCAAGGGCAAGAACTCCGGGGACATCGCCTTGGTTATCGACGCCATGGACCTGCTGCACTCGGGACGATTTGACGGCTTCTGCCTGGTGTCCTCGGACGCGGATTTCACGCGCCTGGCCTCGCGTATCCGCGAGGAAGGCGTGGCGGTCTATGGCTTTGGCGAGCAGAAGACCCCCGAGAGTTTCCGCCAGGCCTGCAGCCGCTTCATCTACACCGAAAACCTCAGCGTCGCGGCGGCCCTGGAAGGGCCTGCGCCTGCGGACAGGGCGCCTAGAAAGTCCACCGCACGACGCCCGGCGTCAGAAGCCGCCCGTCTGGTCGCGACCGTCATCGCCGACATGGATGAGGACGGCGACGGCTGGGTGGCGGTCGGGGGCCTCGGCGATCGCCTGCGCAACGCCTACCCGGACTTTGACCAGCGCAGCTATGGCTACCCCAAGCTGTCGGATCTCATCCGCGCCACAGGACGCTTCGAGGTCCAGACCAGCAGCGGCGGCTCAATGAAAATTCGCGACAAGGCCTAGGCGCAGCGTTCGAGGGCGGATCGGGCTCTTCACGAGAGGCTGGTCAGGCGCTCTGAAATCAGAGCGGCGCGTTGACGCGTCAGCCCTTCATGAACCACCCTCTCGACATGTGGATGTAAGGCCGCCATGCAGAGTGCTGCATGACGATGATCGCCACATCTCGCACGGCTGAAGCGGACCGTATCGTGGCTGCGGCCATGACCTTGGTCGGACAAGTCGGCCTGGGCGGCCTGACCATGCGCGATCTGGCGCTGTCGGTGGGGAAGAGCACCACTGTCATCGTCAACCTGTTCGGCGCCAAGGCCCAGCTGATCGAAGCCATCGCGCAAGCGGCTTTCGAGCAGGATGAGGCTTACCATGACGCCTTCTTCACCAGCGCGAGCAAACTCGCGCTGGGTCGGGACGGCCTTCTGGCCCTGATCGCGCGCTATCTGCGCGAGCGCTCGCTGGCGTCGGCCTGTTTTGTCCGGGTGTGGGAGGAGTTGTTGGTCATCCCCGACCCTGGGCCGCCCCTGCAATCCCTGATGCTGGAATGGGAGACCATGCGGCGGCGGGCATGGACCGCCTTCCTTGGCAGGGTCCAAGGGTTGGCCGATTTCGGCGAAGCCGTTTCGACCTGCCTCATCCTGGAGCAGTTCTATGTCGGCGCCCTTGGCGGGCGGGCCGACTATGAGATGATCGCCGCCGAGGGTCTGGGAGGGCTGGTGGATCGCGCCTTTGGGCGTGGTGATGAGCCGGCGGCGGCCACGGAGAGCTATGTCGACCAACTGGTGATCCCCCAGGCGCCTGGGGACGGGCTGGAAGCCGAATCCATGAAGCTGCGGCTGCTGGACGTCGCCGCAGATCAGATTCTGAGCGGCGGCCTGGCGGTCGTCACCAATCGCTCGGTCAGTTCCGAGGTCGGCACCTCGACCTCGACCATCGCCTATCACTGGTCGGATATGCGGCGCTTTCTGATCGACGCCATCTGGCACGCCGTGTTCCGGGAAATGCCGGGCTATCTCGACTATCGTCATCCGCTTGGCGCGGGGCCGCCAGACCTGCTGCGGTGGAGTGAACTGATGGCGCAAACCCTGGCGGTCGATGCGGCGCAGGGGCGCGGCTTCTACGTCAAGTATGCGCGCCTGATCGCCCAGGTCTGTCTGGAGGCGCGCCGCGATCCTTCGTTCCAGGAACTGGCCATGATCCTGCGCGGACCCGAAGGCGGCGGCACCTACGTCAACCGAGCCGAGCTTTGGCCCGCGCGCTTCGACCTGACGCGCCGTGCAGCGACCCGGTTCGCCCTGTGGATCAAGGGCGCGGCCCTTGTCGCCGCCGCGACGGGTCAAGCCGCGAATCCGGCCCAGCTTCAGGTCGCAGCCACGACCCTGGTGGCGCAACGCGCTTGAATCGAACTGACGTTTCGCAGCCGCACCTCTCGCCGTCCGAGACAGCGATGGAAACACTTCAAATAAGCGTCATCAAAGCATTACAGCCCGACCCTACAGCGGAACCGTTGTCGAACAGGTGTTTTTTCTGAGGCTGCGAAACGGCGACGTCGGTCGTCCTCCCCGCTTCTGCACCCGTCTTTCCGTCGCCCCGGAACGACGCCTGTTCGGCACTTCCGCTTCATGCGGGAGCGCGGCCGCTGCGCCGTGTCAGCCCCCCCCCAATTCTTGGCCCGTGCGAGAGGGGTGCTCGTTCGCGCCGCCCGATGGATCGACACATGAATCGTCTTCTTCTCGGCGCCTCGAGCGCCGTCCTGGCGCTGGCGGCGGCCCTGCCTGCAACGGCCCAGACCAGCCCTGAAACCCAGGCCACGGCGTTGCAAGACGTCGTCGTCACCGCCCAGCGTCGCCAGCAGGCCAGCCAGGACATCGGCCTGGCGCTCAGCGTCATCGGCGGCGAGACCCTCGACGAAAAGGGCATTG
>RCUQ01001133.1_pt1 | contig 10740 bp, 9 predicted proteins | sample 2166351 | NCBI WGS metagenome assembly RCUQ01 (sample SAMN09932597, study PRJNA488358) | compost metagenome | feature: garden; material: soil; isolation source: compost soil in acetonitrile-enriched culture | place: Germany: Experimental Botanical Garden Goettingen | collected 2016-01-27
ATTCAATAAAACGTTTTGAGATATTTGGGTTCTAATGAAATTGTCGTTTTAATTCGTATTTTCGTTTAGAAAAAAGTTGCCATCAATCCTTCAATCTCACCAAGCATAGAAAAGCTAGTGTTACACTAAGAGCAACTATACTATTAAAACAACCGTTTATGAAATACTTCCTATTTATTATTCTCTTACTACATTTTAATGCTAATGCACAGCAAAATTTAGTTAAATACGTAAAACCCATTATTGGTACCGAAAAAATGGGGCATACTTATCCGGGTGCCACAGTGCCTTTTGGAGCAGTACAATTAAGTCCGGAAACAGATACTATTTCGTACGAATTAAACGGAAAATACAACGGTGAAGTGTATAAATATTGTGCAGGATACAAATACGAGGACAAAACAATTGTAGGCTTCAGTCATACCCATTTAAACGGAACAGGACATTCTGATCTGGGTGATTTTTTAGTGATGCCAACTCAAGGAAAACTGCAATTGAATCCCGGAACGGCATCTGACACAAAAAGTGGTTACCGTTCTGCTTTCTCCCATTCCAACGAAATCTCCGAAGCCGGTTACTACAAAGTAAAACTAGATGATGATAATATTATTGCTGAAATGACAGCAACTACCAGAGTCGGGATGCATCAATATACCTTTCCAAAATCGGATGAAAGCCACCTCATCTTGGACTTGATGGCTGGAATTTATAATTATGATGAAAAGAACGTTTGGACTTATGTAAGAGTGGTGAATGATACATTGATTACAGGATATCGCCAAACAAATGGCTGGGCACGCACCCGAACGGTTTACTTTGCTATGTCATTTTCTAAACCCTTTATCAATTACGGGCAAAAAAATTACGACTCCAAACAAGCGTATCGTGGATTTTGGAGGAAATTTGATCAATCTAAAAACTTTCCGGAAATAGCGGGAAAAAGAATACGTATGTATTTTGATTTTAAAACGGAAGAGAGCGAAAAAATTAAAGTAAAATTGGCCCTATCCTCTGTAAGTCAAAAAAATGCTTTAGAGAACATGCAATCTGAAATTAAAGATTGGGATTTTGAAAAAGTAAAAAGCAACGCTCAAAAATCATGGAATACTGAACTCAATAAAATTACAATAGAAGCTTCGGAAGATACCAAGGTGAATTTTTATACCGCCATGTATCATACCTTTATAAACCCCACCGTTTATACTGACGTAAACGGACAATACAAAGGTTTAGATCAAGACACTCATGTAGCCAATGGTTTTACCAATTACAGCACGTTTTCTTTATGGGATACCTATCGCGCACTGCATCCTTTTTTCAATATCATTCAGCCCTCGCGCAATAACGACATGGTAAAATCGATGCTGGCACATTACAATCAAAGTGCCCTGCATATGCTGCCAATTTGGTCCCACTATTCCAACGATAATTGGTGTATGAGCGGTTATCACAGTGTTTCGGTAATTGCAGATGCCATTCTTAAAGGCACTTATAATGGCGATCCAAACGAAGCACTGAATGCCTGTATTGCAACAGCAAAACACCGAAATTATGAAGGTATTGACTCTTATATGGATCTCGGTTTTATTCCTGATGAAAAAAGTGGTATTTCTGTTTCAAATACTTTAGAATATGCATACGATGATTGGTGCATTGCACAATTGGCCAAAAAATTAAACAGACAGGACGTTTATGATGAGTTTATAAAACGATCAGCAAATTGGCAAAATAATTTTAATGCAACTACAGGATTCATGCAACCCAAATTGGCTAATGGAACGTTTAAAAACGATTTTAGTGCTTTGTCTACTCATGGCCAAGGATTTATTGAAGGAAACAGTTGGAATTACAGCTTTTTTGTACCACACAATCCAACCGAATTGATTTCAAAAATGGGTGGTGAAACTGCTTTTGCTTCTCGTTTAGACACTTTGTTCTCCATGCATTTGCCAGATTCATTTTTTGCAGAAACGGAAGACATTACCAGAGAGGGAATCATTGGTGGTTATGTTCACGGAAATGAGCCTGCACACCATGTTGCCTATTTTTACAATTGGACAAACCAAGCTTGGAAAACACAATATCAGGTTAGAAAAATTATGCAAATGCAATACAAACCAACACCTGATGGTTTGGGAGGAAATGATGATTGCGGACAAATGAGTGCTTGGTATATCTTCTCATCATTAGGATTTTACCCGGTAGCACCAGGTTCCAACGAATATGCTATTGGATCGCCTTTGGTAAATCATGCCACATTAACATTAGAAAATGGCAACACTTTTACAATAGATGTGATTAACCAAAAAGACAAGAATGTATATGTTCAAAAAATACTGCTAAACGGCAAACCTTTGCCAACTTTATTTATAAACCATAGTGATATTACAGCCGGAAGCAAATTGACATTCTATATGGGCGCCAAGCCTAAAAAATAATACCGAACATTCGAAAAAGAGAAAACTTTCAAAAAAGGCAGATGCTTTGTGTTTGTCCTGTTTAAAGAATTTAGGGAGGCATATTTTGCCAATTATTTTTCGAAATCAAAAATGGTTACAACTGAGAATGATTTTTTTTTGAAAAATAATATTTCAGGAAATGAAGACAATTTAAGTCAAATTAAAACTGACCTCCGATATCTTCCGGAAGCTTCTTTTTGTATATTTGACTTTAATGAACATGAAACTGTAGTACAACCCTACTTTCATAAAGCCCTAAAAGAGTTTTCAATAATCTAATTCAACCATGACAAAAAAGACGTTACTATTAATTGGTTTTATTATACTGAAATTTTTGTTGCAATATTCTTTAATAAGTTCTGAGTACGACTTACAAAGGGATGAGTACTTACACCTGGATCAAGCAAAACATTTGGCTTGGGGATATTTATCTGTTCCCCCTTTTACTTCTTGGATTTCAACAATAATTTATTTTCTGGGCGGTTCAGTTTTTTGGATTAAATTTTTTCCCGCCTTATTCGGTGCATTGACAATTCTAGTGGTATGGAAAGCGATTGAAGAATTAAACGGTAATACTTTTGCCCTGCTTTTAGGGGCAACCTGCATTTTGTTCTCGTCGCTTTTAAGACTCAATACATTATATCAGCCCAACTCTTTTGACGTTTTAAGCTGGACTGCTTTTTATTTTATTTTAATCAAATATTTCAAAACCGAAAATTCAAAATGGCTTTTTATTGGTGCAATCGTATTTGCTATTGGTTTTCTCAATAAATATAATGTCATCTTTCTGCTCTTAGGTCTCTTACCCGCCATTTTATTATCTGAACACCGAAAAATATTTGTGCAAAAGAAATTTTACATGGCACTTTCTTTAGGATTGTTATTGATTTTGCCAAACCTTTTATGGCAATACCACAATAATTTCCCGGTGATTTCTCATTTAAATGAATTGGCAAGTACTCAATTGGTCAATGTTGACAGACTAGAATTTTTAAAATCACAGTTATTTTTCTTCATCGGTTCTCTATTTGTAATTATTTCAGCTTTGTATGCTTTGGTATTTTACAAGCCCTTTAAACCATATACCTTTTTATTCTGGTCCATACTGTTCACGCTTATCGTTTTTGTGTACTTCAAGGCGAAAGACTATTATGCTATTGGGCTTTACCCTATTTATATTTCATTTGGGTCGGTTTTCCTTGCCGACATTTTAAAGGATGGTTGGAAAAAATATTTACGTCCCATAATTATTCTGATTCCTTTTTTATTTTTCATTCCGATGTACGGGTTTTTATTTCCTAATAAAAGTCCTGAAACCATTGTAGAAAACGCAAAGCGATATAAGGATCTTGGCTTACTTCGCTGGGAAGACGGAAAAGACCATTTATTACCACAAGATTTTGCCGACATGTTAGGATGGAAAGAACTGGCGATAAAAGTAGATTCTGTTGCTTCAACGCTTCCAAACCTGGATCAAACCTTAATTCTTTGTGACAATTACGGACAAGCCGGAGCAATAAACTACTATACCAAAAACAACAAAGTGATTGCAAACTCTTTTAATGCAGACTATATCAATTGGTTCAACTTCAACAAAAAAATTACAGATGTTATTTTGGTCAAAGAATTTGATGATGAAGACAAAGAGAGAAAAGAAGAAATTCCGTTATTTGACACTGTCTATTTAGCAGGCAAAAGAATAAATCAGTTTGCAAGAGAACCCGAAATCTCTATTTATGTTTTACGAGGAGCAAAAGTCGATATAAGAAAACGGATTATTGACGAAATGGAAAGAAAGGAAAAATGACAACTAATGATTCTGTTCAAATGGAATTTTAGAGCCTCACTGAAACTAAAGAAATCCCAATCCTCATCGCCTTTCAAAAAACGGAACAATAACAGTAATTATCATTAAAAAACAGTTGTGAGATGTTAGACAGTAATTCGAATTATTCAGAAGCAAAAATGCTCATCCGAAAACCAAGTTCAGAAGTTTTTGAAGCTATGGTAAATCCAGAAATCACAAAGAATTTTTGGTTTACAAAAAGTAGCGGAAAACTGGAAACGAACAAAAGCGTTACTTGGGAATGGGAAATGTATCAGGTATCCGCAGTTGTCAATGTTACCACAATTATCGAAAATGAAAAGATCGGATTTGAATGGAATAATCCGGCCAGAACCGTTGAATTTCAGTTTAAAAGCATGAGTGATAATTCAACCTATGTTTCGGTAAAAGAATATGGCTATACAGAAACCGGTGAAGAACTTTTAGCGATAATTAGAGATTCGACCGGTGGATTTACAACCGTTTTGGATGGAATGAAAGCTTTCCTTGAACACGGCATTAATTTAAACTTGATTGCGGATAAATTCCCAACCGGACATTAAGCTTCCAGAAACCTATTGGTAATTTGAGCGAATCTGAACGCTACTAATCTCTTTAACCCTTAAAATTAAAATGAAGAAACTTTTTTATCTGGGAATTTTAGGATTCCTCTTATTCGAGATTGCGAATGTTTATTTCATTATGCCAATGCCTGGCAGTCAAGAAGTGAATAGTATCGACATTGCTTATTTTCTATACTCATGGCGTTGGTACTTCCGCATCGTATTTGGTGTAATGATTCTTTTGGGTTTAAAAAGTACTTTTTTAAAATCGAAATGGTTGCCTGCTTTGGCAATTGTAATTGTAATAGGCGTCGCTTATGCTGCCAATTATGAAATGGCTGCTGATACGATGTTTTATCAGCCAACCGTACTGCAACTTACCAACACGACCAAAAATACCGTTAATCCAGATCGACTGGTGCTGGCTGTAAAATACAATGGACAAGCCAAAGCCTACCCTATTCAATTTTTAGGCTATCACCATCAGGTGCGGGATAGTATAGGCGGAAAACCAATTATGGTAACCTATTGCACGGTATGCAGGACCGGTAGAGTCTTTGAGCCTATTATTAATGGTAAGTCCGAGAATTTCAGATTGGTGGGCATGGATCATTTCAATGCGATGTTTGAAGATCAATCAACCAAATCTTGGTGGCGACAAGCAACCGGGGAAGCCATTACGGGTAAACTAAAAGGCTATACCTTACCAGAATTCCCTTCTGTTCAAATTGCATTAAACAAATGGATCGAACTAAATCCAAACACATTGATTATGCAAGCTGATGAAAAATTTCAGGCAGAATATGACAGCTTAAAAACATACGAAAAAGGAAGGCTAAAAGGCAGACTAACACGCCGAGATACCGCGTCCTGGCAGGCTAAATCATGGATTGTGGGCGTAGTCATAGGCAAAAACAGTAAGGCTTACGATTGGAATAAGCTGCAAAAGGAACGAATTATTTACGACACCGTTAACAATCAGCCCATTGTTGTTATTATATCAAAAGACAATAGCAGTTTTGTGGTTTTGGAAAGACAAAATAAGGATCAGGTTTTTACCCTTGTAAATGATACTTTAATCAGTCCAGATAACAGCTACACCTTTATGGGACTGTCGCAAAATCCGGCTAAACCAAATTTAAAAAAATTAAGTGCCTATCAAGAATATTGGCACAGTTGGAAAACATTTCATCCTTCGACAAAAAGATAAAAAAACAGTGATCTAGATTAAAAACAGTAAAACCACATTATTATGAAATTGAAATTATCCTTTTTTCTTATCCTGCTAGTTAGCATGGTCAATTATGCTCAATCAAAAGAAGAAGATGCCATAAAAAAAGTATTGGAAAAAGAATCTGCCACTTGGAGAGCCAGAGACAGTAAAGGCCATACCGAGTGCTGGCATGTTCAACCTTATAGCAGAATATTAGTTTCTACTACCAAAGGGGAAACTTTTGATGTACCACCAATGGCTATGATTGACACAAAACCGGAGAATATGGGTAATGGCGGTTTTTCTGTAAACACCAATTACAAAATGAGTATCACCGGTAACAGTGCTTGGGTAAGTCATGATGAAGAATCGACAGCTCAAGATGGTAAAAAAACATTCTCTTATGAAATTCGATTATTGGAAAAAATAAAAGGACAATGGAAAATAGTGGGTCAGTCCATTCATATTTATAAACAAGAATAATAGCAAAATAACCAACCAAAGCATTATTTCTAAACCTCGTTTATCACAAAATAGACGAGGTTTTTTGTTAACCAGACCTTTTTTCAATTGCTATAGAACAAATAAAACCTTAACTGAATGATAGTATCATTGCTCAATCAAAAAATTAGATCTTCATTTCGGGAATAAATTTTGGCTGTGAGGTTTTATTTCTTAAATTTATCAAAATCATAGTGTAAACAATTCTTTTTGAATCCATTTGATTACTGATCCTTTTCAACAATGAATAATACCATTCGTTTTGGATTAGAGTACAAACCAAGCTTTTTTAATAAAATACAAATAAAAATACATTCTCAAGATGAAAATAGCTCTTTTTTCGAACGAATTCCCACCAAATATTTATGGCGGTGCCGGTGTACACATTGATTTCCTAAGCCAGGAACTAGCCAAATTAGCAGAAGTGGAAGTACGCTGTTTTGGCGACCAAAATACTGACACACCAAACATGCATGTCCACGGCATCAATTCCTGCCTGACCAAAATGGAAGACAAAGACAATGCACACATTAAGATGTTTCATAACTTGAGCCGTAATGTCGAAATGTCACAAGCCACTCCACAGGCTGATATTATACACTGTCACACTTGGTACACCCATTTAGCTGGCGTTTTTACCAGAGAATTATTGCAAGTGCCGCTTATTCTTACTACCCATAGTTTAGAAACCCACCGTCCTTGGAAAGTGGAACAATTAGGAAACGGTTATTTCCTTTCCCGTTGGATTGAAGACAAAGCCTACAAGAGTGCTGATGGTGTTATTGCCGTAAGCGAACAAATGAAACAGGATGTCATCGAAGCCTATGATGTTGCTCCCGAGAAAGTGACCGTAATTCATAACGGCATCGATCCTGAATTCTATAAACCAACCTTTGATAATGATTTACTATTGGAATATGGTATTAATCCAGCCATTCCTTTTGTTCTTTTTGTGGGTCGCATCACTCGTCAAAAAGGAATTTCACAGCTTATTGCAGCTGCCAAACATTTCAACAAAAATTGCCAGGTTGTGCTTTGTGCCGGAGCACCGGATACTCCGGAAATTGCAGCCGAAACCGAAGCTTTAATAGCCGACTTAAAAGCAGAACGAGAAGGAGTTATTTTGATTTCAGAAATGTTGCCACGCGAAAAAATAAAAGTATTGTACAGCCATGCCCGTGTGTTTGCCTGTCCCTCTTTATATGAACCTTTTGGCATCATAAATCTCGAAGCCATGTCCTGTGAAACTCCAGTAGTAGGAAGTTTGGTAGGCGGCATTCCCGAAATTATTGTAGAAGGCAGCACAGGATATTTAATTCCGCTTGAAAGTGTTTCCAGAACCGATTTTAATCCGGCTGATCCCGAGGCTTTCCAGAAGAATTTTGCAGCCAAAATAAACCTGCTTTTAGAAGATGAAGCATTGGCCACAAAAATGGGAAAAGAAGGTCGTATCCGCGTACTGAAACAATTTAGTTGGGAATCCATCGCCCGAATTACTTTTGATTATTATCAGGAAGTTATAGCCCGATTTGAAAAAGAAAAGGCATAATCCAAACCCAATGCAAACATTTAATTGCAAATCCATTTTATCATGTTCCAAAAACAGATAAAATGGATTTTTTTTATTTTTTCAAGACCTAGTTTCTTTTCATCAATTTAAGTAAAACAACATCGTATAATTAGCATTATTACTTATTTCTCTCCATTAAAATCAGAAATTTAGAAAAAGAGAGAAAGAAATAACAGTTATTATTTCTTCAAAAAATGCGCTCAAAAAATGTTTATATTTGTCCAAAATTTAAAGAAATGCAACATATTATAGATAGATTCATAAGTTATGTAACAATTGATACTGAATCAGATGCCAATTCCGAAACAACTCCAAGTACAGCAAAACAATGGGATCTTGCCAACAAACTGGTAGACGAATTAAAAGCAATCGGAATGCAGGATGTCACCATCGATGACAAAGCCTATATCATGGCTACTTTACCAAGTAATGTTGATCATGAAGTACCAACTATCGGATTTATTTCTCATTTTGACACTTCCCCTGATTTTTCCGGAGCCAATGTAAAACCGCAGATTGTTCCGAACTATGATGGTGGTGATATTGTATTGAATGCCGAAAAAAATATCGTTTTATCTCCTGGTTATTTCAAGGATTTATTGCTTTACAAAGGACAGACTTTAATTACTACAGACGGAAACACTTTATTAGGTGCCGATGATAAAGCCGGAATTACCGAGATTGTAACTGCCATGGAATTCCTGATTAACAGTCCTGAAATCAAACACGGAAAAATCAGAGTCGGATTTACACCTGATGAAGAAATTGGTCGTGGTGCGCATCATTTTGATGTTGCGAAATTTGGTGCTGACTGGGCCTACACTATGGATGGAAGTCAGGTGGGTGAATTAGAATATGAAAATTTTAATGCCGCTGGAGCCAAAATTACTTTCAAAGGAAAAAGTGTTCATCCAGGCTATGCCAAAGGAAAAATGATCAATTCCATGTTGATTGCCAATGATTTCATTAATGAATTACCAAAAGGCGAAACTCCTCAGGATACCAGAGGTTATGAAGGATTTTTCCATGTTCATCACCTGAACGGAAGCATTGAAGAAACTGTTTTGGAATTGATTATTAGAGATCACAACAAGAAAAAGTTTGAAAAACGCAAAGAATTGATTGAAAAAATCACCAAAAAAATCAATAAGAAATTTGCAAAACAATTTGGTGAAGACATTGCCATTGCTGAAATAAAAGACCAATACTACAACATGAAGGAAAAGGTTTTACCTGTGAAATATATTGTAGATATCGCCGAAAAAGCAATGAAAGATTTGGGAATTAAACCGCTTATCAAACCTATTCGCGGCGGAACAGACGGTTCTCAATTGTCTTACAAAGGATTGCCTTGCCCAAATATATTTGCTGGTGGACATAATTTTCATGGCAAATACGAATATGTTCCAGTTGAAAGCATGCAAAAAGCAGTAAATGTCATTGTAAAAATTGCTCAATTGACCTCTATAACCGATTTCAAAGCTCCACCAGAAAAACCGAAAAGGAAAAAATAATTTGGACGCAGCAAAAAAAACAAACGCAATTTGGGACAACAGCTCTAAATGGACTGAAGAACTTCATTTACTTCAATCCATTATTGCCAAGACAGAACTCATGGAAACCACTAAATGGGGAACATCAGTCTATGTTTATAATGGCAAAAATGTCCTGGGTATTGGTGGTTTTAAAAATTATTTTGCCATTTGGTTTTTTAACGGTGTTTTTCTAAAAGATGAAAAACAAGTATTGGTCAATGCCAATGAAGGCGTTACTAAATCTTTGCGTCAATGGCGATTTGCATCCAAAGAAGAAGTGAATGAAAAAGAGGTCTTGCATTATATCATGGAAGCCATAGAAAATGAAAAACAAGGAAAAATAATCAAACCTGAGAAAGGAAAAGGAATCGTTTCAGAACTTTTTCAACAAGAATTGGATTCAGATTCTCTTCTGGCCGAAGCCTTTGATAAATTCTCTCCTTACAAGCAAAAGGAATTTTTAGAATATATTGAAACCGCTAAACGCGAAGAAACCAAACGTGCCAGAATTGAAAAAATTAAGCCCATGATTCTTGAAAACATTGGTCTAAATGACAAATACCGGTAAAAGAAATTACTCCAAAAAACCAAATCCCAAATTTCAATCACTTTAATTGAAATTTGGGATTTTTTTTTCATCCTATCAATAAAAACTCATGTAAGTAAAAACTTAACACTGAGATATGCTTTTTTTAATTAAATTTACTAATGTTCTGTTAACCATTACGTAACATTGGAACAAGAGTAACTTTTTCAAAATATAAAAACACAATATAAAACATGATGTTATGCAAAAAAAACAAGAAAAAATTTTAAGTGCCACTGATGCAGAAGCTACTGAAGTTTCTAAAGCAGCCGAAGCAGCCAAACCCATAAGAACGAGAAAACCCAGAGTAAGTAAACCAATTGTTGAAACCGTTGAAGCGGTTGAAGTTATTGAACAACCTAGCGCGGTAGTAACAGGAGTCATCACAGAAGTAATCACCGAAGTGATTCTAGAAGAAGTTCAGGACGAAACTGAAAGTACAATTGAGGACGAAAATCAAAAAAAGAAGAAAAAAAACAAAGAAAAGA
>RCUQ01001140.1_pt1 | contig 10720 bp, 8 predicted proteins | sample 2166351 | NCBI WGS metagenome assembly RCUQ01 (sample SAMN09932597, study PRJNA488358) | compost metagenome | feature: garden; material: soil; isolation source: compost soil in acetonitrile-enriched culture | place: Germany: Experimental Botanical Garden Goettingen | collected 2016-01-27
AAGTCTTCCGCACCGACGGTTGACGCGGCGCCGGCCGTCAACGATGCGGCGGCTGATCTATTGACGCCTCAGCCCGACCCGATCGAAAGGCCCGATGACTAGATGAAGGCGCGCCTCCTTCGTTTCATTCAGGATGTGACGGACGCCTTCTGGGCCCTGCCCGCCTTGATCGTCGTGGCGCTCGCGGGGCTTGGCGTTCTGGTGATTGATATCCAGTTGCTGGGGCGACTGCCCGGCTGGATACCCGAAACCTGGATCTACGGCGGCGGCGATACCGGCGCCCGCACGCTGCTGGGCGCGATCGCGTCCTCGACCATCGGCGTGGCCGGGACCCTGTTCTCGATCACCATCGCCGCGCTGACGCTGGCTTCGAGCCAGATGGGGCCTCGGTTGTTGCGCAACTTCATGCGCGACCGGGGAAACCAGATGACCTTGGGCGTCTTTCTCGGCGCCTTCGCCTATGCTCTCGTGGTGCTGCGCTCCGTGCGAGGCGGGGAGGACACCGCCTTCGTCCCGGCGCTGGGCGTCACGATCGGACTGGTGTTGGCGGGGGCCTGCGTCGCCCTGCTGATCTATTTCATCCATCACGTGGCCAACCGCATCAATGTCGACACCGTCATCGACCTGGTTCACGACGACATGGTGCGGGACATGGAGCGGTTGACGCTGGACGAACCGTGCCGTGAATATCCGGATCCTGTCGACTGGGGCAGCGCGCCCAAGGTCTGCCTTCGTCAGGCGGGCTATCTCCAGCAAACCGACACGGGCGCCTTGGCGGATTGGGCGGAAACCCATGGGTGTGTCGTTCGCTTGTTAAAGCGGCCGGGCGAGTTCGTCTTCCCCCATGCGCCTTTCGCCCTTGTTTCGCACGAAGTAGAGGAGGCCGAAGCGGCGATCTGGGGCAGGGTGGCGCTGAGCCGCAGGGGCGGATCTCCGGCTGACTTCACCTTTCCTGTCGCCCAGTTGGTCGAGGTGGCCGTGAGAGCGCTCTCGCCGGGCGTCAACGACCCGAGGACGGCGATCAGCGTGCTCAATCGTCTGGGCGCGGCGCTGGCCTGGCTGGCGCCGCGCCATCTTCACAACGGGGTTTATGAGCAGGACGGCGTGGTCCGGCTCTATGTGCCGACGCTGGACTACGCCGCCTTGGCCGGCGTGATGTTCGACATGATCAGACAGAACGCCGGGACCTCGCCGACGGTTCTCATCCACCTGATGACCGTCCTGACCGCCGTCGCCGCGGTCGAGACCGACCTGCATCGTCTGAACGTTCTGCGGCGCCAGGCGCGTATCGCCGATGAGCAGGGGCAGGCCCTGTTTGTCAACGAAAACGACAAGGCCGTACTGGCGACCGCCTACGCCGACTTCCTGGTCACAGCGGCATAGTCGCCTTGAAGCTCCGCATCGGCAAGCCGCTCACTTCGCGGCGGTCAGGCGCTAGAAGGGAAAGAAGATCGCGATCACGCTGACCCCGGACGAAGTCCATGTATTTGTACCGGCCGACCATTACGCTCAGGACAGGGGTTGGTGCGTGAAGCCCTTGACGCTGCTCATCGGGCGGGCGTCGCGGCTGATCTCCACGTCGCTCTCCACATAGGCGATCAGCAGATGGGCCAGATCGCTCAGGGCGCTTTCGTGAATCCTTTCGTACCCGTGGCTGGCGTCGATGCCGAAGGCGAGCAGGGCGGTGCGAATGTCGGCGCCCGACTCCAGGGCGGAGGCCGAGTCAGAGCGGTAGTAGCGGAACACGTCCTTCTGATGCGCAATGCCGTGATCGCGGGCCAGTTGGGCCAGCTTGCGCGACAGGTGCCAGTCGAAGGGACCAGTCTGATCGGCCATGGCGATGGTGACGCCGAACTCCGAGGAATTCTGGCCCGGCGCCGTCGTGCCGTTGTCGACCGTGACCATGGCGGCCACGTCCGGAACCAGGACCGAAGAGGCGCCCAGGCCGACTTCTTCGGCGATCGTGAACAGCCACCACGTATCGACAGTCGGCATGCGCTCTTCGCGAACCAGGCATTCCAGCGCCGCCAGAAGGACAGCCACGCCCGCCTTGTCGTCCAGATGGCGCGAGACGATGTAGCCTGTGTCGAGGAACTCGGGCTGCGGGTCGATGGCGACGATGTCGCCGATATCGACGCCGAGCTTCAGCGTGCCGTCGCGGTCGTGCGTGACGGCGTCGATGCGCAACTCCACATTGCGCCAGTTGACCGGCTGGCTGTCGATCTCGGTGTTGAAGGTGTGACCCGAAGCCTTGAGCGGCAGGATCGTGCCCCGCCAGGCGCCGCCTTCGGAGAAGATGGTGCAGCGGGCGCCCTCAGCGAAGCGCGAGGACCAGTGACCGATGGGCACCACCTCCAGCCGACCGTTGGCCTTCACCTGCTTGACCTGGGCCCCCAGGGTGTCGACGTGGGCGACGACGGCTCGCGCCGGCGTGGCGTCCCGGCCCGGCAGACGGGCGCGGATCGCGCCGCGACGAGTCATTTCATAGTCAAGGCCGAGCCGTTCCAACTCTCGGCACAGCAGGCGGACGGCTTCATCGGTGTAGCCCGTGGGGCTGGGCGTGTTCAGCAGGTCGGCAAGGCGGGCCTTGAGGTAGGCGTGGTCGATAACGGGATCGGGCAAGTTGTCTCCTTCTGGTGCGCGTTTAGACGGTGCTGCGCGATGAGCCGGACGCGGAGGCGGGGAAGAGCAGGTCGATGAAACGTTCAGCCGTGGGCTGGGGTTCATGATTGGCCAGGCCCGGGCGCTCATTGGCTTCGATGAAGGCGTAGTCGGGCTGGTCGGGCGCCTTGACCATCAGGTCGATCCCGGTGACCGGGATGTCGATGGCGCGAGCCGCCGCAATCGCCGCGTCCACAAGGACCGGGTGCACGATGTCGGTCACATCGTGAATGGTGCCGCCCAGATGAAGGTTGGCGGCCTTGCGCACCATGACCTCGACCCCCTCCGGGGCTACGTCGTCGAGGGCGAACCCGGCTTCGGCCAGCGTGCGCTCGGTTTCGGCGTCGATGGGAATGCGGGACTCGCCGCCGGTGGCGGCGCTGCGGCGACGGCTCTGGAGTTCGATCAGTCGGCGAATGCTCGTCTGCCCGTCGCCGATCACACGGGGCGGACGGCGCACCGCGGCGGCGGCCAGCTGGAAGTCGATGATCACCAGGCGCAGATCCTCGCCCTGGACCTGTTCTTCGATCAGGACGTCGCTGCAGATACGCCGCGCGCCGATGAGGGCCGTCTGAACCTCGCTCATGGTCTTCAGGCCGACGGCGACGCCCTGTCCCTGCTCGCCGCGCGCCGGTTTGACCACCACCCGGCCATAGTCGGCCAGCGCCGCGTCGATGGCGGAAGGGCTGTCGGGCGGGATGGAAGCGGGGGTGCGAACCCCGGCTGCGGCCACGATGCGACGGGTCAGCCGTTTATCGTCGCAGATGCTCAGGGCCACGGCCGAGGTCAGCTCGGACAGGCTTTCACGGCAGCGCACGGTGCGACCGCCCCAGGTCAGGCGGAACAGGCCGCCGTCCGCGTCGATGACCTCGGTGGCGATGCCGCGCCGACGCGCTTCATCCACGATCAGGCGGGCATAGGGGTTCAGGTTTTCATCGTCCGGAGGGCCGGTGAAAAGGGCCTCGTTTATGGGGTTCTTGCGCTTGACCCCGAAGAAGGAGACGCGGCGAAAACCCAGTTTTTCGTAGAGGGCGATGGCCTGCACGTTGTCGTGCATGACCGACAGATCCATGTAGGCCAGCCCCTGTGTTCGAAAGTGTTCGGCCAGACGCCGGACCAGGGCTTCGCCTATGCCGGGCTGACTGGCCTGGGGCGCGACCGCCAGGCACCACAGCGAAGATCCGCCTTCCGGGTCGTTTACGGCGCGGGCGTGGTTCACGCCCGTTACGGTCCCGATCACATCGCCGGTGACGGCGTCCTCGGCGACGAAGTAGGTCAGGCTTCGGTCGTCCCGACGAGACCAGAGAAAGCCTGGGGGCGTCTGGACCATCCGGCGGGCGGCGTAGATCCGGTTGATCGCCTCGGCGTCCTGTTCAGAACCCAGGCGGCGGATGGAAAAGCCGCGCGGCTGGCGTCGGCTGGGTCGGTAGACAGCCAGATCCAGCCGATAGGTGTGCGACGGGTCCAGGAAGACTTCTTGTGGGGCCTGGGCCAGCAGGACGTGGGGGTTGCGGACATAGAAGGCGATGTCGCGCCGGTCCGGGGCCTCGGCGCGCAGGGCGTCGATCAGGGGCGCGGCCGTCTCGAAGGTCTGGGCGAACAGCAGCCGTCCCCAGCCGCAATCGACGATCGCGTCCGCCGCCATGGCCTCGCCGTCCTGACCCTGGATCAAGGGCTTGAGGCTCTCGTGGCGAAGCCGCTTCAGCCTGTGGGCCTGGGAGCGGGCGGGCCGGGGATCAGAGGCCATGGTTCTGCATCCACATTTCGAGGACCGCGACCTGCCAGAGTTCCGAACCGCGCAGCGGCGTCAGGCGGCTGGTGGGGTCGGCGAACAGGGCGTCTAGATAGGTCTGGTCGAACAGGCCACGGTCACGGGCGGCCTGATTGGTCAGGGCTTCGCGCACCATTTCGAGATAGGGCCCCTGGATGTATTTCAGAGCGGGCACGGGGAAGTAGCCCTTCTTGCGGTCGATGACCTCTGACGGGATCACCAGGCGCGCGGCCTCCTTCAGCACGCCCTTGCCGCCCTGGGCGAGCTTGTGTTCGGGCGGGATACGGCCTGCCAGCTCGACCAGTTCGTGGTCGAGGAAGGGCACACGCGCCTCCAGGCCCCAGGCCATCGTCATGTTGTCGACCCGCTTGACCGGGTCGTCGGCCAGCATGATCTGGCTGTCCAGCCGCAGGGCCTTGTCCACCGGCGTGTCGGCGCGACCTTGGGCGAAATGGGCCTCGACCAGGGCGCGGCTGACGTCGGTGTCGGCCATATAGGCGCCGTTCAACTGAGTTTTCAGGACAGCGTGGCTGCGGTCGAAGAAGGCCTTTGCGTAGGTCTCGACCGGGTCGGTCGTCGACAACATCGGCGGGTACCAGTGGTAGCCGGCGAAGATCTCGTCGGCCCCCTGGCCGGACTGAACCACCTTGATGTGTTTCGAGACCTCCTGGCTCAGCAGGTAGAAGCCGACATTGTCATAGCTGACCATGGGCTCCGACATGGCGCCGATGGCGCCGGGCAGGGCCTCCATCAACCGGGCGTGCGGCACGAAGATCTGGTGGTGGTTGGTTCCGTAGTGTCTCGCGATCAGGTCGGAATAGGCGAACTCGTCGCCCTTCTCGCCGTTGGCGGCCTCGAAACCGACGGAGAAGGTCATCAGGTCCTTCTGACCCAGTTCGGCCAGGAGGCCGACGATTAGACTGGAGTCCACACCCCCCGACAACAGAACGCCGACCGGCACGTCGGCCACCATGCGGCGCTTCACCGCCTCGCGCAGGGAAGCCAGGACCTGGTCGCGCCAGTCCTCGGCTGTCATGCCGGCGTCCTCGGGGCGACGGGTCATGTCGGCTTGCCAATACAGGCGATCACGCGACGTGCCGTCGGCCTCGATGACGCGGATCGTCGCGGGAGGGAATTTCTTGACGCCCTTGAGCAGGGTGTGGGGCGGCGGCACGACCGCGTGGAAGGTCATGTAGTGGTGCAGGCCGACCGGGTCGATCGTGGTGTCGATATCGCCAGCCGCCAGCAGGGCCGGCAGGGTCGAGGCGAAGCGCAGGCGCTTGCCCTTCTCGGCCAGATAGAGCGGTTTGATGCCGAACCGGTCACGCGCCATGACCGTGCGGCCGCTGTCACGCTCGTGCAGGACGAAGGCGAACATGCCCTTGAAGCGATCAACGCAGGTCTCGCCCCAAGCCGCCCATGCCTTGATGATGACCTCGGTGTCGCCCTCGGAAAAGAAGCGGTAGCCGAGACCCTGAAGCTCCTGGCGAAGTTCCGGATAGTTGTAGAGGCAGCCGTTGAAGACCAGGGTGATCCCGAGCTCGGGATCGACCATGGGCTGCTGGGCCTTTTCAGACAGATCGATGATCTTGAGGCGGCGATGACCCAGTCCGACGGAACCCCGCAGAACGATCCCGGCGCCGTCAGGCCCTCGCGGCGCCAGGGCCTCGGTCATGCGTTGCAGGGCGTCGGCGTCTACGGGACGCCCGTCGTGATTGATCTCGCCGCTCAGGCCGCACATAGGCTGTCCTTGTACTGTGAATGCAGCGTGCACAAATAGTTAGCACACTAAGGAATTCAACCCTGATGGATCCGATCCTCAGCCCGCACCCGGTTCCCCGACCGGAACGCCCCGCCGATCCGACCGCCTCCCTGGTGCGGTCCATGCGGCGTATCGCCCAAGCGATTGACGTCCGCTCGCGTGAAATCGCGCGGCTGTCGGGGCTGACCTTGCCGCAACTGATCGTCCTGCAATCCGTGCGTTCTCTCGGGGAGGTGACCACCCAGGCCATATCGCGAGATGCGGCCATGTCGGCGCCCACAGTCGTCGGCGTTCTGGACAAGCTGGAGGCGAAGGGGCTGGTGGTCCGCTATCGCTCGACGCGGGATCGTCGCGTGGTGCATGTTCGCACGACGGAGGCGGGCCAGGCCGCCCTTGAGGAGTCGCCCGACCTGCTGGGCGAGGGCTTCATCGCCGCCTTCGGCCAACTGCCCGTCGAACGGCGCAGGGATCTGGCGGAGGCTCTGGATGTTTTGGCGGGCTTCATGGTCGGAACAGCCCCCCAGGGTTGAGAGCGGGGAGCGGTCGGCCTTTCTTGCTGGAGATTTCGCCGAGTCTTGGGCTTGAGATCGTTTTCGGCTTCGGGCGCGGTTTTCGAGTCAAGCGGTAATCGTGCTTGAGCTCCGGTCAGCGATTATCTCAGAATATCTCGATCAGCCTCGTCGATAGCGCGACCGTGGGGCTCAAAGGCAGGCCTTGCCGTATTTTGAGGGCCACGCCGTCGCCGCAGGACATCTGATGGCGGAGCCTGTTTCTACTGCGTCGCACAATAAGTTTATCTCAGCTTCGCCTTACCCAAACTATGGTTCCGCTGCGGTCTGTCTTGAGACGGCTGCATAGGCGCCGCATCGGCGGCGCCACCACCATCGCGCCTGGCTGGGGTCGGGCGTCTGCGCACCTGTGAAACGATCGTCCGTCGGCGCCTGGCGCGGCGCGGTCTGATGCGGCGTGCGCCCAGGGCGGCGCGCCTCGCGCGTCAGAACAAGACAGGAGCGCTAACCAGCGTGGATGGAATTCAACTTCACCAATTGGGCGGCCCGCTGACGGTCGCCCTTCTGGCGGTCTTCTTCGGCGGGACCATGCTGGTCTCCATGGCCATCAGCCGCCGCAAGGAAAATGCAGACGACTACATGACGGCCGGCAACAGCATCGGGCTGGGCATATCGGCGGCCTCGATGACGGCGACCTGGATCTGGGCGGCGTCGATGTACGCCTCGGCCACGTCCGGCTACACCTACGGCCTGTCTGGCCCCATCCACTATGGACTGTGGGGCGCGTTGATGATCCTGTTCATCTACCCCTACGGCAAGCGGATACGGGCCGTGGCGCCCAAGGCCCATACCCTGGCCGAGGTCATGTACGCCCGGCACGGACGCTCCAGTCAGTTGATGCTGGCCAGTTCGAACATCCTCGGCAGCGTGATCAGCCTGACGTCCAACTTCATCGCCGGGGGGGCGCTGATCGCCATGCTTTCGCCCTTCAGCTTCAGCCAGGGGATCGCCGTGCTCGCCGGCGGCGTCCTGCTCTATACGCTGTGGTCGGGATTCCGGGCTTCAGTGCTGACGGACTTCATTCAGGTCTGCGCCATGCTGGGCGCTGTGGTCATCATCATCCCGGCGGTCTTTTTCGCCGTCGGCGGGCCGGCTGTCTTCGTCGAGGGCGCGGCCAATGTGACGCCCCAGCAGGGCTCCTTCTTTTCGTCGGACGCCTTCTTCAACCAGGGCGCGCCCTACATCGCCGCCGTCCTGGCCTATGCGATCGGCAACCAGACCATTGCGCAGCGGCTGTTTGCGGTGCGCGAAGACCTGATCAAGCCGACCTTCATCACCGCCACCATCGGCTATGGCGCCACCGTCATCGGCGTCGGCATGCTGGGCGTGGTGGCCCTCTATGTCGGGATCACGCCGATGGACGGGGACGTCAACAACCTCATACCCCAGCTGGCAGGAACCTATCTGGGCCCGGTTCTGCTCAGCGTCTTCTTCATCATGATCATCGGGTCTCTGGCCTCGACCGCCGACTCGGACCTGTCGGCCCTGTCGTCCATCATGATGGCGGACGTCTATGGCCGACGCGGCGCGGGCGTGAAGGCAAATCCCCGGATCATGCTCCTGATCGGACGGGTCACGATGGTCCTGGCCACTGCCGCCGCCCTCTATTTCGCCGGCGGGCGCATGAACATTCTGGACCTTCTGGTCCTGGTGGGCGCCATCTGGGGGGCGCTGGTCTTCCCGGTCATCGCCAGCTTCTATTGGGACAAGGTCAGCAACCGGGCTTTCACCCTGTCGGTCCTGGCCGCGCTGATCCTGTTCGTGCCCGTGCGGTTCGGCTGGATCCCGATGGAAGGCCTGACCGGCTACGCCTTCGACGTCCTGGCCGTGGTCGGCGTCGGCGTGGTGGCGGGGCTGATGACGTTCGGCTTCTTCGGACTGAAGCCCGCCCGGATCGTCGGCGTGGTCGCGGCCCTGGGCGTCGCGCCCTTCGCTGTCGGCTTCCTGCACGGCTACGCCGTGCTGAGCAGTTCGCTGATCGCCTACGCCGTCAGCACGATCGTCTGCGTCATGCTGTCGTTCCGCAATCGCGCGGCCTTCGACTTCGATCTGATCGCCGCACGAACCGGCAATTTCGACATCGCCCCGTCTTCCACCTCTCAATAGGAGATCTTCATGAGCGCCTTCTGGCTCACCGCCTATGTCCTGGTCTGGCCCGTCATTGTTGCAGCGGTCCTCTACTTCATCGCCAGCGCCTTCTTCCGGGAATGGCGCGAAGCGCGGCGCAAGGGCGTGCCGCTGATCTGACGCGGTTATCAGCTCTCGCCTCGACCATGACCACGACTGCCCAGGTTCCTGCCATGCTTGACTTCAGCGCCATGCGCGATCGCCTGGAGGCCTTCCCACTCGCAGAAATGCTGATCGGGCTCTGCCTCCTCGTCTTCATCGCCTTCGTCGCGGACTTCATCGTCCGCCGCGTTCTTACCCGCGTGGGGCTGAGTTTGGCGGGGCGGGCGGTTCACGACCTCGATGTGCTGCTCCGGCCCGTGGTCCACAGCGTCTCGCGCGTGGTCCCCGCCATCGTCGTCCATCGCGGCATAGGCGGCGTGCCGCATTTGCCACCCGGCGTCGTCACCCTGGTCCAGAACGTCGCCAGCGCCTTCATGATCGTGACGGTGGCCATCGCCATTGGCGCTGCGCTCGAGATGGCCAACGCCCTCTACGCTCGATCCCCAGGCGCCCATCGCCGCAGCATCAAGGGCTATCTGCAGGTCCTGAAGATCGTCATCTATGCGGTCGCCACCATCCTGGTGATCGCTGCCCTGATCGACCGCTCTCCGCTGCTGTTGTTGTCGGGGCTGGGCGCCCTGGCGGCGGTGCTGATGCTGGTGTTCAAGGACACCATCCTGTCGCTGGTCGCCTCGGTGCAGTTGAACTCCAACGACATGCTGCGGGTCGGCGACTGGATCGAGATGCCCCAGGTCAACGCCGACGGCGACGTCATCGACATCGCCCTGCACACGGTCAAGGTTCAGAACTGGGACAAGACCATCACCACCATTCCGACGTGGCGGCTGATCAATGAATCCTATCGAAACTGGCGCGGAATGCAGGAAAGCGGCGGGCGGCGTATCAAGCGCTTCCTTTTGATCGACCAGACCAGCGTGCGGTTCCTGGAGGCCGCGGAGCGAGAGCGGATGCGCCGCTTCCTGCTGATCGACGACTACCTGGCCGACAAGGCCGAGGAGATGGCCGACTGGAACGCCAAGCTGGTCCAGGCGGGACGCGATCCTGTCAATATGCGCAGATCCACCAATATCGGGGCCTTCCGCGCCTATGTGCAGAACTATCTCGAGAGCCACGCGCGTATCCGCCAAGACATGACCTTGCTGGTGCGCCAGTTGCAGCCCACCGAGGCGGGCTTGCCGCTGGAAATCTACGCCTTCACCGCGACCGTGGCCTGGGCGGACTACGAGGCGATTCAGGCCGACATCTTCGACCATCTGCTGGCGATCCTGCCGGAATTCGGCCTGCGCCTGTTCCAGCAACCGGCAGGCGCCGACTTCCGGTCAGGCCGGGCCGGCGCCTGGTTGACTGAGGGTCGGCAGGAGCGGGAGGTGGTCTGAGCTTGCTCCGAAAGTCGGGCGACCGTCGTCCGGCGTCGCCGCTTTAGACCGCCTTGGGCGCCTTCCCGACGGACTTCATGTCCTCGATGCGTAGGTCGATAAGTTCGCCGAACGTGCGAAGCCGCGCTGACCGCGAGGGGGCAGGGACCTAGCCGCGATCAATCCGACCTTCGGCTTCGGTGGCCCACCGGCGCGCGTCATCGCGTTTGAGGACGGTGTCGCCTATATAGCGACCCTTCCGCCTCGCCTGGACCCGCCACGTTCCTGACAGGCGTTTCGAGTAGGTCGCAAACTCGAGTGCACACGCCGCCTTCCAACTTTTTGATCCTGCTGAAAAAATGTCTATAAACCAAGCTCATAGACTGTCCGTGGCGCCCATGATGGACTGGAC
>RCUQ01001144.1_pt1 | contig 10706 bp, 9 predicted proteins | sample 2166351 | NCBI WGS metagenome assembly RCUQ01 (sample SAMN09932597, study PRJNA488358) | compost metagenome | feature: garden; material: soil; isolation source: compost soil in acetonitrile-enriched culture | place: Germany: Experimental Botanical Garden Goettingen | collected 2016-01-27
TGTTTGGTGTATTCATCCCAGATCACCTGTTTTATCGGCAAATAAGAAAGGCATTGGAAAGCGTAATCCTTGGTCGCATTGTCGAGTACAAAGTAATTGGAGAAAGCGGTAGAATTAACATTCAAGTAAACATGACCTTTTCCATGTTTTATTTTCACAAAGTCGGGTTTGCCGGATGATTTTCTACCCAAAACGACTGTTGTTTTGTGATTTAACGAGTCAAAAAAACTATTTTCTCTGGGCGAGATAAACTTAAAATTTCTTCCTTTGCCAACATTTAATAGTTTGGTTACGTATTGTTTTTCCTCAAAATCGGCGCCGGTATGAACTTTTAAGGTGTCAGCAAAAGGGCCATTAAAGGTTGTTGCTGCAATAAATAAATCATTCCCTTTAGCAACGAATTTTAAAAGTTCTTTGGTGTCATTTTCATCGGCAGCAAAATAACTGGTAACGAAAATGTAATTTCCCTTGTTGTTATTGGTTTCTGTAAGTTGGTTAAATGCAGGCAAGCGACTTGAAGAAATGGATTGTTTCGGAAACACATCCTTCAACAGCTCAAAAGTTGCATAGGAGCCAAACGGTATCTTATCCTTATTTGATAAGGTAATTCTCCAATCGATTGGTTTCGGACGATAATATTCAATTAGCCCAAACGCAATAATCATGGCCGCAAGAATGGCAATATATTTACGGTTTCCTTTCATAGTCATATGATTTGTTGCTGAAAGGATAAAAACGATTGTCGAATAGCGTTAAATTCATTTTCAGCCAGATCGAACTCTCCGTACCAAACAAATTCGAATTGATGTGTCATTTGCTGAAAACCCTCTTTCAGATGCAATGCAGATAGCTCTGTGATATAATTATGGTTAGTTTTTTCAGGCTTCCAGGTAATCATGGAACGGTTGTTCAATTCTTTTAATGTTTTTAGGTAGTACAAACGAACTGCCAAGCGGAAGTTTCTGTTATCAATGGCATCGGCAATTAATTTGTCAAAATCCATTATCCTTACATCTTCATGTAGGGTTTCATAAGGAAGATCGATATCTGCACTCCTTCTGCTAAATAATGCAGTCAGGTTAATTCCCAGCAATTTTAAAATAACAAAAGTAGCTGTACCGGCAATAATAAGAATGAAAACATATTGCCAGAAGTTACCGTAATTTAGTCCTGAAAATAATCTATCAAACAATCTGTAAACCCATTGCCAGAATTTCCCCCACCAATCGGTTTGAGGTGCAATGTCTTTTTTATACTGAAACTCGGGGTCAGAGTTGAACTTCTCAATACTTGAGTTTAAAGGCAACCGTGTTAAAACCCGAGTTGTATCGTTGGGGCATGAAATAGCCGGAGAGGCCGATGCGAATCCGGCACTGGTTCTTACTGCTGTTAAAAGAATTAAAAGAAATAATACTCTAAAAGTCGCCTTCATTATCATTAATGGGTTGACTTTTGCCTAATTTATCTACTTCTTCCAATAACCCAACACCTTCTTTACGTTCAACAAGGTTGAAATATTGAAAAGCCATTGCCAAAGCTGAGAGTGAGTATAGCAGTACTGTTCCGACAGTGGAAATGACTGTGCTGATAATAAAAAAGAAATTGTTAGAATCATTTACCTCACCAACATGGAAAGCTTTTGCAAATGTGATAATATAAAGTGGAACATTAAAAACCACACCCATCATTCCTTGTATCATTGAAATAATGAAAATGAGACCAAATGTCGACCACCATTTTCCACGGATCAAGTAAATACATCGCGATATTAATTCGAAAACGTCGATTTTTTCCATCGCAATAATGATCAAGGCTAGTTGAAATGCAACGGCGAGGTAAATACCTGGAATAAGGAACACCAAGGAGGCAAGCATCATAGTGATACCAAGTACAATTATCGCAAAGAATGAAAAGAAAAACTTCTGTTTTACATGCTCCCAAACCATATCCGTAGTAATAGGTCTGTTTTTATCTTCTAAATAAGCGACCAAATAGCCATAAACCGACTGGAAAACAAGGATAAATGAAATGATCAGAAACAAAATCGCGAGGAAATAGTTCGGATTAAAAAGGTCTCTGAAGATATTATAGTTGCCAATTGTTTCTGATGGATTTTCATTCAAAGCAAAGTCCATAAACCTTGACTGATGTAATCCCATGAAAATTCCACCTAATAAGGAGGTAGGTCCGGCTATAAACAACAGACTTCTGAACAATGGTTTAAAGTTCTGTTGGAGAAAAGTAAAGACCGCATTTATCTTCTGCCCAAAATCACGTTCCTCTCTTAAATTAATCTTGTACTGCATTTAGTGGTTTAGTTAAACGATATGGATATATGATGAAATAATAAATTACAAAGCTTAAAGAGGCAAGTATAATAAATAAACTTAACGCCATTGGCATTTGTGTATAGCGGGTAATAAAGCTTTCGAGAAAGCCAGCCATAATAAATACTGGAACCAGTCCGATTACTATTTTAAGGCCGTTTCTTGCACCTTGTTTAAAGGATTCTAACCGCGAATAGGTTTTAGGGAATAAAATGCTGTTACCCATTACCAAACCGGCACAACCAGCCAAAATAATTGCCGAAATTTCTAGCGTTCCGTGTATCCAGATCGACAAAACGGAGGTGAGTAATAATCCTTTTTGATAAAAGAAGAATTGAAAAGCGCCAAGCATAACGCCATTTGAGAATAAGATCCACGCGGTACCAAGCGAAAACAACACCCCTGCAACAAATGCCATAAACGATACTTTTATGTTGTTGATGGTAATACCCATAAACATATCCGCTTGTCCCTGGCTTTTGTAGATAGCCATTGGGTCTCCTTTTTCAATATTGGCGATTGTTTGGTTTACATAAGTATCTCCAAGAATCAATCGTACAAAGGTCTCGTCTTTAGCTGCAGAAAGTACTCCAATAGACATTCCTATCATAAATAGCAGGAACGAATAGAGTAGTTGCTTGCGGTGTGTGGCAAGCGTTAATGGAAGCTCATATTTCCAAAACGTAACAAAACGGTTTTTACTTTCCTTTTTGTTTTTGTAGATATTTAGATAGAACTTTGATGTAACCGCGTTTAGGTAGCGAGTGGTCGCAGAATCAGCATAAAACGTACGTGAATAAGCTAAGTCGTCTGTAAGTTCTATAAAATTCTCAGCAATTTCATCAGGACTTCCATCTTTGTTGTTCTCAAAGTTTTTCCACTTTTGTTCGTTCTTTTGTACAAAAACTACTTCTCGCATATCAGACTCGCTCTCGTTAAGGTAAATGCTATGAAACTTTAAAGTATCAGCCAAATATATTTATTTTCGCTTCAGAAAAAATTTTTGCAACAAAATCTTTATGAGTACCAACATCTCAGTACAAACCGCACAAAATGTTTACCTCGACTATGAATTAGCGAGTGTTGGAGACCGAATATTGTCAACCTTAATTGATTGGCTGATCATTGTAGTTTATTTTCTGTTTTGGGTTGTTGTTTTTTCAACGATTAGTCAGGAGCCTGGTTTTGCATTTTTATCACTGCTATCATTACCGGTTCTGTTCTATCATTTATTGATGGAAATTTTCTTCAATGGACAGTCAATTGGTAAGCGGGCAATGAAAATCCAAGTGGTTAAACTAGATGGAAGCACCCCTTCAATTGGAGATTATTTGCTGCGTTGGTTATTAAGAATTATCGATATCAGTACTTTTTATGGTGTAATAGGCTTGGTTACCATTGTTGCAAATGGAAAAGGTCAGCGAATTGGTGACCTTGCTGCCGGAACCACGGTAGTTAAGTTAAATAGTAATAAAGATTATCACGACATCCCGGTTACGCGTATTGATCCAAGTTATAAAGTTAATTTCCCAGAGGTTACTTTGTTAAATGATGCAGATATCAACCTTATTAAGAAGATCATTAATCGAAGTTTAAAAGCAAATAGAGAAGATATGCTTGGCCCTGTTGCCAATAAAGTGAAAGAGATTACAGGGGTTCAATCACCTTTGAGTGATTATGTTTTCCTACAAATCGTGATTAGCGATTATAATCATTTGGCAGGTATTACAGAATCGGTTGGATAGTTTTTTAGTACAGAGTCCAGAGTGCTGAGTCTTCACTTTACACTCGGTGTTGAATTTTCGTATGTTTGGGATATTTATACTCTCAAAATCTACCATGGGTACGTTCAGACAACTGCTTGTTTATAAGAAAGGCTTTGAATTAGCACAAGAAATTTATAGCATAACTAAAAATTTTCCTAAAGAAGAGTTATACAGCCTAACGGATCAGATCAGAAGAAGTTCTCGATCTGTTTGTGCGAATATTGGGGAAGGTTATAGGAAAAGAAAATATCCAAAACATTTTATTTCTAAATTATCCGATTCTGATATGGAAAATTCAGAAACCCAGGTTTGGCTTGATTTCGCATTAGCAAACCATTACATTTCTCAACAGATATATTTAGAACTCGATAATAAAGCGGACGAAATCGCTCGTTTGCTAAATTATATGATGAATAATGTCGAAAAGTTTCAATAATGGAAAAAAGACTCAAAACTCAAGACTCAGAACTCGAGACTAAAAAAAACGGACTCAAAGCTCAAGACTCAGAACTAACAAGATGTGCCTGGTGCGGTACAGATCCTATTTATCAGAAATACCATGATGAAGAATGGGGTAAGGAAGTAAGGGATGATAAAACAATGTTTGAATTCTTGATTCTTGAAGGAGCTCAGGCAGGTTTAAGCTGGATAACAATTTTGAGGAGAAGAGATAACTATCGAAAAGCATTTGCCAATTTTGATGTTAAAAAAGTAGCCGCTTTTACAGAGAAAGATGTTGAGCGATTGATGCAGGATGAGGGAATTATAAGAAACCGACTCAAAATTAATGCAGCAGTAACCAATGCAAAGCTTTTTATTGATATTCAGAAAGAATTTGGCAGCTTTTGCGATTATATCTGGGGTTTTGTTCCGGAAGGAAAACCTATCATAAATAACAGAGCATCAACTAAAGAGGTGCCTGCCCGTACTGAAATTTCAGATGCCATAAGTAAAGACATGAAAAAAAGAGGATTTAAGTTCTTTGGAACCACAATCTGTTATGCACATATGCAAGCTACAGGTATGGTAAACGATCATACCAATGATTGTTTTGCTAAATAAAAATCTCGCAAAACCGCTAAGTCACAAAGTTTTTCAAATTATATAATGAACTCTTTGCGTCTTAGCGGCTTTGCTTGATTTATTTATATTCCAATCATTCTGTTTTCCCATTCATCTAAGCGATGTTCATTGCGGTCTACTTTATACACATACATGAACATGAAGTTGGCTGCGAGAGCCCCGAATGTATGCCATAAAAAATGAGTGCCCATCGGCAAAATACCCCAACTGTCACTTATTCTGAAGAATAAAGCTAAACCAAAAGCCCCTAAGGCAAAGACAACCAATTTCCATTTATAGAAATTATTTACCAGTAAATGCGAAAATGTAGGACCTACTACAATTGCAGCCATAAATGCATAGTTGATATTAATGGCGAAATGCGAATGCTCAGAAATGCTGAACTTCCATACAATACTTTGAATGATTAAGGCTCCTATAATTACTGATACGGCATAATATCTTTTTCGGGTAACTTTATACAAAAGATAAACACCTGCCATAAAACATAGAATAAGAATCGGAACCCAATCCATCAGTAGGAATGTATGAGACTCTCTGAAGGCGTGATAAAATGTACCGCCTACGGAGCCGATACCAAGAAAAATTATACAGGTAGTCAGAAACCAAAATTCCTTATATCGACCTTTTAATTTTAGGACCCAATACACCGTCATTCCGACAAAAAATAAGCAGGAAAGTGCATTGAATGGTTCAACAATGAAGTGATCAAGGTTGGTTTCAGTGTAAACAGGTCCACCGTCGGGCAGCAGCTGTAGTAAGGTAGAAAAGAGTGGCATATAATCCTCCTTTTTTAATGATTTTAACCTAAGTAGAGACGAATTGTTTGGGATTATTTAATATACGAAAAATTTACATGCTTAAACTGTACCAATAATTAAATTGCAGCTTTTTAAAGCCAAATCTTTGATATGAACATCAAAATATACCAGATTGATGCTTTTGCATCGCAACTTTTCAAAGGTAACCCAGCAGCGGTGTGTCCTTTAAGTGAGTGGTTACCAGATGAGAAGATGAGGTTAATTGCAGCTGAAAATAATTTGTCGGAAACGGCCTTCTTTGTTCAAAAAAATGGACAGGTAGAACTACGTTGGTTTACCCCAAAAATAGAGGTTAATTTATGCGGGCATGCAACTCTTGCTACTGCCTATGTTTTCTTTGAAGAAATGGGCTATCCGGAGGATGTAATCAGGTTTCAGACTAAAAGTGGAGAGTTAACAGTTGAAAAGAGGAACCACATGTATATGCTAAATTTTCCGGCAAAGCATGCTGAACCCACATCTGCATACCCTCAACAAATGTTAGATGCACTCAAGTGCAATCCAGTAGAGATACTTAAACATACAAACGACTTTATTGTTGTGGTAAGGACGCAACAGGAAGTGGCGCAATTGAGTCCTGATCATACTTTATTAAAAAACTCAGGCATTAGGGCCGTGGGGGTTACTGCTGTGGGAGATGAAGTTGATTTTGTTTCCCGGTTTTTTGCTCCGGGTTCTGGAGTTGATGAAGATCCTGTTACAGGTTCTGTGCACACCATGTTAATTCCTTATTGGGCTAAAAAACTTAATAAAGAAGTTTTTTATGCAAAACAACTCTCAGAACGCGGAGGCACGTTGAAATGCAAACTAATTGGTGATCGTGTAGAAATAGGTGGCGCTGCTAAACTGTTTCTTAAAGGAGAAATTTACCTGCATTAACAAAAAGGCCGTTTTGGGTAACTGTACTAAGGTCATAAGGACTTGAGGATCACTAAAAGGAAATTAGTGTTGGACATCGTAAAAGTGCATATAGTAGTTTTGTGTAAACTTTACACTTAGAATATCTTCGATCCGAACAAAAAAGAGAACTTAATACTTTTTAACAAGGTCTTTTTAACAAAAAAATTTTGAGATTTTGTTAAAAGTCATAAGTTTGCAATTAATAATTGAAAAAATTGAAACCAGCGCAATTACATATTGAAAGTTTAGCAACCACTACCCCAGTGGCTGTCTGCGCTATTTCTACAATTATTACAACCACAATTATTACCCCTTGGGGGGTATAGCTATATAATTCCGCGCCTACGGGCATTCTGTAAATCAATCAATCTTTTTAAATCTTTAGAAGCCAAACGTTTAAGTTTTAGGCATAACCCGTTTATACACATTTATGAGAGTTTTAAAATTTGGAGGGTCATCAGTAGCATCAGCAGAGAATATAGAAAAAGTGTATGCTATTGTAAAAGACAAATCAGAAGAGGGAAAGTTGGCCGTGGTTGTTTCGGCATTGGGAGGGGTAACGGATAAATTAATTGCTGCCGGAAAAGCAGCTGCTGAAGGGAATGAATCTTACAAAGATATTTTAGCTGAGCTCGAAGAGCGTCATTTGGCAGAGGTACGTAAATTAATACCAATTGCCAATCAAAGTGCGGTTCTTAGTCAGGTGAAAAAGTTGTTAAACAATTTAGAAAGCACCTGTGAAGGCGTTTTCCTGATTGGTGAATTATCTAAGAAGACGCTGGATCGTATAATGTCAAATGGTGAATTATTATCATCTTACATTATCAGTGAACGAATGAAGGTTGATGGGTTAAATGTGTCGCTAAAGGATTCACGTGAACTAATAAAATCAGATTCGAGCTTTGGCAAAGCAGTTGTTGATTTTGAAACTTCTAATCTTCGGATATGGCAATATTTCAATCAGGCAACTAACGTCACTATTTTACCAGGTTTTGTGGCGTCAAATGATATAGGAGAAACTACTACGCTTGGCAGAGGTGGTTCTGATTATACTGCTGCAATAATAGCAGGAGCATTAAATGCTGAAACATTGGAAATATGGACTGATGTAAGCGGAATGATGACTGCAGATCCTCGTGTAGTTAGCCAAGCCTATCCAATTCAAAAAATATCATACGGAGAGGCTTTTGAACTGTCGCACTTTGGCGCAAAAGTGATCTATCCACCAACTATTCAACCGGTTTTAGAAAAGAAAATTCCAGTATGGGTAAAAAATACTTTTGCCCCTAATGACATAGGAACCCTTATCCAGGAAAATGGAAATGGATCTGATGTAATGGTAAAAGGAATTTCAAGCATTAATAAGATCGCATTGCTTAGCTTGGAAGGAAGTGGAATGGTGGGTGTTCCCGGATTTTCAAAACGTTTATTTGAGGCACTTGCACAAGAGTCGGTAAACGTTATTCTTATAACTCAAAGCTCTTCTGAACATTCTATTTGCGTGGCAATTAATGAAGCGGATGTAATAAAAGCCAAAACCGCTATCGACAGTGAGTTTGCTTATGAGATCAGCGTTAAAAAAGTTGATCCATTGTCGATAGAACGTGAACTTTCAATTGTTGCATTAATTGGCGATAAAATGAAAAACCACGCGGGTGTGAGCGGTAAAATGTTCAGTGCTTTGGGACGAAATGGGGTAAATATCCGAGCAATTGCTCAGGGTTCATCAGAGAAAAATATCTCCACAGTAATTAATGAAAAGGATGTAAAAAAAGCACTGAATGTACTGCACGAAGAATTTTTTGAAACACCTACCAAACAGTTGAACTTGTTTATTGCCGGAGTTGGAAATGTAGGCGGGAAATTATTAGAGCAGCTTCAAAAACAACAACAATTCTTAAATGAGGAGTTGGGCTTGAATGTTCGCGTGGTGGGTTTGGCTAATTCTAAGAAGATGGCTTTTAATGAGGAAGGTTTTGATCTTTCCAATTGGAAAGCTGAATTAGATAAAGGAGAAGCAATGCAATTAGCGGCTTTTGCTAAACACGCGAAAGCAAAAAATATGCGTAACAGTGTGTTTGTGGATAACTCTGCCAGTGAAGAAGTGGCTAAAATTTACAGTGAGTTTTTAAGAGGAAATATTTCTGTTGTAACCTGTAATAAAATTGCGGCTGCTTCTGAATATGAGAATTACCGCAAGCTTAAGCTCGAAGCTCGTGCTCACAATGTTTCTTTCTTATTTGAAACCAATGTAGGAGCCGGATTACCAATCATTGGTACTTTAAACGATATGGTTCGCAGTGGAGATCGTGTTCGTAAGATCGAAGCGGTTCTTTCCGGTAGTTTGAACTTTATCTTTAATAATTTTAAAACCGGGGTTTCGTTTGAAGAAATTGTTCGTCAGGCGCAAACCGAAGGCTATACCGAACCAGATCCACGTATCGACCTTACAGGCACTGATGTCAAGCGTAAGATATTAATCCTGATCAGAGAAAGCGGAGTGGCTATGGAGATGAATGATATAGCATCTGAGCCGTTTATGCCTGCTGATTGTTTGGACGGAACCGTAGATAATTTCTTCTTGAAACTGAAAGAGCACAAGCTGGTATTTGATGACATTTATAAAGAGGCAGCAGCCAAGGGAGAGAAATTAAAGTTTGTAGCCACCTATGATAATGGCAAAGCCTCTGTCGGATTAAAATCAGTAGCTCCCGATCACCCACTATATAAATTAGATGGAAAAGACAATATTGTTTTGTTTACAACAGATCGCTACCCTGATCAGCCGTTAATTGTAAAAGGTGCCGGTGCCGGGGCGGAAGTAACAGCTTCTGGAATTTTTGCAGATATAATTAAAACTGTTTTATAAATAACCGTAAAGGCACAAAGGCGCTAAGGATTGATTGCAAAAACTATAAGAAAACTTAGTGTCTCTGCGTCTTAGCGGTAAAACAAATCAGAATGAACGAAATAAGAGTATTTACTCCCGGAACTGTTGCAAATGTTGCATGTGGTTTTGATGTTATGGGATTTGCATTAGACAGTCCGGGCGATGAAATGGTCGTAAGGAAAATAACAGAGAAAACAGTTCGTATCTTAAAAATGGAAGGTTTCAATCTTCCCTTAGAAGCCCATAAAAACGTTGCCGGTGTTGCCCTGCTGTCAATGTTAAATGAGTTAAATGACAATGTTGGTTTTGAAGTTGAGATCTATAAAAAGATAAAACCAGGGAGTGGTATTGGTTCAAGTGCGGCCAGTTCTGCAGGAGCAGTGGTTGCAGCCAACAAACTCTTAGGTGAACCATACTCCAACACTGATCTTGCCCGTTTTGCAATGGAGGGTGAACGTTTGGCTTCTGGTACAGCTCATGCTGATAATGTTGCTCCGGCAATTTTTGGTGGTTTTACCTTGGTTAGAAGTTATCACCCACTTGATATCATTAGCATTGATACTCCTGATGAGCTTTATGCAACAGTAATTCATCCGCAGATTGAAGTAAAGACTTCGGACGCTCGTGAGATATTGAAAAGAAATCTCTTACTGAAAGATGCAATTCGTCAATGGGGCAATGTAGGAGGACTTGTAGCGGGATTAATGCGTTCGGATTATGAGCTAATAGGTCGTTCATTGGAAGATGTTATTGTTGAACCAATACGCTCTATATTGATTCCGGCATTTCAGGAGGTGAAATTACGGTCAAAAGAAGTTGGTGCTTTAGGTGGTGGAATATCAGGATCAGGCCCTTCCATATTTATGCTCAGCCGTGGACAAGAAACGGCCGAAAAGGTGAAAGCTGTTATGGCCGAAAC
>RCUQ01001145.1_pt1 | contig 10688 bp, 9 predicted proteins | sample 2166351 | NCBI WGS metagenome assembly RCUQ01 (sample SAMN09932597, study PRJNA488358) | compost metagenome | feature: garden; material: soil; isolation source: compost soil in acetonitrile-enriched culture | place: Germany: Experimental Botanical Garden Goettingen | collected 2016-01-27
AGTGATCGTCGCCGCCGCGGTATTCGTCGAGGGCGAGTTTGATCCGCCGCAGACGCTCTTGATTGTCTTGAGGATTGGCCAGTGCCAGCTCGGTGGCAAGCACATCGATGGCCAGCAGCATGCCGTAGCGCGCCGCCGTGGGTTTGTAGATGAATGAGGTTTCGGCGCTTTGCAGCGGCAGCACGATGTCGGCCAGTTGCGCCAGCGGCGAGTCGGCGCGGGTGATGGCCAGGATGCGTGCGCCATAGTTGCGCGCCAGCTCCAACGTTTCCACCAGCTCCGGGGTGATCCCGGTCAGCGAGCAGACGATCACCACGTGCTCGGCGCTGAGGCTGGCGGCGGTGACGCGCATCATTACCGCGTCATGGCACACCGCAATCGGATAACCAAGCCGCACCAGCCGTACTTGCAGTTCATCGCTGCACAAGGTCGAGCAACCGCCCATGCCGAAGGCGTGAATCATCTGCGCCTTGCCCAGCAGTTTCACGGCATCGGCGAAACGCGATTCGTCGAACGCCGACAGATGCTGGCGCAAGGTCGATTCGATATCGCCAACAATTTGCCCGTAAAACGCCGATTGCTCGGGCGTGCCCGGCGGGTCGAGAAACCGGCTGCCGACGCCGCTGGCCTGGGCCAGCTGCAAACGCAAGTCGCGCAGATCCTTGCAGCCGACCGTGCGTGCAAAGCGCGACAGTGTCGCGGTACTCACCTCCGCCCGCACCGCCAACTCATCGAGACTGGCGGATGCGGCAAATCCTACGTCGTCGAGCATCAGGCGAGCGATGCGTCCTTCACCGGCACTGAAGGAATCCTGACGGGCGCGGATCTGGTAGAGGATGTCCATGGCAGGCGACTCCGGTTAAATCAGGTAAGAAAGGCCGACGGTCAACGCGAACGCGACGACGGAAATAATGGTTTCCAGCACCGTCCAGGTCTTGAAGGTCTGGGTGACCGTCATGTTGAAGTATTCCTTGATCAACCAGAAGCCGCCGTCGTTGACGTGGGAAAAGATAACCGACCCGGCCCCGGTCGCCAGCACCAGCAGTTCCGGATGGGGATAACCCAGACCAATGGCCACCGGCGCGACTACGCCTGAAGCGGTGGTCATGGCCACAGTGGCAGAACCGGTGGCGATGCGCATCAGCGCGGCAAACAGCCAGCCCATCAACAGCGGCGACAAATGAAATTCGTGGGCCAGGCCGACGATCTGGTCGGTGACGCCGGCGTCCACCAGAATCCGGTTCAAGCCACCGCCGGCACCCACCAGCAGCGTGATGCTCGCGGTCGGCGCCAGGCATTCGTTGGTGAACTTGAGGATCGATTCACGGTTGAAGCCCTGGGCCAGGCCGAGGGTCCAGAAACTCAACAATGTGGCCAGCAACAGCGCGATCACCGAGTTGCCGATGAACAGCAGGAACTGATTGAAACCACTGCCCGGCGTAGAAATCAGATTGGCCCAGCCACCGATCAGCATCAGCACCACCGGCAACAGGATGGTCGCCATGGTGATGCCGAAACCCGGCAGGCTGTCGCGCGGCTCACGCTCCAGGAACTGGCGTTCCAGCGGGTTTTCCGCCGGCAACTGAATGCGCGGCACGATGAATTTGGCGTACAGGGGACCTGCGATGATCGCCGTCGGAATGCCGATCAGGATCGCGTACATCAAGGTCTGCCCCACCGACGCCTGATACACCTGCACCGCCAGCATCGCCGCCGGGTGCGGCGGTACCAGCGCATGCACCACCGAAAGCCCGGCGACCATCGGCAAGCCGACCATCAGGATCGAGACGCCCACGCGCCGCGCCACGGTAAAGGCAATCGGCACCAGCAAGACGAAACCGACTTCGAAGAACAGCGGCAACCCCACCAGAAACGCGATGGTCACCATCGCCCAATGCGCGTTCTTCTCGCCAAAGCGGTCGATCAAGGTCCGCGCCACCTGCTCGGCGCCACCGGACTCGGCCATCATCTTGCCGAGCATGGTGCCCAGCGCCACTACCAGCGCGATGTGTCCCAGGGTCTTGCCGACCCCGGCCTCGTACGCCCCCACCACACCCGACGGCGGCATGCCCGCCACCAGCGCCAGGCCAATGGAAATCAGGGTGATGACAATGAACGGGTTGAGCCGGTAACGGGCGATCAGAACGATCAGTGCAATGATGGCGATGGCGGCATACACCAGCAGCCAATAGCCGAAGGACAGGGTCATGCGGTACTCCTCGAGAGGGTCACGTCGAAATATTTGTGAAACTCTTAAAACATTTCGAAGCGTGATTATCAAACGAGGTGAAAGTAATTTTCGTACAGAGGTAAGGCGTGTCGCTAATGGATATGTCGTGTCGCGAATAATGAAAATCGAGGCGGCGAATTTTCATCGACGCCAACCTGTTTCCCGTCAGTCGTGATGTACCCGCGCGCGCTTGAGCAGCTTCTTGCAACGCTCGGACAGGCCCAGCACCCGCAGGTGCTTGCCGGCCTTGGTGTAGCGTTCGCGCAGGGTGTCCAGCGCGGCGATGGCGGAGTAATCGACGAAGCTCAGGTGGCGACAATCCAGCGTCACTTGCGTCGGGTCGTTGGTCGGATCGAATTGATTGAGAAAAGGAGTGGTCGAGGCGAAGAACAAGGTGCCATGCACCCGGTACAACTTGCTGCCGTCGTTTTCCAGATGGCTGTCGGCGTACAGCTGACGCGCCTGCTGCCAGGCAAAGTTCAGCGCCGCAATGATGATGCCGCAGAGCACGGCGGTAGCCAGGTCGGTGAACACCGTGATCACCGTCACAGCGATGATCACCAGCGCGTCGTTCAGCGGCACTTTATTGATCACGCGCAACGAGGCCCAGGCGAACGTCTGTTGCGACACCACGAACATCACACCCACCAACGCCGCCAACGGAATACGTTCGATCAGCGGCGACAGAAACAGGATGAACAGCAGAATCGAGACACCGGCCACTACGCCGGACAAGCGCCCGCGCCCACCGGAACTGAGGTTGATCACGGTCTGGCCGATCATCGCGCACCCGCCCATGCCGCCGAATACGCCGGAGACCATGTTCGCCGCTCCCAATGCCACACACTCGCGATCCGGATAGCCGCGGCTCTCGGTGATTTCGTCGGTGAGGTTCAGGGTCAGCAGGGTTTCCAGCAGGCCGACCAGCGCCATCAGGATTGCGTACGGCGCAATGATGCGCAGGGTTTCCAGACTCCACGGAATGTCCGGTAGCGCCAGCGTCGGCAAGCCACCGGCTATGTGTGCCATGTCGCCCAGAGTGCGAGTTGGCAGGCCAAGCAGATAAACCGCCAGGCCCACACCGAGGATCGCCACCAGTGCCGGCGGCACCGTGCGAGTCAGGCGTGGCAGGACATAGACGATGGCCATGGTCACGGCGACCAGCCCGATCATCATGTACAGCGGTGTGCCGCTGAGCCAGGTCTCGCCGCTCTTGAAATGCTCCAACTGCGCCAGCGCGATGATGATCGCCAGGCCGTTGACGAAGCCGAGCATCACCGGATGCGGCACCATGCGCACCAGTTTGCCGAGCTTCAAAAGCCCGAACGCCATCATGATCAAACCGCCCAGCAACACCGTTGCCAGCAAATACTGCACGCCGTGTTGCACCACCAGGGCGACGATCACTACCGCCATCGACCCGGCCGCACCGGAGACCATGCCCGGCCGGCCGCCGAACAGCGCGGTCAGGGTGCAGATGATGAACGCGCCATACAGCCCCATCAGCGGGTTGAGGTGAGCAACCAGGGCGAAGGCGATGCATTCGGGCAGCAGGGCGAAAGAAGTGGTGAGTCCGGCCAGGACATCGGCGCGTAGACTGATTGGTTTCATGAGGGACCGCATACTGGGGGCAAAAAGAATGTGCGGATGTTACGGAATTGCAGGCAGACCGACCAGTTGTTGGGACGCTGGAAACGCAATCGCGGGCAAGCCTTGCTCCTACAGGTTTTGTGTCGTTCACAAATTGGCGAACGACACAGAACCTGTAGGAGCAAGGCTTGCCCGCGATGAACGATGACACGGTCTAAAGCGAACTCACACCATCTCGCTACGGATCCACTCAACCACCGAAGTCCGCTTCGGCACCCAGCCCAGCAATTCCCGCGCATGCTTGCCACGCACCCGGCTGTTGGAACCCAGGCCATAATTGGCCATTTCATAGCCCCACTCGGCTTCCGCATCTTTCAGCGGCCAGTCCTGCGGCTGGCCCAGATTCAACGCCTGGCCCATAGCCGTGGTCATGTCGATGAACGACGCTTCGCCGCTTTCGACAAAGTAGAACGTGCCCGGTACGTTCTTGGTCAGCGCCAGCAAGTACAGGGCCACGACGTCTTCGATGTGCACGTTGGACCAGATGTTCTGGCCAGTGCCGACATGACGCACCACGCCGCTTTTACGCGCCTGTTTCAGCAAGCGTGGCAGTTGCACGCTGTCGCGGTTGACGCCCAGGCTGTGGCCGTAGATCAGGGTGTTGCAGATGACTGCCGAGTTCACTCCGTCCTTCGCTGCGGCGAGGATCAGGTTGTCGATGGCCACGCGAGCCGCCTTGTCGACGGTGGGTTCTGGCAGGTCGTCTTCGAAGTAAATGACGTCGCTGGACTTACCGCCCGACGCATCGCCGACGATGCTCGAACCGCTGGTGTGCAGGAACACTTTGTTGGAACCGCGCAAGGCATCGAGCAAGGCTTCCACCGCGCCACGATGGTCGCTGCTGGCTGCGTTGATCACGGCGTCGGCCGCGCGGGCCTGCTCGGCCAGTAGTGCGCTGTCGTCAAGCGTGCCGATCACTGGCGTGATACCCAGTGCGCGCAACTCATCGGCTTGTGCGGCGTTGCGCACCAGGCCGCTGACGCTGTGACCGGCCTTGATCAGGCCCGTGGCGATGGAGCCGCCGATAAAACCGGCAGCGCCGGTGACGAATACGTTCATGGAGAAACTCCCTGCGTTGATAAGTGATGCAGCCAGTATCAAGTAGTGATCCCTGACGAAAAATCCCTGCAGGCCCAATTCACTCTTGCGCAGCGGTCACGAATCACTCACTGAAATCGTCGGAGGCGTAAAGCGCCAATTTGCCCTGGATGAAGTCCAGGAAGCATTGAATCCGCAGGGCCAGTTGCGAGTTGCGGTAGTACACGGCGTTGATGGGTTGGCGATAACCGCTGTTGAACTCCGCCAGCAATACTTTCAAGCGCCCGGTACGAATGTCTTCGATGGTCATGTAGTGCGACAGGCTGGCAATGCCCTGGCCTTCCAGCGCCAGATGGCGGATGGTCTCGCCGCTGGAGGCGCTGAGCGACGCCTGGATCGGCCAGCGATCGCCGTGCACGTAGCGCAGCGGCCATTGGTTGAGGCCTTCGTTCTGAGTGAAACCCAGCAGCGTATGGCCGGACAGGTCGGCCACCGCAGTCGGTGTGCCGTGTTTTTCCAGATACGCCGGGCTCGCAACGATGTGCAACGGACTGCAACCCAGGGAACGCGCGTGCAGGGTCGAGTCGGCCAGCGTGCCGATGCGGATGGCGATGTCGGTGCTTTGCTCAAGCAGGTCGATGATCAGGTCGTTGCTGTTGAGTTCGAGCTGGATGTCCGGATAGAGCCGGCGGAACTCATCGATGTACGGCACGATGGCGTGCAGCATGAACGGCGACGCGGCGTTGATGCGCAAGCGTCCGGACGGTGTTTGCTGGCGCGAGGACAAGCGCTCTTCAAGCTCATCCATCTGATCAAGAATCAGCTTGGCGTGCTCGAAGAAATACTTGCCCTCTTCGGTCAGGTCCATGCGCCGCGTGGTGCGGTTGATCAACGTCGTATCGAGCTTGGCCTCCAGCCGCGAGAGCGTGCGGCTGACCGCCGACGGGGTTTGCCCGACTTGCTCGGCCGCCGCGGAAATCGATCCGCATTCAATTACGCAGACGAAAATCTGCAACTCATCGGATCTGGCTTTCACGATTGCCCCTCATTCAAAAACTGGCTTGATAGTAGCTGGATGCGGGGCAAAAGGAACCTCAAGCCGGCAGGCCAAACACCTCGGCCAGATGCTGCTCATAACGCGCCACGTCGCCTTCGATGTTCGGGCGCTTCATCACGTCCACACAGAGGAACGTCGGCAAACCGGTCATGCCCAGGAACTCGTTGGCCTTGTGGAACGGGAAGTACACCGCGTCCACGCCTTTGGCCTCGAAGAAGTCGGTCGGGTCGTCGAAGGCTTGCTGCGGGGCGTTCCAGGTCAGCGACAGCATGTATTGCTTGCCGTGGATCAAACCACCACTGCCGTACTTCTGCGAGGCATCGGAGCGGGTGCGACCGTCGCTGGCGTAGAGGCTGCCGTAGCCTTCGGTGAAGACTTCGTCGAGGTACTTTTTCACGGTCCACGGCGCGCCCATCCACCAGCCGGGCATTTGGTAGATGATCACGTCGGCCCAGAGAAACTTGGCGACTTCTTCAGCAACGTCGTAGCCCTCGTCGATGAACGTGGTTTTGACGTCCACGCCGCCGCGATCCAGCACGCTCAATGCGGCTTCTTGCAGGGTGGTGTTGTAGCGGCCATCGGAGTGGGCGAATTTTTTGCCGCCATTGAGCAACAGGACTTTTTTCACAAGAAATCTCGGGAAGGTCAGGAATTGGATGGCGGCAGAGTAACCACCTGTCTCGCGCGGAATAAGCGCCCACGGGGCAAAATTCATTTGACCTAAGCGCACGAATCATCGACCGATTGTTGCCTTAGACTGGCGCCGATTCTGACCTGAGGAGCGTCTTTCATGAGTGAAATCCAAGGCTTCATCCTGCACGCCAAGACCCGCCCGGAAAAATCCGACGCCTTCGAAGCGTTTTTCAGCGGTTACGTGGAAGCGAGTCGCGCCGAACCCGGCTGCATCGAGTACCACATGCTGCGCGACAAACAGGACCCGAGCCTGTTCATCTTCTACGAGATCTGGCAATCCCAGGCCCATCTCGATGTGCACTCGAACCTGCCGCACATGAAGCAGTTTCTTGAACAGCGCGATGAGTACCTGGAACGGGATTTCGATATTCGCGCCATCGAGATGATCAGCCCGTCGTCCGCTAACCGCTGATCAACAAATGGCCGCCAAGTAATCCGAGGCCGATGAAGAACACGCGCTTGAACAGCACCGCGCTGATCCGCTGGCGCAGCCACTGCCCGAGCAACATGCCGAGCACCGCCGGGATCAGCGCCAGCAACGACGCACTCAACTCGCCACCGCCAAGCGCGCCGCGCCACAGCAATCCTCCAGCCAGGGCCAGCGTCGAAACGGTGAACGACAAACCCAGCGCCTGCACCAGTTCGTCCTTGCTCAACCCCAGCGCTTGCAGGTACGGCACCGCCGGAATCACAAACACGCCAGTGGCTGAAGTGATGACGCCGGTGATCAGGCCGCAGAGCGGACCGAGCCAGCGCTCGATGCGACTGCTCACGCGCAAGGTCGGCAGAAACAAACCGCTCAACGCATAGAGCAACAGCGCCGCGCCCAATCCCCGCACGACCCAGTGTCCACCGGCCATGCCAATCCACAGCGTGCCCGCACCGGTGCCGATGAAAATCGCCAGCAACATCGGCCACAGCCGTTTGACCAGCCCGAGCAGATGCCCGCCGAACGCCAGTTGCCAGACGTTGGTCAGCGTGGCCGGGATGATCAGCAACGCCGCAGCCTGCGACGGCGCCATAGCCAGACCGAGCAACCCCATGGCGATGGTCGGCAGGCCGAGACCGATCACACCCTTGATCATGCCGGCCAGCAGGAAGGTTGCGATGACCAGCAGCGAAAGGGCCAGGCCGAGGTTTTGATAAAAAGCCGAGACAGTATTCATGGGGCCATGGTGAGCCTGGATGGGTCAGTTGAAAATCTGCCATATACTGAGGGTGCCTCTACCTAAGCAAGAGGCTGGATGATGTGTTGACGCTACTGATGCTTTCGCGGGCAAGCCCGCTCCCACAGTGGATCGCATTTCTCCAACAAGAACTCGGTCACCTGTGGGAGCGGGCTTGCCCGCGAAGAGGCCACCCCAGACAACACACATTCAGAGGCTGCAACAATGCACTTCGACCTCACCGACCTGCGCCTCTACCTGAACATCCTCGACACCGGCAACATCACCGCCGGCGCTGCCCGCAGTCATCTGTCCCTGGCGGCGGCCAGTGCGCGCATCCGGGCCATGGAGGCTTCGCTCGGGATCGAGTTTCTGGAGCGCGGTCGCCGTGGAGTTTCACCGACACCTGCCGGCAAAGCCCTCGCACAACACGCCCGCACACTGCTGCAACACGCCGAACGCATGCAGCAGGATTTGGCCGAATACGCCAATGGCGTCAAAGGCCAGGTTAGGTTGTTGTGCAACACCACGGCGATTACCGAGTACCTGCCCGAATTGCTCGCCGACTTCCTGAGCGAACACCCCAACCTCGACATCGACTTGCAGGAACTGCCCAGCACTCGCATCACTCACGCCCTGCGCCAGGGTGCAGCGGACCTCGGTATCGTCTCGGATGCGGTGGACACCCACAGCCTCGACACCCTGCCCTTTCGCGACGATCCGCTGGTGCTGATCATGCCGCCCGGACATCCCTTGGCCGGCGGCGAACCACCGAGCTTCAGCGAAACATTGCTACACCACTACGTCGGCCTGACCGCCAGCAGCGCATTGGCGGTGTACCTGGAAGAGCAGGCCTTGCACACCGGCCTGCGCATGCAGATCCGCATCCGCGCCGAAGGCTTCGACGGCGTGATGCGCATGGTCGCTCACGGTGCCGGGCTGGGGATTGTGCCGCTGGCGGCGCTCCGTCGCTGGACCGTCGATCAACCGCTGACTAGCTTCACGCTGAAGGAGTCATGGGCACAGCGAAAACTGCTGCTGTGCGCCCGCTCATTCGAGCACTTGCCGGCGTATGCCAGAGCCTTGCTCGAAGCATTGCGCACGGCCAACGATAGCGCCAGCCCTTGAAAACCAATGCTTAACCCAACCCGCGCCTGTATGACGAAGGGGTGAGCGAGAGTAAGATTCGACCTTTCAAATCAGGCCTGGCCACCACAATCAGAAGGAAACCAGATGGCGGATGAAATCTTGCAACAGGGGACGCTCAAGCGAGGGTTGAAAAATCGACACATTCAACTGATCGCCCTGGGTGGCGCCATTGGTACGGGGCTGTTCCTGGGCTCGGCCGGCGTGCTCAAGTCCGCCGGGCCGTCGATGATCCTCGGCTATGCGATTGCCGGATTCATCGCGTTCCTGATCATGCGCCAGCTCGGCGAGATGATTGTCGAAGAGCCGGTGGCCGGTTCCTTCAGTCACTTTGCCCACAACTACTGGGGCGGTTTTGCCGGTTTCCTGTCCGGCTGGAACTACTGGGTGCTGTATGTGCTGGTGGGCATGGCCGAGCTGACGGCCGTCGGCAAGTACGTGCAGTTCTGGTGGCCGGAGGTGCCGACCTGGGTCAGCGCCGCCGTGTTCTTCGTGCTGGTCAACCTGATCAACACGCTGAACGTCAAAGTCTTCGGTGAAATGGAATTCTGGTTCGCGATCATCAAGGTCGTGGCCATCATCGGCATGATCCTCCTCGGCTGCTACATGCTGCTCAGCGGCACTGGCGGCCCGCAAGCCTCGGTGAGCAACCTGTGGGACCACGGCGGGTTCTTCCCCAACGGCTACAGCGGTTTGCTGATGGCGATGGCGTTCATCATGTTTTCCTTCGGCGGCCTGGAGCTGGTCGGCATCACCGCCGCTGAAGCCAGCGAACCACGCAAGGTCATTCCCAAGGCCATCAACCAAGTGGTTTACCGGGTGCTGATCTTCTACGTCGGCGCGCTGACCGTGCTGCTGTCGTTGTATCCGTGGGATCAACTGTTGCAGACACTTGGCGCGTCGGGCGATGCCTACAGCGGCAGTCCGTTCGTGCAGATTTTCGCCTTGATCGGCAGCGACACCGCCGCGCAAATCCTCAACTTCGTGGTGCTCACCGCCGCGCTGTCGGTCTACAACAGCGGCGTCTACTGCAACAGCCGCATGCTCTACGGCCTGGCCGAGCAAGGCGATGCACCCAAGGTATTGATGAAACTGAACAAGCAGGGCGTGCCGTTGCTGGCACTGGGCGTATCGGCGCTGATCACCATGCTGGCCGTGCTGGTCAACTATGTTGCTCCGCACGAAGCGCTGGAGTTGTTGTTTGCCTTGGTGGTCGCTTCGTTGATGATCAACTGGGCGCTGATCAGCCTGACGCATTTGAAGTTCCGCAAGGCGATGGAACAGCGCGGTGTCGTGCCGGGCTTCAAGGCCTTCTGGTCGCCGTACACCAACTACCTGTGCCTGGCCTTCATGGCGGTGATCATCTGCGTCATCTGGATGATTCCGCCGGTACGCCCGTCGGTGTACGCCATGCCGGTGTGGGTGCTGTTCATCTACGCCTGCTACCGGTTGCGCATGGCCAGGCATCGGAACCTGCCTGTGGCTCAGTAACCCCGCAAACGCTTAAAAAAACGCCCCGGCATTCAACCAATGCCGGGGCGTTTTTTATTGTGTGCATCAATGACGCGAGCGCTTCTGGATACCTCAGTGTCGAGCACAGACAACTGACGCCGGGCCAAGCCCGATAGGGTGCGACTTCAGCTCTCCCCCAACGCCCGGAGTCATCATGACCGCACCGATTACCGTTCTTCGCGACACCCACCCGCTG
>RCUQ01001146.1_pt1 | contig 10678 bp, 5 predicted proteins | sample 2166351 | NCBI WGS metagenome assembly RCUQ01 (sample SAMN09932597, study PRJNA488358) | compost metagenome | feature: garden; material: soil; isolation source: compost soil in acetonitrile-enriched culture | place: Germany: Experimental Botanical Garden Goettingen | collected 2016-01-27
GGTCCTCTGGGGCGGCTGGGCCGTCACGCAGACGCGGCTCGACGCCATTCCGGACTTGTCCGACAACCAGGTCATCGTCTTCACGGACTGGGCGGGCCGCAGCCCGCAGGTCGTCGAGGACCAGGTCACCTACCCGCTCTCCACCAACCTCCAGGGGCTGGCGGGCGTCCGGGCCGTGAGGGCCCAGTCCGCCCTGGGCTTCTCGATGATCTACGTGATCTTCGAGGACCACATCGACCCCTACTGGGCGCGCACGCGCGTGCTGGAGCGCCTGGCGACCGTCACCGGCCAATTGCCTTCGGGCGTCACCCCGACGCTCGGGCCCGACGGCACCGGCGTGGGGCACGTCTACTGGTACACGGTGTCGAGCGATCGCCACGACCTCGGCCGGCTGCGCGCCATTCAGGACTTCTACCTCAAGCAGCAGCTCCAAAGCGTCACCGGCGTCGCCGAGGTGGCCTCGGTGGGCGGCTACGTCCGCGAGTACCAGGTGGACGTGGACCCCAACCGGCTGCGCAGCTACGGCGTGACCACCCGCGAGGTGGTGGCCGCCGTGCGCGCGAGCAACCAGGAAGTGGGCTCGAATCTGGTCGAGTGGAACGACTCGGAGTACGCCGTGCGCGGCCTGGGCTACATCAAAGACGCCCAGGATCTCGAAAAGGTCGTCGTGAAGACCGGCCCCGGCGGCGTGCCCGTCTACGTCGGCCAGGTCGCGACCGTCCAGATGGGCGCCCAGACGCGCCGGGGGCTGCTGGACCTCAACGGCGAGGGCGAGGTGGTAGGCGGCATCGTCGTCATGCGCCAGGGCGAGAACGCCAAGGCCGTGATCGACCGGGTCAAAGACAAGATCGAGACGCTCAAGAAGGGCCTGCCCGAAGGCGTAAAAGTCGAGACCGCCTACGACCGCTCGGACCTGATCGAAGGCGCCGTGGACACGCTCCGCGAGGCCTTGGTTCAAGAGATCGTCATCGTGAGCTTGGTGGTGCTCTTGTTCCTCTTCCACCTGCGGAGCGCGATCGTCATCGTGGTCGCCATTCCGGTGGGCGTGCTCATCAGCTTCATCGCCATGAAGCATTTGGGCATCACCAGCAACCTCATGAGCCTGGGTGGCGTGGCGTTGGCCATCGGCGTGATGGTGGACGCCGGCATCGTGATGGTCGAAAACGCCTTCAGGCACCTGGCCGAGGCCCGCGCGAACAAGCCCGAGGGCGAGGAGCTGACCAACGCCGAGCGCGTGGGCATCATCTTGGCCTCCGCCAAACAGGTGGGCCGGCCTGTCTTCTTCTCGATGATCATCGTGCTCCTGTCCTTCGTGCCGATCTTCATGCTGACTGGCCAGGAAGGCAAGCTCTTCCACCCGCTCGCGGCGACCAAGACCTTCGCCATCGTGGGCTCGGCCGTCCTCGCGATCACCCTCGTGCCCGCGCTCATGACCTTGTTGGTCAAAGGCCGGCTGCGCTCGGAGTCTGAAAACCCCGTCTCGCGTTTCTTCCAGACGCTCTACGTGCCGGTCTTGCGCCTGGCGCTGCGCTTCAAGGCGGCCACCATCGCCCTCGCGGTGGCCTTGCTCGTCGTGACGGTGCCCGTCGCCTCGAGCATCGGCCACGACTTCATGCCGCCCCTGGATGAAGGCAGCCTGCTCTACATGCCGGTGACCGTGCCCAACGTCAGCATCACCGAGGCCAAGCGCCAGCTGCAGGTGCAAGACAAGGTCCTCAAGGGCTTCCCGGAGGTCTCCTTGGTCCTGGGTAAGGTGGGCCGCGCCGAGACCGCCACCGACCCTGCGCCCGTCAGCATGGTGGAGACCATCATCCTGCTCAAGCCACGCGACCAGTGGCGCCCCGGCATGACCAAGCGCCAGCTCGTCGACGAGATGGACGCCGCCCTGCAAATCCCGGGCACGGCCAACGGCTGGACCCAGCCGATCGTCAACCGCATCAACATGCTCGCCACCGGCGTGCGCACGGATCTGGGCCTCAAGATCTACGGCCCCGATCTCAAGACCCTCGAAAAGCTCGCCATTCAGGCGGAAACCATCCTCAAGACCATCCCCGGCCACGCGGACGTGTTCGCCGAGCGGGTGGTGGGCGGCCGCTTCGTGGACATCGAGGTGGACCGCGCCGCCGCCGCGCGCTACGGCCTGAACGTGGCCGAGGCGCAAGAGGCGATCGAAGCCGCCATCGGCGGCATCGACGTGACCACCACCGTCGAGGGCCGCGAGCGCTACGGCGTGCGCGTGCGCTATTTGCGCGACTACCGCGAGAACCTCGAGGACATGCAGCGGGTCTTCATCCCGACCGCCGACGGCCAGGTGGTGCCCTTGGGCCAGCTCGCGAAGCTTCGCGTGACCGAAGGGCCGCCGATGATCAACTCGGAGAACGGCCTGCCGCGGGCGCTCGTCTACCTCAACGTGCGTGGGCGCGACATGGGCTCGTTCGTCGCCGAGGCCGACGCCGCGCTCCAGCGGGGTCTTCAGTTCCCCGCCGGCTACTACCCCGGCTGGAGCGGCCAGTGGGAGAACCAGGAGCGCGCCCGTCAGCGGCTCTTGATCGTGATTCCCATCGTGCTCGCGGTGATCGGGCTACTGGTCTACTGGACCTTCCGCTCGGTGACGAGCTCGGCCTTGATCCTGCTCTCGATCCCGTTCGCGCTCGTCGGCGGCGTGTTCTTGCAGAAGCTGCTCGGCTACAACTTCTCGGTGGCGGTCTGGGTCGGCTACATCGCACTCGCGGGCGTGGCCGTCGAGACGGGCATCGTGATGCTGCTCTACCTCAACGAGGCCCTCGACAGGCGATTGGCCGCGGGCCCCGTGGACGAGGCCGGCATCCAGGAGGCGGCCATGGAGGGCGCGGCTTTGCGATTGCGGCCCAAGCTCATGACGGTGGCGGCGGACTTCATCGGGCTGATGCCCATCATGTGGGCCTTCGGCCCCGGCAGCGACCTCATGAAGCCGCTCACGGCGCCCCTCATCGGCGGGCTCTTCACCAGCACGATCCTGGTCTTGATCGTGCTGCCGGTGCTCTTCATCTGGCAAAAGCGCCGGGCGCTCAGGCGGGGCGTGCTGCGGCCCGCGGGGCTGGAGGCCTCATGACGGCCAAGCGGGCGACACGCGGCGGCTGGTATCATGGCAGGGCAATGGGAGGCCCCGCGTGACTCACGCCCTGATCCTCCTGGCCTGCCTCCTGGCGGGCTGGGCCCTCTCCGTCTCGGTTTTGCGCCTCGGCCGGCGGTTGCCGCGCTGGGGCGATCGCCGCGCCATGCACCAACTGGCCCTCTTCAGCCCGCTGTTGGCCCTCGTGCTCGCCGGCGGCTGGAGCGTCCAGATGGTGCTCACCGGCTGCTTGATGTTCAGCTCGGCCGACGGCGCCGCCACCGTCGCGCTCATGAGCGCCGTGGCCGCCCTGCTCGTGGTGGCCGGCGGGCGCGAGAGCTGGCGCATCGTCGACGCCCGCCGTCGGCTCCTGGCGATCGCGAGCCCCTGCCCCGAAGCGGCCTTTCCGGTGCCGATCGCCCCCTTGGCCGCCCGCCTCGGCACCACGACGCCCCCCGTGTGGGTCTTGGACCTCGATCGCCCCTTCGCGGCCGTCTCAGGCGTGGCCCGCCCGGCGCTCTTCGTCTCGCGCTGGCTGATCGATCACCTGAGCGCGGACGAGCTCGAGGCGCTCGTCGCTCACGAGCTGGCCCACCTCAAGCATGCGGACAACCTGCTCGCCTGGCTGGACGTGATCCTGCTGCGCACCTTCGCGTTCCTGCCGCCCATGCGCCAGGCCTGGAAGGAGAGCCTCGCCGAGCGCGAAGAAGCTGCCGACGCCCGCTCGGCGGCCCTCACCGGCCGCCCCCTCGACCTCGCGAGCGCGCTGGTGAAAGTCGCCGAAGCGGGCCATCTCCCGATGGGCGCCGAGGTGGCCGGCCTCACCGGCGCCGCGGCCTTCGCCACCTTCCATGGCGAGGACGCCCTGTTGGAGCGCCGCATCGAGCGGCTCTTGAGCTTCCAGCCCAGCGACGCGCGCCCCTGGGGTACTCCCGCCCTCGCCGCGCTGGCTGTCGCCCTCACCCTGCCCCTCCTGACCACCTGGGCCCTGGGCTGGGCAACCACCTGCCTGCACCACTGACACCGTCACCATCTGCCACCATTTGGCACTACCTGGCACCATTTGCCACCCCTGGCACTATTTGGTGGCACCGGCCTCCGTGCCGGTGTGCGGCGCGCAGCGACGCGACAGCGTAGGGAGTACCTACACTGCAGCCGACCTTCGGCCGGCCCACCGGCACGGAGGCCGGTGCTACCGGTTGTAGCCCCGTTGTCCGTTAGAGACGGGTGGCGGGGTAGCCGCCGTCGTGAAGGGCTTGGGCGATCGCCTCGCCCGTCACGTCCTGGTCGTCGCCCGTCACCGTCAGGGTCTTCGCGGCCAAATCGACCTGATGCGTCAGCCCTTCGAAGTGCGCGTTCAGAATCCCGTCGACACGGCGGACGCAGGACTGGCAAGTCATGCCCTCCACGCGGAAGGCCAGGGTCGTGGGGGTGCTGGGGTTGGTCATCGGATGCTCCTCTCGGTGAATCGTTCGGCGGGCGTCCCCCGCCATCGGCCCCATCCTAGACCCTCCGCCCGACGGGAGGGTCAAGCCCCCGGCGTGGCTGCTCATCCGCACCGATCGCCGCAGTTGTCGGCCTCGGCGAAGCCCGGCCCCTCGAGTTGCACGGTGACGTGGTGAACCCCGTAGGCCCCATGCAGCGCCGTGTGAAGCGACTGGAGCACCTCGGGCTCGGGACAGCGACCGTCGGCGACGACGCGCGCCGAGAGCGCCACCTTGCCGCTCGCGATGGTCCAGACATGAAGGTCGTAGACTCGCTCCACGCCCGGCAACGCCGCCACCTCGGCCTTGAGCGCCGCCACGTCGATGCCGGAAGGCGCCCACTCCATGAGCACCCCGACGGTCTCTTTGAGCAAGCCCCAGGCCGAGCCCAGCACCAACAGCGCGATCGCCACCGACACGGCCGGATCCGCCCAGTGCCAGCCGAAGGCCCAGACGAGCCCGGCAGCCGCGATCGCCCCGACGCTGCCCAGCATGTCGGTCAGCACATGCAGCCAGGCGCCCCGCACGTTCAGGTTCTCGTCGTGGCCGTGCCCCAAGAGTCTCAAGCTGACCAGATTCACCACCAGGCCGCCGACGGCCACCGCCAGCATCAAGGGGCCCTCGACGTGGGCCGGGTGGCCCCAGCGCTGGACGGCCTCGAGGAGGATGAAGACGGCGATCGCCACCAGCGTCGCGCCGTTGACCAGCGCCGCGAGGATCTCGGTGCGGGCGTACCCGTAGGTGTGCTGGGGCCTGGCCGGCTGCCGGGCCGCCCACAGCGCGAAGAGACTGAGCCCCAGCGCCGCGGCGTCCGAGAGCATGTGCCCGGCGTCGGCAATCAGCGCGAGCGAGTTGGCCAACAGCCCGCCGACGACCTCGGCGAGCATGTAGCCGACGACCAGCACGAGCGTGACGGTGAGCGCCCGCTGGCTGTGGCTCGCCGCATGGGCGTGCCCATGGGAATGGCTGTGAGCGGCTTCCACGGCGGCGATCCTCCTGATGCCTCCAGGCTACCAGAGGACGGCGCGCGCCGCATCGGGGGAATGCCCGGACGCGCTCAGACCCAGGGCGCGGTGGACGGCTCCTGGGCCGAGGGCCAATCCCGGATGTCGTCGTCGCCCGGCGCCGGGTCGATCGGCTCCAGATGCGGCCCCATGCCCTCGAACCAGGTGTAGAGCGTCGGCAAGACGAAGAGCGTCAGCGCCGTCGCCGAGAGCAACCCGCCGATGACGACGGTGGCGAGGGGGCGCTGCATCTCGGCGCCCGCCCCGGTGGAGAGGGCCATCGGGATGAAGCCGAGGCTGGCCACCAGGGCCGTCATGAGCACGGGACGCAAGCGCGTGACCGAGCCTTCGAGGGCCGCTTCGCCAGGCGCCATGCCTTCTTCGCGCAGCCGGTTGATCGTGCTCACGAGCACCACGCCGTTCAGCACCGCGATGCCGAAGAGCGCGATGAAGCCGATGGCGGCGGACACACTCAGGTGAAGGCCCCTCAGCCACAACGCCAGGATGCCGCCCACCGTCGCGAGGGGCAGAATCAGCATGATCAGGCCGGATTGGCGCAGCGAGCGGAACATGGTGTAGAGCAAGACGAAGATGACGAGAATGGCGATCGGCACAACCCAGGCCAATCGGCCCATGGCGCGCTCCTGGTTCTCGAACTGGCCGCCCCAGGCCACGAAGTAGTTGGGCGGCACCGACACCTCGCGCTTGATGGCCGCTTTGGCGTCGGCCACGAACGAGCCGATGTCGCGGCCGACCACGTTGGCCTCCACCACGATGCGGCGCTGGCCGTCTTCGCGGCTGACCTGCGAGGGGCCTTCTTCGAGGGCGATCGTGGCCACCTGGGACAAAGGCACCATGCCGCCGCCGGGGGTGTCGATCAAGAGGTTGCGGATCGCCTCGAACGAGCCGCGGTTGGCCTCGGGCAGCTTGACCATGATGTCGAAGCGGCGCTGCTCCTCGATGATCTGGCCGACGCCGCGCCCGCCGATCGCGCCCTCGATCACCTCCTGGACGTGCTCCACCGAGCTGCCGTAGCGCGCCAGGGCCTGGCGGTTGATGTGGATGTTCAGATACGTCTGGCCCTCCACCTGCTCGACGTTCACCTCGCGCGCGCCGGGCACCTTCCTCACCGCGGCGCCAATCTGGTTGGCGGTCTTGGTGAGCACCCCGAGGTCCTCGCCGAAGAGCTTCACGGCCACGTCGGACTTCACGCCCGAGACGAGCTCGTCGACGCGCATGGCGATGGGCTGGGTGAAGTTGTAGTTGATGCCCGGAATCTCGGCCAGGCGCTTGCGCATGGCCTCTTCCAGCCCGGCTTTCGTGTGGAAGCGCCACTTGTCGCGCGGGTGCAGCTGCACGAAGGTATCCGTGATGTTCACGCCCATCGGGTCCGAGGCGATGTCCGCGCGGCCCGTGCGGGACACGACCGACTCCACTTCCGGGAACTCCAGAAGCGCCTTTTCGATGACCTTCTGGGTCACGAGCGACTCGGTCAGCGAGATGCTCGGCAAGCGGATGGCCTGAATCGTGATCGAGCCCTCGTCGAGCTCCGGCATGAACTCGGTGCCCAGGAACGGCACCAGCAGCAAGCTGCCGGCGAAGACGGCCACGGCCGAGGCGATCGTGAAGAACCGCCGGCGAATGGCGAGCCGCAGCGTCTTGCGGTAGGCGACTTTGAGCTTGTCCATCACGGGCTCGGGGCGCTCGGTGTGCTGGGGCGGCAGCACCCAGGTGGCCAGAACCGGGATGATGGTCAACGACAGGATCAAACTGCCGATCAGCGCCATGCCCACGGTGAGGGCCATCGGCGTGAACATCTTGCCTTCCATGCCTTGAAGCGTGAGGATCGGCAGATAGACCAGCGTGATGATGACGACGCCGAAGAAGATCGGCTTGCCGACCTCCTGGGCGCTCTCGGCCACGATCTCGAAGCGGCTCTTGCCGTGGTTCTCGGGCAGGCCGAGCCGGCGCATGGCGTTCTCCACCATCACGACGGCGCCGTCGACGATCAGCCCGAAGTCGATCGCCCCCAGGCTCATCAGGTTCGCCGAGAGCCCGAAAAAGCGCATCCCGATGAACGCGAAGAGCATGGACAAGGGAATCGTCGCGGCCACCAGGACGGCGGCCTTGAGGTTGCGGAAGAACAGGGCCAAGACCGCGACCACCAGCAGACCGCCCTCGAGCAGGTTGGTCTCGACGGTCTGAATGGTGCGGTTCACCAGGTCGGTCTGGTCGTAGTACGGCTTGATGCTGACGCCTTCGGGCAGCGACTCGTTGACGGCCTTGACCTTGTCTTTCACCCGCTCGATCACGGCGCGCGAGTTCTCGCCCCGAAGCATCATGATGATGCCCGAGACGTGCTCGCCCTCGCCATCCGCGGTCACGGCGCCCTGGCGGACCTCGGGGCCGAGCTCGACGGTCGCGATGTCTTTGACGAAGATCGGGACGCCGCCGTGGCTCGTGATCACGGTGTTGCGGACGTCGTCCAGGTTCTCGGCCAGGCCGAGGCCGCGCACGATGTACTGCTCCTTGTTGTGCTCGATGTAGTTGCCGCCGGCCACCGAGCTGGTCTGGGCGAGGGCTTCGAGCACCTGGTGAAACGTCAGGTTGTGAGCGACGAGCTCTTCCGGCTTGATCAGCACCTGCACCTGCTTGACCGCGCCGCCGAAGGAGTTGACCTCGGTCACGCCCGGCACCGTGCGCAGCTGCGGCTTCACGACCCAGTCCTGAAGCGTGCGCAGCTCCATCGGGTCACGATTGCCCTCGTCCTCAAGGGTGTACATGTAGATCTCGCCCATGCCGCTCGTCATGGGGCCCAATTGAGGCTCGGCCAGGCCCTGGGGGATCTGGCTCTTGGCCTGCTGCAGCCGCTCGAAGACGAGCTGGCGGGCGAAGTAAGGATCGACGTGATCGGCGAAGACGACCGTCACCACCGAGAGCGCGAACTTGCTGGTCGAGCGGATCTCCTCGACGTCGGGCAGGCCCTGCATGGCCACCTCGATCGGGTAGGTGACGAGCTTTTCCACCTCGGTGGGCGCGAGGCCGCGGGCGTTGGTGAGCACCTGGACCTGGTTGTTGGTCAGGTCCGGCAGGGCGTCGATGCGCAGCTCCATAAAGGCGCGCACGCCCCACAGGCAGAGCAGGAGCGTGAGCACCACCACCAGGAGCCGCTGGCGCAAAGCGGCGCGAATCAGGTTGCCGATCATGGCCGTCTCCTAATGGTGGTGCTCACCGAAGCTCTCTTTCATGAGCTCCGATTTGAGCGTGAAGCCACCCTCCACCACGATCGCCTCGCCGGCACTGAGCCCGGACTCCACCGGGTAAACGCCACCCGCGAGCGGGCCGACTTTGACCTCGCGCCTCTCGAACGCGTCGGAGTCCTTCTGCACGAAGACGAAGGTCTGCTGCTTGTCCTGCACCAACGCCGACTGCGGGACAGCCAGCACCTGGCGGGTGCCGACGTCGATGCGCACGTTGGCGAACATCTGGGGCTTGAGGCGCCCGTCGGGATTGGCCACGGTGATGCGGGCCTGGGCCGTGCGGGTGTCGCGCTCCAAGGCCGTGCTGATGAGCGTCACGCGCCCCTTGAACGATCGCCCCGGGTACGCGGGCGTCGTCAGCGTCGCCGATTGGCCCTCTTGCACGCGGGCGAGGTCGCGCTCGTAGAGGTGCGCATGCAGCCAGAGCGTGCTCATGTCGGAGACCGTGTAGGCCGGCTCCTCGGCGTCGGGGCGGATCATCTCGCCGAGGGTCACGTGCCTGGCCACCACGCGCCCGCCGATCGGCGAGAGCACGGGCACCGTCGGGTCGAGCTTGCGTTGGGCGGCGAGGGTGGCCTGGCGCTCGGGGCCGAAGCCTAAGAGCTTGAGCTGGTTGCGGCTGCGCTCCAGGTCGATTTCCAGCACACGCGCCTCGCTCTCGGCCGCCTGGACGTCCTTTTTGGCCGTGAGGTCGCTGCCGAAGAGCTTGCGCTGGCGCTCGCGTGTGGCCTTGGCCAAATCGTGCCGGGCCTGGGCCTGCAAGAAGTCGGACTGGGCCTGGCCCAATTCGAGGCTCTCGATCATGACCAACGGCTCGCCCGAGCGCACCTGGGCGCCGACGGTCTTGTAGACCTTCACGACCCGCCCGGCGATGCGCGGCGTGACGTGGGCCTCGCGATCGCCGTTGGCCTCGAAGGTGCCCGTCGTCTGGAGCAGCCCTGGCACCGCGTGCACGGCGGATTTTTCGACCTTCAGCCCGGCCCGCTTCTGGGCCTCGGCGTCCATGTGGACGACGCCGGCCCCGTGGCCGTGCTCGTCGGCGTGACCCTCATGCTCGCCGCCGTGCGCCTCGTGTTGCTCGCCGGCCCCGTGGGGCGCCTCTTGCGCCTTCGGCTCGCCGCCCTGCCGGGCGCAGCCGGCGACCACGAGGGTCGCGACGAGGAGCGAGATGCCGAAGGTCCAGGGCTGCTTGGTCATGGGGGGATCTATTCTACCGTTCGTGGATCGAGGCCGCGGGGCCGAGGCCCACTTGCTCTATACCGCAGAATCGGCCTGCCATCCCATCGAAGGCCAAATCTTCTAGGGCGCCCACAAGGCGACGCCCGAGGCCTGCTCCAGCTTCACGATCGCCAAGCGGTACGCGAGCACCGCCTGGCGCGCCTCGGCCTGGGTCTCTTTGAGCGCCCGGGTCGATTCGGTCACCTCGACGCGGCTGCCTTCCCCGGCCGCGAAGCGCTTCTGGGCGTTGGCCGCGAGCCGCTCGGCCTGGGGCACGTAGACCTCGAGGTAGGCCCTGACGGCCTGAGCGTCGGCCACCGCCTCGCGGTAGGCCTCGCCGACCTCGACCGTGACCTCGCGGCGCAGCGCCTCGCGCTCGGCCTCGGCGCGGGCCTGGTTGGCCTCGGCCTCGGCAATTTCGCCTTGCTGGCGGTACAAGGGAATCGGCAGGGTCAACGACGTCGTGAACCCCGGCTTACCGCCCACGGCGCCCGCGAGCACCGACACCTCCGTGCCCGTCCAGACGGCCGCTTGGGCCACCCGGCGCTGGGCCGCCTCGCGCTCGATGGCCAAAGCCGAGCGGCGCAGCTCCACCCGCGAGGCCGTCGAGCGCTCGACGAG
>RCUQ01001148.1_pt1 | contig 10667 bp, 7 predicted proteins | sample 2166351 | NCBI WGS metagenome assembly RCUQ01 (sample SAMN09932597, study PRJNA488358) | compost metagenome | feature: garden; material: soil; isolation source: compost soil in acetonitrile-enriched culture | place: Germany: Experimental Botanical Garden Goettingen | collected 2016-01-27
CAGTAAAAATTAGATTACAAAGACACGGTAAAAAAGGAAAACCTTTTTACTGGGTTGTAGCAGCAGATGCTCGCTCAAAAAGAGATGGTAAATACTTAGAAAAAATCGGTACTTACAATCCAAACACAAACCCAGCAACTATCGACTTAAACCTTGATAGCGCAGTTAAATGGTTACACAATGGTGCTCAACCAACTGATACTGCTAAAGCAATTCTTTCTTACAAAGGAGCTTTATTGAAACACCACCTTGATGGAGGTATTCGTAAAGGAGCTTTAACTCAAGAACAAGCTGATGCAAAATTAGCTGCTTGGTTAGAGGCAAAAGCTGGGAAAGTTGATGCTAAAAAAGACGGTTTGACTAAAGCTCAAGCTGATGCTAAAGCTAAAGCTTTCAAAGCAGAACAAGAAGTAAATGCAAAACGTTTAGCTGCTGCTGCACAAGCTGAAGCAGATGCTATTGCTGCTGCTACTCCTGCTGTAGAAGAAGAAGTTTCAGAAGAAGCTCCTGCTGCAGAAGAAAATAACGAAACAACTGAAGCATAATTTAAGCAGCGAAAATGCGTAAAGAAGATTGTTTCTATTTAGGTAAAATCGCTAAAAAATTTAGTTTCAAAGGAGAAGTTCTTGCCTATTTAGACACGGACGAACCTGAGTTATACGAAAACTTGGAATCAGTGTTTGTTGAATGCAACAAACACTTGGTTCCTTTTTTTATTGAAAACAGTTCCCTGCACAAAAACGATTTTCTCCGAATTCGTTTTGAAGATGTAAATACCGAAGAAGAAGCCGACGCTATAGTAGGCAACGATTTATACCTTCCATTAAAAATGTTGCCAAAACTTAGCGGCAACAAATTCTACTTTCATGAAGTTATTGGTTTCGAAGTAGAAGACAAAAGACTTGGTGTTGTTGGAAAAATTCAATCCATAAACGACACAACAGCACAACCACTTTTTGAAGTAAAAAAAGGAGATGTAGAAATACTGATTCCAATGATTGATCATTTCCTTGTGAAAATAGATCGTGAGAACAAAAAAGTAATCATGGATTTACCGGAAGGACTGATCGAAATGTACCTATAATTTTTACTTTTGAACCATTAAGAAATTAAGGTTCATTAAGTTTTTTTCTTAATTCCCTTAATTTCTTAATGGTTTAATTTTTAAAATCTTCATTTTGTCAAAATTCCAATTCAAACAATTCTCCCTGGAACAAGATCGCTGTGCTATGAAAATTGGAACCGATGGCGTTTTGCTTGGTGCCTGGACTCCTATTGAAAATAATCCTTTCAGCATTTTAGACATTGGAACCGGAACCGGAATTATTGCTTTAATGCTAGCACAAAGAAGTTCAGCAGAACAAATTGACGCTTTAGAGATTGACGATGAAGCCTACGAACAGGCAACTGACAATTTTGAAAATTCCCCTTGGAACGACCGCCTGTTTTGTTTCCATGCCGGATTGGATGAGTTTGTAGAAGAACCCGAAGACGAGTATGACTTAATTGTTTCCAATCCCCCTTTTTATCAAGAAGACTACAAATCTAATAATGAACAAAGAGATTTAGCCCGTTTTCAAGACGCAATGCCTTTCGAAGACTTGATAGCAGCAGCGGATTTATTACTATCCGAAAATGGTGTTTTCTGTGTCATCATTCCTTTCAAAGAAGAAGAAACTTTTTTGGCTCTAGCCAAAGAATACGAATTATATCCTCAAAAAATCACTCGCGTAAAAGGAACTCCAACCACCGAAACAAAACGCAGTTTATTGGCTTTTAGCCGAAAAGAAAATCCAAATTTCACGACAGACGAATTAGTGATCGAAACGGCAAGACACGTCTATACTGCCGAATACATTGAATTGACAAAAGATTTCTACTTGAAAATGTAGCATCTTACTTTCTGTTATTTTCACACAACAACCCCTCTGTTGTGTTTCTTAATTACTTGTACAAAAACACGCTAACTAAAAAATAGCGCCCCAAAAACACCTTATTTTTTCTGACAAATCTAAGCGAATTTCAAAATAAAATCTTAAATTTGAGTTAAAATCAATTTCATTTCTTAGCAACGAGTTTGTGAAATTTCGCACGCAATCATTTTTTTATTTTAATGCCATCGACACTATTGTAGCACTGTACACCTAACCTATAATAAAGAATCATGAAAATAAATCTCATTCTCTTATTTGTACTTCTTTCAACAGTGCCGCTTCTGGCTCAATCACCTGTTATTTCCAACAACAAATTTTCCCTAGGGAGTTATGGCCGGGCAGGAATTGCTTATGGTGTTGGCGTAGAAAATGAGTTTCCCCGTTCGCTCAATTTAAATGGCATGGGATCCATAGGAGGAAGATTTGAAGAAAATGATTACTTTGAATTAGTCTCAGCGATGCATTTTAATCCTACTATACAAGGAAATGATAAAACCAAAATAAGTGCTCAGGCCCGATTTGCATTTTATACCACCCAAGGTCAGCTAATTGGTAACGTCACCAATAAATCAACAGGCGGAATTACAACAGCTTTGCCTGAATTATTCGTCGAAGCCAAAAACATAATGGGGAGTGAATGGACTGTATGGTTGGGCGCCCGATTATATCGCGGCGATGACATTCATATCATTGACCATTACTATTTTGATGACCACAGTGGACAAGGAATAGGTATCAAACACAAAAACACTCAATTTTCAGTTGTTTTTACTGGTTCAATTGACACCACATCTACATTACCACCCAACTTCTATCTTAATATTGTTAATGGCACACCCGTTCTGGGACTACGCAACAGATATGTTTCTACTCTAGAACATACAGTCCCGGTTCGTAAAGGTTACGTCAAATTGCTGGGGGAATTTCACCGTTTGCCATCAGGAGTTTCAAGCGATGCAACTACGCAATACAGTTATCCTGCAGACGTTGGATTTGTAGTAGGAGCAAAATATTACAAAGACATTTCCACTAAACTTCCCGGTTCCTTTAATGCAGTAAGTGCCCGCTACGGCACCGGAATTGCAAATGGAGGAGATGGAGGTTCCAGCAGAACCTACATGACCTACGGAGGACCAAATCTTGAAACCAATAGTTTTAAAAACGCCAACTCTCTTGCCCTGACAGAAACCTTCCTTTTGAATCTCAGCAAAAAGTATTCGCTTAATGCCTATGCCATTTACACCAAAAGTGTTGGTGCCAGCGACAGTCTAAACAAAACGCCCGATTATCTGGGAAAACAATTATTGTTCAACAGAAAACAAGACATCTCTTTTGGAGCAAGGGGAACTTGGTATATTACCGACTGGATGCACTTACTTCATGAAGTAGATTTCGCTTGGCGAAAAGACGGCACCCAGGATTTTGCACAAATGAGCAAATTCACTATTGCGCCCACTTTGGTTCCCACCGCACAGCGAGATGTATGGGCCAGACCTCATTTCAGACTGGTATACAGCGTAGCACACTACAACCAATTTGCTGCCGACAACCTCTATTCACCCTATTTGGCACAAAGTGGCACCCAAAGTTGGGGCCAATACATTGGTGCTAAAGTGGAATGGTGGGTCTGGTAAAATAAGGATTCGTTTTTAACTTGATCATATTATTGTGTCTCTTCAACATTCAATTAACACACTATTTGTTAAGATTCTACTTTTCCTCTTCTAGAATAAAATTATTATTTTTCCAAAATTCAGGATCTTCTTTAACAATTACTCCAAGTTTCAATCGATCTATTTGACGGTTTATTTTCTCGACATTGGTTGTATTTATATCTAGCGACATCATGTCGTAACTTGTCATTTTTGTCTTTACAAGTTTATTATCTTTTACCGATAGATATTTATCTTCCACAGTTTCATTGCTGTAATTCAAAAAATATTTGTCACCTACCAGTTTGTAAGTCTCAGTAATTTTAAGCACCGCTTGTTTCTTTAACCCTGAATTATCATCAGGATAATCAGGGTATTTTTCTAAATAATGTTCAAATTTAACTATGGCAAAAGATTTGGTATCAATGTACAGCATTCCTGCAGCGTATTTTGGGGGTGGATTGCTAAATCCAGTAGTAAATACATCTGGCGCATTATTGACAAAACTTACCATATATACATTTCGATTCTCATAGCTCGCAACACCTTCATTTTTTAAATTGAATGACGCTGTTTTGTGTATCACATTGGACTCGCTAAGAAGAATGTTTGTAAAAATCATTACACCAAAATAGCCGATGCCGTCCCAGTTGTCTTTTGATGGGTTATTTGTGGTACATTGAAACTGAAGTAAATTTCCATAAAAATTACTTGCTGCATCACTTGAGCTGTTTATACCCTTGGGACAATAGGTGTTTAAAACCGCTTCTTCATTAGAAAAAACAAGCTCACCTTCTTTGACTCTGGATCTAAAAAAGAATTTTTGATTGTAGGGATTTTGAAAATAATTGTCGTCTATATTCTTTCTCACTTTCTTTAAAATCTTTTCTGCCGTCAACGATTTTACTTTTTTTCTGGATGCCCCTAACTTCATGCCATCTAATAGAATGGTTTCCTCATCAAGTTTTTGCAATTGAATCTCAACTACATTCTTTAAATTTTCTAATTTTGAAACAGATAGCGTATCCGAATAATATCCTAAAGCCGAAACAATCAATTTGCCATTGAAACTGCTTCTCGGAACTTGAAACTGGAATGCTCCACCATTATTTGCTACCACGCTTTTGTTTGTATTCAAAAGATAGACATCCGCATTAGGTATGGGTTTGTTGTTTTTTTTATCTGTTATTTTTCCTGACACAGCAAAAGACTCTAATGCAGCGCTTGCTGTATCCAATATGCCAGGTTTTGGCGGGTATGATTTTTTTATAAAAAGCAAGCCGTCAAAAACTTGATTCCATTTTGCTTTGATGGGTATATTACCCAATGCCGAACAATAATAACTGGTAGTATCTTTTTTGTCAAAATCAAAGAAGACTTTTGTATTATCGTTGCTGATTAATTGGTGTTCAATACTATTGACTGGTGGTTGCAGTATGGGATAATTGCGAACACCTATAAAACCATAATCTCCCTCATAAGCTGAAAATGCAATACTGTACAACTTATCTTTGAAATGGTTTTTGAGGAGCTCTCCCATAGGGACAGCAGCTTTCAATGCTTTTACTCTCCCATAGATCTCTTCGCTTTTGTCTCTAAATTGCTTTTCTATTTCTATTTGTTGCTTCAAGTACCCATCGGTTAAGGTAGTGTATTCAAAATCTTTTATATTATTTGCAAAATGATTGGAAGAACTCCAGCAAATCATTTTTTCATCTGGATACAATTCAGAAAGGAATATCAAATTTTTAGCCATTTGATAATCTCTGAAATTTTGTTCCTTCAGCTTTTGTTTTTGCATTATTTTAATTTCAAGATCAACCTGAGCAATTTGATTCAGGACAATTTGTTCCATCATTTTCTCCTGTATGCTAAGTCTCCCTATATCTTTGAAAGATCTCAAAACCAAACTATATTGCTGATACAAATTCAAAGAATCTTTCTTATCTGTCGCTACATTCTTTAAATCTCTCTGTACAAATATTTTTTCGATGTTGCTAAAAACAGTATCCGAAATAACGATTTTCCGTTCCATAAATACCTTTTTTAAATCATCTATAAAGTATTGATTGAATAAGGGACCGCCTTCTTCGCTATCAAAACCAATTACTTTTATAGTATCCTTAAAGGTAGCTGTCCGTTCCATATTCGACAATAAATTCTGAAAAGACCGCGTATTTGACCATCTGTAGATGCTTCTGTTATAAATAGCCGTAGTAACTTTATTTGCAGTATACAATTTCCAAGCTTTATAGCCCTCGTACATACCTGTTTCAAAAACAAGGGTATTCTTCCCTTTTCTACGATTCAAATATAAGGCAAGGTTCAATTTCTCATCCATCGTAGCGCCATCGCCATAGGTTTGTTCTCCTAGTAATATGATTTTTTTGTTTTTCAGTATTTTGTCTAAAAAATAAAAATCTTTGTTATTATTCATTACATAAGGCTTGCCTGCAATGGATTTCTGAGAGAAACTAAAACTAGAACAAAAAAGAAATAATATAAGGACAACTTTATTCATTTTGATATATTTATGTTTTTTAACAACAGCGAACTGTGCAATTTTCAAGAAAGAAGGCGTGGTTGCGAATTCAACTTTGACAAATTTTCGTTTTAATTATATTCTATTTCCCTTCTTTTGCAAAAAGTACTGCTCTATCCAGTATTTCATCTTTCCCTTGCTGAGCGCCAAGAACTGTAGGTTTTACTTCAATATCTGGAACAATTCCGATGCGTTGGGTTTCTTTTTTATTAGGATAAAAAATGCCACTAGATGTAAATGAGGAGTCAAAACCTTTAATAATTGTAAAATAATAATTGGAACCATCAGCTCCCGATGTTTGACTGCCTATTATGGTAGTATTTGGTGCTGTCTGCAGACTCATTGCTGTTTGCTCTCCAAAACTATGAGTTTCTGAATTTACCAAAACGATAACTTTACCTTTATAATAATCAGGGTTGATTTTACCACAGGGTTGTATCTCTTTTCTCCAAATGTAACGCCCAGGAAAACTTAAATCTTGATAAAGATGTCTTGCAAATTCTTTAGGCTCTGGATTCAAATAGTCATTGATCAAAAAATTGGTATCCATTGGTCTTTTCCTATTATCGAAAATAATAGCTTGGGTGTTTTTAAGTTCCTCCATCATTCTTTTTACATCATCAGTCTCAACTTTACTCATATTAACATAACCAATGTTGTTTTCTAAAAGTTTCCATTTTGGAGTAATCTTTGGTGGAGTCCTTTTAATAGCTTTGTTCGGATAGCGGTGTATTTTTTTTACCGAAGTGATATTGTCTCGAATAAATTCAATCTCTAAATCATCTGTATTTCCTGTAAACATCACAAAACTACCATTCATTGTAGCTGCTGGCTTATTAGATCCTTGCATATATTTTAAAAGTTCTTCTAATCTTTGTGCGACAGTTATGCCATCAACCTTAGTGATAATATCACCTATTTTCAAATCGTCAATCTTTGCTAAAGAATCATTTGCTACAGCAACAATCACAGCTTTATTGTCCACAATTCTAGTTCCAGCAGCTATATATTTCTCACCCCCTAAATACTCCATCATTTTCATATTAAATGTTGAAGCATGCGTATCATTGAGTTTTATAGATATTTCTCTCATTGCCATAACAAAATCTTTTTCGGAATCTGGAGCATAAATATGCGGAAGTATTTCCACCAAAGCTTCATCCCAGTTTTGATCCATTACATATTTATATGGGAAAAAATATTCTACATAATTCCAATATCGAAATAAAGCCAAAAGACGTACGTTTTTATCCGTCCATGGAAAATCGGGATATACTACTTCGTTAGTAAATTGAAGAGCCACTGATTCACCATCACGATTTACGTAATGATTTTTGCCCTGAAACCTGTATTCGGTTATAAATTGCAGTTTTTGAGAAAGCTTTTTGGAGAAAAGCTTGTTTTTTTGAGTCCATTCCAAGTCTAGATTTTTGATAAAAAAATCAGTGTCTGAGTCTAGTGCTAGAGGCTTGCTGGCAGGCAGTTCACCAAGAGAATCAATCCATTTTTCCATCACAGTTGAAAATTCTGCCAAAGTCTGAGCTTGTTCCACTTGGGGCAAAATCTCAAAAAGTTGGTTGTCCCAATTTTTACTCCCGTCCGCAACGTTGGGATGGTAATATTTCAAGAATCCCCAAACTTTGCAGGTGGCGGCCAGTTTTTGAGTTTCGGTCAATTTATCTTTGGCAAATCCACTCTGGAATAATAGCACAAGAACGATTAGGATACTTTTTTTCATTTCGATTTAATTAGTTTTTCTGTTTGAACTTTTAATGTTTGGGTTCAAAACCATGTAATAATGGCTTAGCTTGTAAATATAAGTTTTTATGCACAAATCAGCAACCACTAAAACAACCATAAGCAAAAAAACAACTAATTGAACAGCACTCATTTTTATTGTTTAAATTCATCTCATCCAAAAAAAAGTAAAAACCTAAAACGACAAATACGATTTGTTTTTAAAAATATAACATTTTACATTAGTTTTGTTATATTTCTTTATGTAGATTTGTTGCATCAAAAATATAAATTTACACAACGAGCATCAAAGTCATTCTACTTTAGATACTTTCTGTTAGCGAGTTGCCTATTACAATAAAAAAAGCTAAATATGAAACCAGATTTATTTCAAGCACCGGATTATTATAACCTAGACGATTTATTGACCGAAGAACACAAATTAGTTCGTGATTCAGCTCGTGCCTGGGTAAAAAGAGAAGTATCTCCTATTATAGAAGAATATGCTCAAAAGGCTGAATTCCCAAAACAAATTATAAAAGGTTTGGGTGAGATTGGCGGTTTTGGACCTTACATCCCTGAAGAATATGGTGGTGCAGGTTTAGATCAAATTTCGTACGGCTTAATCATGCAGGAAATCGAACGTGGAGATTCTGGAGTTCGTTCTACCTCATCGGTACAATCTTCTTTGGTAATGTATCCAATCTGGAAATACGGAAACGAAGAACAACGTATGAAATACTTACCTAAACTGGCTACAGGAGAATTCATGGGCTGTTTCGGTTTGACTGAACCAAATTATGGTTCTGACCCAGGAAGTATGATTACCAATTTCAAAGACATGGGAGATCACTATTTATTGAATGGTGCCAAAATGTGGATTTCGAATGCTCCGTTTGCCGATATCGCGGTGGTTTGGGCTAAAAACGAAGAAGGAAGAATTCACGGTCTGATCGTAGAACGCGGCATGGAAGGTTTCAGTACTCCGGAAACACACAACAAATGGTCGCTTCGTGCCTCTTCAACAGGAGAGTTAATTTTTGATAATGTCAAAGTACCAAAAGAAAACTTATTGCCAAACAAATCAGGATTGGGAGCACCACTAGGTTGCTTGGATTCTGCTCGTTATGGTATTGCCTGGGGTGCTATTGGAGCTGCAATGGATTGTTACGATACCGCATTGCGTTATGCAAAAGAGCGAATTCAATTTGACAAACCAATTGCCGGAACCCAATTACAACAAAAGAAATTAGCCGAAATGATTACCGAAATCACCAAAGCTCAATTACTGACTTGGCGTTTAGGTGTTTTAAGAAACGAAGGAAGAGCTACCTCAGCCCAAATTTCGATGGCAAAAAGAAATAATGTGGATATGGCAATTCATATTGCCCGTGAAGCCAGACAAATGTTAGGCGGAATGGGAATCACCGGAGAATATTCTATCATGCGTCACATGATGAATTTAGAATCGGTAATTACTTATGAAGGGACTCACGACATTCACTTATTAATTACAGGAATGGATATTACCGGAATTCCAGCATTTAAATAAAATAAACAACTATTAAAGTATTTATAAAATCAATAGCGAAAGCTTCTTGGAAACGAGAAGCTTTTTTACATTTACAATAAAAAATACCACCATGAATATCCAAACAATCAACAGTAGCATTCAGCCTCAAAAAGAACTGTTGTTACAACATCCCTTATACAAAAAAGTTCAGACTATAGAAGATTTACAATGCTTCTTGGAAAGTCATGTTTTTGCTGTTTGGGATTTTATGTCATTATTGAAAGCGTTGCAGGCTAAATTAACCTGTACAACTACCCCTTGGTTTGCAACCAAAAATACAGAAACAAGGTATTTGATAAATGAAATTGTCCTTGCAGAAGAAAGTGATCTAACTATTGACGGTCGCCGTCAGAGTCATTACGAAATGTATATTGAAGCTATGGAATCCTGCGGTGCCAATACGGTGGGCATTGAACATTTTCTATCAGAAGTAAACTCACTGCACAACATATTTGTAGCTATCAAAAAAAGTAATCTTCATCCAAATATCAAAGCCTTTTTAGATTTTACATTTAAAGTGATCGAGGAAGGAAAGGCACATAAAATTGCTGCTGCATTTACTTTTGGAAGAGAAGATTTGATTCCAAGTATGTTTACAGAAATACTCAAAAGCTTTCAGGAAAATTTCCCGGAAACGGATTTAAGTAAACTAATATATTACTTTGAAAGACATATCGAATTAGACGCAGACGAACATGGACCGATGGCCATGCAAATGATAACAGAACTTTGCGGAACCGACACTCAAAAATGGGCAGAAGTCGAAGAAATTTCAATTCTGGCTCTAGAGAAACGCATTGGCCTTTGGGACGCAATTGAAGAAAGCATCATGATGAAAGCAGAAATGGCTTAGTGGTTTACAAACCAAATGCGTCAAAAAATCGTAACTAGTATTTAGACAGATGTATTCCCAATTTCAAAATAATGAAAACACAAATCCAAATACTAGTTGCTTTTATAGTTGGCCTTTTCGCTTCGGCCTGCAGCAGTGAAAATCCGCTTACAGAAACTCCCGCTACACCCATTATTACCGGCCCTTTACCTAATCCCGAACCACAGACACCATCACAAATCAAAGAGATTCATTATCTGGCACTTGGCGACAGTTACACCATCGGACAAAATGTTTGTGAAACATGCCGGTTTCCGGAGCAATTAAAAAGAGATTTGGAAAGCTTTGATAAAAATATTCGTATCTCATTAAAAATTATCGCACAAACAGGATGGAC
>RCUQ01001150.1_pt1 | contig 10660 bp, 10 predicted proteins | sample 2166351 | NCBI WGS metagenome assembly RCUQ01 (sample SAMN09932597, study PRJNA488358) | compost metagenome | feature: garden; material: soil; isolation source: compost soil in acetonitrile-enriched culture | place: Germany: Experimental Botanical Garden Goettingen | collected 2016-01-27
TTACCGTAAAATTAATCGATGTTTCTGAAAAATCATTAGACAAAGGAATGGCAACCATTGCTGCCAATCTGGACAGAATGTTAGCCAAAGGAACCATTACCGAAGAAGATAAAGCAAAAACGATCACCAATATCATTACTTACACTGATATTAAGGATGGTGTTGTTGGTGTCGATTTAGTGGTTGAAGCGGCTACCGAAAATGTAGACTTGAAACTGAATATTTTCAGACAATTAAACGAAGCCTGTTCGCACAATACCATCTTAGCTACCAATACCTCTTCTATTTCCATTACACAAATCGGAGCCGTTGTTACACATCCGGAGCGCGTTATCGGAATGCATTTTATGAATCCGGTGCCAATCATGAAATTAGTGGAAATCATTCGTGGATACAACACCAGCGATGAAGTGACTAAAACCATCATGAGCCTTTCAGAAAAATTAGGAAAAACTCCTGTTGAAGTAAACGACTATCCTGGTTTTGTAGCCAATCGAATTTTAATGCCAATGATTAACGAAGCTATCGAAACTTTATACAATAAAGTAGGTGGTGTTTATGAAATTGACACGGTAATGAAACTCGGAATGGGACAACCGATGGGGCCTTTACAATTAGCTGATTTTATTGGTTTAGATGTATGCTTAGCGATTTTAAACGTAATGTACGACGGATTCAAAAATCCAAAATATGCCCCTTGCCCATTACTGGTGAACATGGTTCGTGCCGGTAAATTAGGAGTAAAATCTGGGGAAGGTTTCTACGATTATTCTGAAAGCAAAAAAGCAGAGAAAGTTTCTAAACAATTTATATAAAAGACACAGTTTCCAATCACAGTTCTCGAATTTGCTAATGAAACGAGAACTGTGACGCAACTGAAAACTAAATCAAATGGCAAAAATAATTCCCTTCAAAGCAGTTCGTCCTACCCGTGATAAAGTTTGTCTTGTAACCTGTCGCTCGTATGAAGAATATGTAAATGCGGAGTTAGCAGCTCAATTAGATTTCAATCCATTATCTTTTTTACATATCTTAAAACCGGCTTACACCAATCAGGAAACCGTTTCATTTGAAAAGAGATACCGACAGGTCTCACAAAAATACCAGGAATTCAAGAACGAATTCATCCTTGTCAAAGACAAAAAACCTGCAATTTATATTCATAAAATTGTAACCAAAACCCAATGCTATGCAGGAATCATCGTTGGAACAAGCATTGAAGATTACCGCAATAATGTCATCAAAAAACACGAAGACATCATTGCTTTCAGGGTACGCTTACTCAAAGAATACATGAAATATTCCGAGTTCAATACAGAACCGGTTTTGATGACGTACCCAGATAATAAAACCATAGAGAATTGGATTTTTAATTGTACCCAAAAATTAGCCGATTTTGAGTTTTCAACGACCAAGAAAGAAGTAAACTACTTGTGGAAAATAGATGATGCTCTGGAAATTGATTGGATACAAAAGATTTTCGAAAAAACAGACAGTCTTTATATTGCTGATGGTCATCATCGTACGGAAGCTTCCAAACTATTGTCTGAAGAAAATGACGATCCGGAAAACACCTCCAAAGATTATTTATTAAGTTATTTAATTTCTGAAAACAACATAAAAATATACGAGTTCAACCGATTGGTAAAAGACCTAAATGGATTATCGAAAGAAGATTTCATCCATAAACTGAATGAAAATTTCATTATTGAAAACAAAAACAAACAACCTTTTCAGCCTACTGAAAAACATCAATTCGGAATGTATCTTGACAACGAATTCTACAGTTTAATTTTGCGTCAGGAAAATTGTGTTTTCGAAACTGCTTTAGACAGATTGGATACACAAATTTTATATGAAAAAGTACTTTTACCACTACTCGCCATAGAAGATTTACGTAATGACGAGCGCATTGAATACCTGTCCGGAAAACAATCTATTTTGGATGTTAAACAAAAAATTGATGAAGGTGAATTTGAAGTTGGTTTTATTATGTTTCCATCCAATATCAATGAAATTAAGGATTTAGCCGACTCAAACTTGATTATGCCTCCAAAAAGTACGTATATTGAACCAAAATTCAGAAGTGGAATGGTAATTTATGAGTTTTAGGATTAAAAGATTTAAAAATTAAAAGATTTAAAAATGTCAATAAAACAAAACCTACTCGACATTAAATCCTCACTGCCGGAAGAGGTCACTCTTGTTGCGGTCTCAAAAACAAAACCCATTTCGGATTTGATGGAAGCCTATGAAGCGGGCCAACGTATTTTTGGAGAAAATAAAATCCAGGAAATGGTGGAGAAATGGGAAGCAATGCCAAAAGACATTCAATGGCATATGATTGGTCATGTTCAGACGAATAAAGTCAAGTATATGGCTCCTTTCGTAAGTTTGATTCATGGTGTAGACAGTCTTAAATTATTAGAAGAAATCAACAAACAAGCATTGAAAAACAATAGAGTTATCGATTGTTTGCTTCAAATACATATTGCCGAGGAAGAAACAAAATTCGGTTTGGATAAAGAAGAACTTTCTGCACTTCTGGCCTCACAATCCTTCTGGGAAATGAAGAACATTCGTATTGTCGGATTAATGGGAATGGCTACTTTTACAGATGACCAAAACCAAATCAAGAAAGAATTCACCTATTTGAAATCGATTTTTGACAAAATGAAATCATTGCAAACTGAAAACTGCGAACTGAAAACAATTTCCATGGGAATGTCCGGAGACTATCAATTAGCCATTGCATGTGGAAGTACGATGGTTCGGATTGGAAGTAGTATCTTTGGAGGTAGATAATTTTCAATGGAAAAGGAAAAGGAAAAGGAAATGGAAATGGAAATGACAATGACAATGACAATGGCAATGACAATGAAAAATTCAAAAGAAATATAAAATATTAATGCAAGTCAACGAACCTAATTTTGATAAAATTTACAATTTCGAAGATAGACTAGTTCGTTTTGCTGGAGAAAGCATTTTCTTTGTTAGAAAATTAGACAAAACATTTGAACTCGATTATTATAAAAATCAACTTATTAGATCTTCCGGGAGTGTAGCACTCAATTATGGAGAAGCACAAGGAACCATAACAAGTAAAGATTTTATATTTAAAGTTTCACTTTCTGTAAAGGAATTGAAAGAGTCCCGAAATTCATTAAAAGTTCTTGAATACATAAAAGAAGGTGAAGATGAAAAAAGAAAATGGCTATTAGAAGAAGTAGAGCAATTAATTGCAATTGCTTCTAAAATGATAAATAACAAAAAATGAATCAATCGCAATGACAATGACAAAAATCAATGACAATATTAAAAGTTGAAATTGAGATTTTTTACTGCTATTGAAATTGCTTATTGAAATTGACATTGAAAATGTACGCAATACTCGACATAGAAACCACTGGGGGACAATTTAACGAAGAAGGAATCACCGAAATCGCCATTTATAAATTTGATGGTCATGAAGTCGTGGATCAGTTCATCAGTTTGATTAATCCTGAAATTCCAATTCAGCCCTTTGTAGTAAAGCTGACAGGGATCAATAATGCTATGCTGCGCTCGGCTCCTAAGTTTTTTGAGGTAGCCAAACGCATTATCGAAATGACAAATGACTGCGTGATTGTGGCGCACAATGCTTCTTTTGATTATAGAATTCTCCGAACCGAATTCAGACGATTAGGTTATGATTTTCAAGCCAAAACTATTTGTACCGTTGAACTTTCTAAAAAATTAATCCCGGAACAACCATCGTACAGTTTGGGAAAACTCGTTCGCGCTTTAGGAATTCCAATGGCCGACAGACATCGCGCCAGTGGTGATGCTATGGCAACGACTAAACTGTTCAAGATGCTTTTAGAAAAGGATCTCACAAAAGAAATCGTAAAGGATTTTATTAAACTCGAAATCGAGAAAGGAATTTCCCCAAAATTATTGGATATAGTAGAACATTTACCTTCAAAAACAGGTATTTATTATATTCATAACGAAAAAGGAAATCTGATTTATATTGGCAAAAGCCGAAACATCAAAAAACGCATCAATCAGCATTTTACCGGTAGTTCCGTTAAATGTAAAAAAATTCAAACCGAAGTTTTCGCCGTGACCTATGAGGAAACCGGAAGCGAATTAATCGCTCTTTTGAAAGAAAGCGAAGAAATCAAAATCAATAAACCCAGACACAACAGAGCACAACAAAAAACTATTTTTCAATGGGCTTTGTACGCTGAAAAAGATCAAAACGGCTATCTGAATTTAAAACTGCAAAAAGCAGACGGTAGAAAAAAAGAAATCACCTCTTTTACCACTTTGCAAGAAGGAAAAAATGCCCTGTTCAGAATAACTTCCCAATACCATTTATGCCAGAAATTAACCGGTTTGTATCAAACCGATAAGGAATGTTTTCAATATAAAATCAAAGAATGTGATGGTGCTTGTATCGGCAAAGTGTCTCCGGACGAATACAATGCCCGAGTTCAGGAATTCATTGACAAATACAGCTTTGAGAATCAGAATATGATTCTTATCGACAGGGGAAGAACTGTCAACGAACGTTCGGCCATATTAATAGAAAACGGTATCTACAAAGGTTATGCTTTTTATGATTTAAACTATCAGATTACCAATATCGAAATCCTGAAAACCATTATCATTCCGATGCAAAATAACCGAGATGTAAAGAGCATCATTCAAAGTCATGTTCGGAAAAGCAAAACATTAAAAATCATTACATTTTAAAGCTTGCTAATTGTAATTATTCAGAACGATTATGACAGAAACTCATTCAAAATTCGAAACTTTCAGGCAAAAAGTAAAAGTCATCATCTACGGTACCAACACGGTAGCTGGCAGATTATTTGACTTGATTCTTTTAGGTCTAATTTTGCTGAGCGTCTTCTTAGTTATGATGGAAACCGTACAGGGATTTGACCAAAAATTCCATGACCAGTTGATTTTTCTGGAATGGGCCATTACCATATTTTTCACAATTGAGTACATTTTAAGAGTCATTTGTATCGACAAGCACGTAAAATATGTTTTCAGTTTCTATGGCATCATCGATTTCATAGCCATACTGCCCATGTATTTGTCTATTTTCTTTGCCGGAGCAAATGTTTTTGCAGTGATAAGAGCCTTGCGATTATTACGGTTATTCAAGATTATCAACCATCCCAAATTTTCAAACCAATCCAATCAACTGAGAGAAGCACTAATAGCCAGCAGAGGAAAAATTACCGTCTTCATCTATTTTGTTCTTATCAGTACTATTATAATTGGTTCAATTATGTATGTTGTTGAAGGCAAAGAAAGTGGTTTCACCAGTATACCAATCAGTATTTATTGGACAATAGTTACTTTAACCACGGTAGGTTATGGCGATATTTCACCCGTAACTCCATTAGGCCAGATAATTGCTTCGGCCGCGATGATTTTAGGATACGGAATCATTGCTGTCCCAACCGGAATAGTAACTGCCGAAATAGCCAAAACAAGTCTTAAAAAAACTGAGTCAAACCGTAAAATTCCGTGCATCCGTTGTGGCACAGATGACCATAACGTAAACGCAAAATTCTGTTACAATTGTGGTGCAGAACTAGAACATTAATAATTTGAAGCTAATCCAGCTATACACTGCAACTCCTCGTCAGAAAAGTTGCTTTTCCAAGGCATAAAAGCAGCTTCCTTTGGTCGCTCTTTTACACCAGGAAAAACTAACTTCCTTTCCTGCGGGGTTTCCGTTACTATCTGGGCTAAAACTAATGAAGTACCTAATCACTATAATCGGTCCCACAGCTATAGGAAAAACATCCTTAAGCATTGCCTTGGCGCAACATTTCAAATGCGATATCATTTCATGTGACAGCCGACAGTTTTTCAAGGAAATGACTATTGGAACTGCTGTTCCGTCAAAAGAAGAACTCGCCTCGGCCACACATCATTTCATTCAAAACAAATCGATTTTTGAGGAATATTCTGTAGGTGATTTCGAAAAAGAAGCTATCGCAAAACTAAATGAATTGTTTCAAACAAATGATTATGCCATCCTTGTGGGCGGTTCCGGTTTGTATGTTGATGCCATTCTCAAAGGTTTTGATGAATTCCCCGATATTGATCCTTCGGTACGTTCAGATGTAAATGCCAGTTACGAAAAATTAGGGATTGGCTATTTGCAAGAGCAGCTCCAAGCTTTAGATCCCGACTATTTTCAAAAAACAAGTTTGGAAAATCCGCAAACCTTACAAAATCCACAACGAATGATGCGTTTTGCAGAAGTTTGCCTCGGAACAGGAAAACCCTATTCTTCTTTTTTAAACCAGAAAAAAAACAATCGGAACTTCACTCCTATCATCATCGGTTTAGAAGCCGAAAGAAGTGTCATCTATAACCGCATCAACCAGCGCGTAGACATCATGCTCAAAGAAGGCCTTTTGGCGGAAGCCGAAAAACTATATCCAAACAAAGAGCTAAACGCCTTGCAAACCGTTGGGTATCGGGAACTATTCAGTTATTTTGACGGAGATTTTACTTTGGCATTCGCCATTGAAGAAATCAAGAAAAACACCCGTCGATTTTCGAAACGGCAACTCACCTGGTTCAAAAGAACTGAAAACGCCAAATGGTTTGATTACTTAACCGACAGGAAACAAATCATTGATTACATCCAGTCAAAAACTCATAACTCATAATTCATAATTCAAAATCATCATGCCCATATCACCTGACTTCACCTCCATTCTAAGCAAAGATTGGGAAATCAATTTCACACAATGCGCACCGAATGGCTATTTAAGATACACGGAATTGTGTAACCTTTTACAACTGACCGCTGCGGCCCATTCTGAAGTTGGCGGTATCAGTTTTACTGATATGCAGGAATTTCATCAGGCTTGGGTTTTGAGCAGAATGCGTGTTGAAATCTCCGAAATGCCTAAATGGAGAGACACGGTTACCGTAAAAACCTGGATTAACTCCTTAGAAAATTCCCGTTCGGTCCGTGCTTTGGAAATGTACGTAAACGGAAAAAAAATAGTAGGATCCGAAACTTTTTGGGCGGTTTTTAACACCCAAAAACGCAGACCGGAATCTTTGGCTTTACCTTACGAGCATTTTGAATTGTATCCGAATGACAAAGCCACAGCAGAAACTTTTTCAAAAATTGATATTACGCACGAGAAAGAGATCGTTTTTGAAAGAACCGTTTCCTTATCGGATCTGGATATTGTCAACCATGCCAATAATGTAAAATATCTGGAATGGTGTCTGGATTTGGTAGATGAAAAACTAATTTTAAAACAACAGATCAAAAGTTTTGAAATGAATTTCTTAAAGGAATTATCCTTAAAAGACAAAGTGATTATTCATGAAAACATAAATGATGACAGCACTATTTTTAGTATCACAAAAGGGGATAAAACCAGCTTTGCTTTGCAACTGAATTGGAAATAAAAAGAAATTTATTCCCTAAGTAACAAATGTCACTATAGTTATCGATTTAAAAAAGTAGGTTTGCTTTCATTAATAAAAATGCTATGAAACGAATCGTATTAGGGATATTGTCACTTGCATTATTCGCCTACAGTCCAAAAACAGAAGAAGACTATCTAGCTATAAATCCTGTTTCAAATACTTCATTACAAGAGGAACCACATCCCGGTAAAAAGTTAATGGAAACCCATTGTTATATATGTCATAGTCCAAGTGCCGCTGAACAAATTGGTCGAATTGCTCCACCTATGGTGGCCATAAAATCACGCTATTTAAAAGAGGGCTATGCAAAAGAAGCTTTCATAAAACATATTGAAGATTTTGTCACTAATCCAACGGATGAAAAAGTACTCATGTTTGGTGCTGTTCAGAAGTTTGGAATGATGCCAAAACAGACTTATCCAGAGGGCGCTGTAACTAAAATTGCAGAATTTATGTTTGATTACCAAATCGAAACTCCTTCTTGGTTCAAAGAACACTGGGAAAGTCATGGAAATGGAAATTGGGTTCAACCCGGAAAAAAAGTGGTTGAGATTGAAAAACCAAAAACCTTAGAAGAAATTGGATTGGAATACGCTCTTTCAACCAAAAAAGTTTTAGGGCAAAATTTGATGGAAGCCATTCAAAAAAAAGGAACTGTTCATGCCTTGGAATTCTGCAATATTGAAGCTATGCCGCTTACCGACAGTATGGCCACAAAACATAACGCAACTATTAAAAGGGTCTCTGATAAAAACAGGAATCCAAAAAACAAAGCAAATGCTGAAGAACTAAAATACATCGAGCATTTCAAAAAACAAATTACCACTAAGCAAGAACCCAAACCCGTAGTGCTGGAAAAAGGAGAAGATGTGAAATTCTATTATCCCATAACCACAAACACAATGTGCCTGCAATGTCATGGCAAAACAGAAAACATCCAGCCCGAAGTAAGGGACAAAATAAAAAAACTATATCCAAAGGATTTGGCTGTAGACTATGGCGAAAACGAAGTACGAGGGATTTGGAGTATTACTTTTAATAAAAAATAAGATGAATAAAAAAGGATATATCATTACAGGACTTGGAATTATTGTTGGTTTAATAGCAGGCTATTTATATTACCATTTTATAGGTTGCGCTTCAGGTACCTGTACCATCACTTCTAAACCGCTGAACAGTACATTGTATGGCGGTTTAATGGGAGGGCTAATTTTTAACATGTTTGTAAAAACACCAAAAAAATAAATACATACAGGAACGAATCTTAGTACTAAACACCTGTTATTAAAAAAATTAAAGGTATTTCATCCGGAAATACTTTTTTTAAGTATCTTTGTTAACCAAATGGTTAAACCATCTAGTTAAATCAAAATGACTACAGAAGAAAAAATATTTAACGCGGCCAGAATCATCTTCCAAAAGAAAGGATTTGCAGGTGCCCGAATGCAGGAAATAGCAGATGAAGCAGGAATCAATAAGGCCATGCTACATTATTGCTTTAAAAATAAACAGCAACTTTTTGAAGCGGTTTTTATGAATGCTTTCAGTCAACTGGCTCCGCAAATCAATGAGATTTTCAATTCGAAAGAAACTGTTTTTGACAAAATAAGGAAGTTTACCCACAGCTATATTTCATTTGTCATACACAACCCTTTTTTACCCCAATTCCTGATTCAGGAAATGAATAATAATCCGGAATTTGTAATGACCTTCTTGAATCATGAAAACAAGCCCAACCCCAGCCTATTGATTGCACAAATCGAAAAAGAAATAGAAGCAGGAATCATAAAACCGATTCCTCCAAAACAGTTATTGCTAGATGTTTTTTCCTTGACTGTTTTCCCTTTTGCCGCCCAAATGATGGTCAAGGGAATATTACAGATTACTGAACCCGAATTTAACCAAATGATGGAAGAACGAAAAACCAGTATTGCTGAACAAATCATTAATTCAATAAAGAAATGAACCGATTACAAATCCTTTTTATAATTTCCATCTTCCAATTCTCTTATGCACAGCAAAAGATAACCTTGGAGGATTGCTATACTTTGGCAAACAAAAATTATCCATTGGCCAAACAAACCCAATTACTGCAAGAAAAATCAGGTTTAGAAATTGATGTCCTAAACAAAGGAAAACTGCCTAAAATAGATTTAAATGCCCAGGCCACTTATCAAAATCAGGTTACCGAAGTTCCCTCGCAACTTATAGAGCCAATAAACAAAGACCAATACAGAGCAACTTTAGACATCAACCAATTGATTTATAGCGGAGGAACAATCGATGCTAATGCTAAACTCAAAGAAGCACAAACCAAAACCCAACAGCAGCAGGTCGAAGTCAATTTATACCAGATCAAAACCAAAATCAATCAATTGTACTTTTCCATTTTGTTGCTACAGGAACGAAAAGCAATTTTAATTTCGAAACAGGAACAACTGCTTTCGAAAATAAAAGAAGTACAAACAGGAATAAAATTTGGAGCCATCCTTCCCGCATCAGAGAAAGTTTTGGAAGCTGAAAATTTAAAAATCAAACAGCTCTTGACAGAAATTCAATTTGACAGAAAAAGAATGTTGGACAATTTATCCACTTTTATATACACTCCTCTAAATGAAAACGTTTCCTTGCAAAAACCAAATATTTCAGCGGACCTAACAAAAGACAACAACCGTCCTGAATTGAAATTATTCGATTTGCAGAACGAACAGATTGAAGTTTCAAAAGAAGTAATTTCAAAAAACAATCTTCCAAAAATAAATGCCTTTGGTCAGGCTGGTTACGGAAATCCAGGATTAAATATGATCTACAATTCGTTTCAGCCCATTTTTTTGGTAGGAATGAGAGCAAATTGGAATGTGTTTGACTGGAACAAATCAAAAACAGAAAAACAAGCACTTAGCATTTCCAAAGATATTGTAGATACCGAAAAAGAAACCTTTTTGCTGAACAACAATTTGCAGTTGCAGGAAATGGAAAACGAAATAAAAAAGACCGAAGAAGTCATCGTTGCCGACACAGAGATTATCGGTATACGCGAATATGTGGTGAAATCGTCCGACTCTCAATTACGAAACGGTGTGATTACTTCCTCTGACTATTTAGTGGAACTGACTAATTTATATGAAGCGAAAATCAATCAAAAAGTACATGAAATTCAATTGGATTTGGCCAAAGCAAATTATCAGGT
>RCUQ01001156.1_pt1 | contig 10645 bp, 10 predicted proteins | sample 2166351 | NCBI WGS metagenome assembly RCUQ01 (sample SAMN09932597, study PRJNA488358) | compost metagenome | feature: garden; material: soil; isolation source: compost soil in acetonitrile-enriched culture | place: Germany: Experimental Botanical Garden Goettingen | collected 2016-01-27
CCACCAGCCCGTCAAGCGCGCCGCCGCCAAGGCCCCCGTCAAGGCCGCTTCCCCCACCGCCGCGACCTGGACCATGCCCTTCGTGGTCGGCCTGGCCGCCGGCATGGTGCTGGTGCTGGCGTTGCTGCTCGGCCAGTCCTTGATGAAGTCCCCCGGCAAGCTCAAGGCCCGCCCCGCTCACGCGCAGGGCTTCACCCAGCAGGAGCTCGCCACGGCCGAGGCGCTGCTCGGCGCGGACGCCGCGCCGCTCGTCACGCTCGAAGGCGGCCGCCGCGAGGACCCCGCCCCGCAGGTCGGCTGGACGGGCAAGTAGCAAAACGGCCAGGAAAAACCAACGACCCGCCGAGCGTAGACCGCTGCCGGCGGGTTCGACTTATGATAAACTTGTTGAAAATTCAAAGCGGGGGTAACACTGGTCTATGATCGAGATGGATCACTTGCTCGGGGTGGCCGGCCATGCGGCCACGGTCGTCGGACCCGAAAACACCGCCGTGACGGTGGGAAGCGGCACCTTGCCGGTCTTCTCCACGCCGTCGATGGTCGCGCTCATGGAGCAGGCCGCCGTGCAGGCGCTTCAGAGCTTCCTGCCGCTCGGCTGCACCACCGTGGGCATGGGCATTTCGTGCAAGCACCTGGCCGCCACGCCCGTGGGGCACAACGTGCACGCCGAGGCCGTCGTGACGGCCGTCGAGGGGCGCCGCATCGAGTTCAAGGTCAGCGTGCGCGACGAGCGCGAGAAGATCGGTGAGGGCACCCACGAGCGCTTCATGATCGACGCCGAGAGCTTCATGGGCAAGCTCGTGCTGAAGAAGCCCAAGAGCTGATGACGCCGTCTCAACCCGGCGCTGTCCGGCTGACCAGCCTGGCCAAGGCCGCCGGCTGCGCGGCCAAGGTCGGCCCCGGCCAGCTCTCCGAGGTGCTCGGCACCCTGAAGCGCTCGGCGGACCCGCGCATGCTCGTGGGTTTCGAGACCCACGACGACGCCGGCGTCTTCCAGCTGACGCCGGACCTCGCGATCGTCCAGACGGTCGACTTCTTCACGCCGATCGTCGACGACCCTTACACCTTCGGGGCGATCGCTGCGACCAACGCCCTCTCGGACGTCTATGCCATGGGCGGCATCGCCGTGACCGCGCTCAACATCCTGGCGTTTCCCACCAACGTCGTGCCCCTCGAGGTGCTCGGCGAGATCCTGCGCGGCGGCGCCGATAAAGCCGCCGAGGCCGGCGTCTCGATTCTGGGCGGCCACACCATCGTGGACGAGGTGCCCAAATACGGCATGGCCGTGACCGGCACCATTCACCCCGACCGGCTGATCACCAACGCGGGCGGTAAGCCGGGCGATCGGTTGCTGCTCACCAAGCCGCTCGGCGTAGGCCTCTACACCACGGCCCTCAAGAGCGGCGTGCTCGGCGAGGCCGAGGCCCGCGAGGCCTGTGCCTGGATGATGACGCTCAACAAGGCCGCCGGCGAGGTCATGGCCCGTCTCGGCGCCCATGCCTGCACCGACGTCACCGGCTTCGGCCTCCTGGGCCACCTCCTCGAGATGACCCGGGGCAGCCAGGTCGGCGCCGAGATCGCCTACGAGGCCGTGCCCACCTTGCCCCGCGCCCTCGAGCTCGTCCGCGCCGACGAGGTCTCGGGCGGCACGCGCCGAAATTTGTTGCACGCCGGGCCCCACGTCCGCTTCGACGCCAGCCTCGACGAGGCCCAGCACCTGGTATTGGCCGACGCCCAGACCTCGGGCGGCCTCTTGATGGCCGTCGCGCCGGATCAGGCCGACGCCATGCGCACCGAGCTTCAAGAAGCCGGCGTGAGCGTCTGGGAGATCGGGCGACTGGTCGCGGGCGACGGCATCACCGTCACGCCCTAAAACGACATGCCCACCTTGGCGCTCGGGCCCGACAGCCCGGCCACCGAAGTCGAGAACAGGTAGCCCGCCCCCACGCGCAGCGTGAAGCGCTCGGTGAGGTCCAGGTGTACCGTGAGGTCCGGCAGCACGGCCGGCCCCGTCTCGGCGAGGGCCGACGCGCCCGTGCCGTGGATGGCCCCCACCAGCACGCCCGGCTCCAGCGCGTAGGCGCCCAGCCGCACGAGCAAGCCGCCCTTGGCGCCGCCGTAGGCCAGGTACCCCGTGCCCGCGGCCCCGAACTGGGGCCCCGCGTAACCGGCCAGGCCCAGATAGAGCGGCCATGCGACGTACTTGGTCGCCTCGGCGCCCACGAGCGGCACCACCCCGCCGGCGCCGAGGGGCACCAGCACCGCGAGCTGCGGGCCGACGGTGACGTCGAAGAAGAGCGGCTCCTCCTCGATCACGGCGGGCGGGTAGGTAGGCTCGTCCGGCTCCTGGGCCATCGCGGGGGCGATCGGCCCCGCCAAGAGCGCCAGCGCGACCATCCCGGCCATCCAGTTCACACGCATCGCATTCTCCCTCCGACATGGCAACCGCCCCAGGGAATACCATGGCGGCCGGGCCGCCGCAACCCTGACACCCGCCCGTCCGTTGACGGGCCATGTTATGATCAGATATGGCCAAGATTCAGCGTTTGCCCATCCACGTCGCCAACCAGATCGCCGCGGGCGAGGTGATCGAGCGACCCGCCTCCGTCGTCAAGGAGCTCGTCGAGAACGCCATCGACGCGGGCGCCCGGCGCGTGACGGTCGACGTCACCCACGGCGGGCGCAACATCCGCGTGACCGACGACGGCGAGGGCATGACCGAAGAGGACGCCCTTCTCGCCTTCGAGCGCTTCGCCACCAGCAAGCTCAAAGACACCGAGGAGCTCTGGCGGCTCTACACGATGGGCTTCCGCGGCGAGGCGCTGGCTTCGATCGCCTCGATCGCGAAAGTGGAGTGCCTGACCCGCCCCAGGGGCGGCGACAAGGGCACCCAGGTCGTCATCCATGGCGGAAGCGAGCCCCAGGTCCGCCCGGCCGGCTGCCCAGAGGGCACCACCTTCGTGATTCAGGACCTGTTCTACAACACCCCGGCCCGCCTCAAGTTCCTGCGCGCCGCCGGCACCGAGCAGGGCCACATCCAGGACGTCGTGACGGCCCTGGCGCTCTGCCACCCCGAGGTGGACTTCAAGCTCGTGATCAACGGCCGCGAGTCGCTCTCGACCGTCGGCGCGCGCACGCTGCGCGAGGTCATGGCCGTGCTCCTCGGCGACGAGGTGGCCGAGAGCCTGGGCGAGGTCGAGCACGCCAACGAGGCCGGCGCGGTCAAGGGCCTGGTCTCGCGGCCGCACAAGGTGCGGGGCGATCGGTCGCGCCAGTGGTTCTTCATCAACAAGCGCTGGGTGCGCGACCCGCTTCTCGCCAAGGGCGTCGAGGAGGCCTTCGTCGGGCACATCCCGAGCGATCGCCACCCGATCTTCGTGCTGCACATCGAGCTCGACCCGGCGCTCGTCGACATCAACGTCCACCCCGCGAAAAAAGAGGTCCGCCTCGGCCAGACTCACCGCGTCTACGGCCTCTTGCGCGAGGGCGTGGTGAAGTCCTTCACCCAGGCCGGCATCGAGCTGCCGCCCCCCTCGGACCCGTCGGCTTACCCGATGGGCCAGCGCTGGGTCGAGACTCCCGCCTGGTACAAGGGCGCGGGCGGCTCCTGGACGCCGCCAAGCGCCCCGGACGCGGCCCAGCTGGCCGCCGCCACCGCCTTCTACCGCCCGGCCGAGGCCCCGCCGATGCCGGAGATGCCGAGCTTCTTCGAGACGGCGGGGGCTTACTCGGCGCCCGGCTTGCCGCGGGAGCTGGACCAGCTCAAGGTGATCGCCCAGCTTCACCGCACCTACATCATGTGCGAGCACCCGGAGGGGTTGTTCCTCATCGACCAGCACAACTCCCACGAGCGCTGGCTCTACGAGCAATTGGCGCCGGCGGGCATCGTCTCGCAGGAGCTCCTGATGCCGCTCGTCTTGACCCTCACGCCCTCCGAGATGGCCACCGCCGAGGAGTACCAGGCACGCCTGCAGGCCCTGGGCTTCGGCTTCGAGCCCTTCGGCCGCGACGCCTGGGTGCTGCGGGCCCTGCCGGCCCTGCTGCCGCTCAAAGAAGCCGAAAAGACCGTGCGCGAGCTGCTCTCCAAGGTCGAAGCCACGGGCGTCGTCACGCGCCTGCCGGACGACGACCCGATTCGCCGCACGATCGCCTGCCACTCGGCGATCAAGGCCGGCGAGACGCTCACCCACGAGCAGATGCAGCAGATCATCGAGCGCCTCAAAGAGACCCAGCACCCGCTGACGTGCCCCCACGGCCGCCCGACCGGCATCATGATCTCGATGACCGAGCTCAACCGCCGCTGTCTGCGCAGCTAAGCCTTCTTGGGCTTGGCCGGTGCTTTCGGGGCTTTGGGCGTCTTGCCGAAGCCCTTGCCCTTCCAGCGGCCGAGGCCGTTGTAGTAGTGGCACCACGCGGTCAAGAAGCACTGCTCGCACTTCGGCGTGGGCGCCTTGCAGATCTTGCGGCCGTGCCAGATGAGCCAGTGGTGCGAATCCACGCGCTTGTCGACGGGCAGGGTCTTCATGAGGTCCTGTTCGGTGGCCTCGACGTCGTCGCTGTCGGCCAGGCCCAGCCGGTTGGAGACGCGGAAGACGTGGGTGTCGACCGGGATGGTCGGCTCGCCGAAGGCCACGCTCAAGACCACGTTGGCGGTCTTGCGGCCGACGCCCGGCAGGGCCACGAGGTCGTCCATCGTGCGCGGCACCTCGCCGCCATGACGCTCCATGAGCAGCCGGCATGTCGCCACGACGTTCTTCGCCTTGGTGTTGGCGAAGCCGATCGTCTTGATGTACTCGCGGACCACCTCGGGGTCGAGCGGGGCGATGTCCGCGGGCGTCGGGTAGCGGTCGAAGAGTGGCCGCGTGACCTTGTTGACGGCCACGTCGGTGGTCTGCGCCGAGAGCAGGACCGCGATGAGGAGCTCGAAGGCGTTGCGGTACTCGAGCGCCGTGCCGATGCCCCCGTGGTGTTCCTCGAGGGCCTTGAGGACGGCTTCGCGCGCCTCCGGCTTGAGGAACCGGGGCATTACTCCTCCGTGGTCTCGGCGGGCGTCTCGCCGCCCTCGGCGGGAGTCTCGCCTTCGGCCGGCGCGGCGGCCGCGCCGGGCTTCACGAAGATGAAGCGCGCCACGGGCTCGGTCTCGTCGTTGATCAGCACGGCCACGGTGTAGACGCCCGGCTCGAGGGTCGAGGCGTCGATCGCGCCCTGGCGGACGGCCTCGGTGCTGTCGTCGAGCACCTGCACGTCGGGCTTCTCGACGACCTGGAAGGTCACCTTGGTGGCCTCGACGCCTTCCGGGACGGCGTACGTCATCGCCACCTTGCCGGAGGCGTCCGGCGTCGGCGCGGGCGCCGCGGCGTTGTTCGGCCCGACCGGGCTGAAGAAGCAGCCGGAGAGCAGGGCGGCGGAAAGAGCGAGAAGGGCGATCGATGGGCGCATGGCGAATCCTTAGTAAACGATGTTCATGCGCAGGTAGGGGCCGCCCCAGCTCTGCGTCAGCGTGTCGTTGGCGTCGCCCGCGGGGCCGACGGCCGACCAGTTGGTCATGTTATACCCGGCGTTCAGGCCGAACCAGCCGAAGTCCAGGCGCATCTCACCGCCGAAGCGCATGCCCGACATCGGGAAGACCGACTGCACGGCCGGCTGGTTCATGGAGCCCGCGATGAGCATGTTGTACTCGCCGGTGCCGGCGATCGACAGGGGCCCGAAGAGGTGCCAGCCGAGCCCGCCCGCGATGGTGGGGCCGTAGCCCAGGTAACCCGAGTACAGGAACTGGTCGACCGGGTCGATCGCGTTGCCGAGGTTGGCGTTGTCCACGCTCATCGAGCGCACCATGAAGCCGGGCTCGGCGGCAATCTCGAGGCCCGCGAAGAGCGGCAGCCGGGCGCGCAGGCGCAGGGCGCCCTCGGCGTCGGTGCGCTTGTGGGTGATCTCGCTCGCGGAGGTGGTCAGAGCCGAGTCGACGATCGTGTAGCTCATGGCCCGGCCGCCGACCGACAGACCGAAGTTCGAGGTGAACATCTGATCCCAGCCGAAGACCGCGCCGGCCGTGGCGATGGGAAGGCCCGCCGCGGGGTCCGGCAGGGCCACCTCGGATCCGCCGTTGGGGAAGGACTCGGTGAGGGCCATGGGCGCCTCGGCGCCGACGTAGAGCCGCGAGCCGAACACCATGAACTCCTGCTCGACGACGGCGGGCTCCTCGGTGGGCAAGGGCTCGGGCGTGAAGGCGGGCTCCGGGGTGAAGGCCGGCTCGGGCGTCACCTCGACGACGACGGGCGGCGGCGTGGGCTCGGGCGAGGGCGTCTCCACCGGCACGGGCGTGATGCGGGCCTGGGGCACGGGCGGCACGGTGGGCACGGCCGTCGGGCGAGGCGTGGGCTTCGCGGTCGGGCGGGCCGTGGGGCGCGCCGCCGGGATGGGCGTGCCCATGGGCGTGGGCACCATCGAGATGGCCTCGCCGGGCTGGGCGCCGAGCGGGTAGATCGTGATGCGCAGGGTCTTCGAGGCGCCGTCGGTCACGACGCGCATGTCCGCCGGCTGGGCCAGGTCGAAGACCACGCGGGTGACGTTGTACTTGAAGTGGCCGGCGCGAATCTGGTTGACGACGCCGCCGCCGATGAACATCGATCGCTGGCGCCCGGCGAGGCGCATGCCCTCGATGTCGACCACCAACCGGCGCGGCCCGTTGAGCCACAGCGCGCGGTAGGGGTTGCGGCCCGTGTAGGGAATGGCCAGCGTGAGGGTGTTGCTGCCCTCGTCGATGCTGACCTGGCCGACGCCCGGCAGGGCGCTTTGCGCCACGGCCTGGGGGCTCAGGGCGAGCGGAACCAGGACGGCGAGGGTGAGGGCCAGGGTGCGAAAGGTTTTCACGGCGTCAATCCCTTTGGTGGTGCCGGCGACCGGCGCTTCGGGTCATGAAAGGAGTCTCAGCCTAAACGATCGCCCCGTTGGCATTCTGTGACCGCTCGCACCGTTATGTCACGCCCAGCGGCCCTCAATGTGGGCCGCCCCTGTGCCGATGATCGTCATGGCGCGCCCTCGCGCCCGCCCTCCCGATCTCGAAAGGGAATGCCTTGCGTCACCTCGTTCTGCCCGCTGTGGCCCTCCTCGCCCTCGCCGCTTGCCAGCAGGCCCCCCCGCTGGTGCCGGTGGTGGCCGTCGGCTCGGCCGCACCGGTCATCGGCACCAACCAGGCCCCCGACGCCTCCACGCTGCAGCTCGCCGCCGCCGGCGCCCACACGGCGTTGGCCATCGGTCCGGCCGTGGCCCAGCTCGCCCAACTGGCGGGGGCTTTTTACGAGTCGCGCACCCAGTACACGCGCTACCGCGTCATGAGCGGCCCCGAGGGCTGGGACTTCCGCCACGGCTGGTACGCGCGTCAGGACGCCACCCCCGACCACAGCCTGCGCGCGCGCTTTGAAGACGCCTCGGGCACCCCGCCCGCCTTCGACGTCACCTTCGACGTGAACTACGGCCCGGACATGCACCCCGGCTTCCCGGCCAACTTGGCCCGGCTGCGCGCCGAGCTCGACCACCAGCTGCCCTCGGGCGGCAAGGTCTCCTTGACGCTCGTGGGCAACCTGCCGGCCAACCGCACCGAGCGGGTGATGGCGACGGGCTCGGGGGCGATCGCCGCGCCGGCGCCTCTGACCCAGGTGGGCCTCGAGGCCTTCAACGCCGCCTTCACGCCCTTCGGCGCCGCCGAGCGCGGCGATCTGGTGCTCAAGAGCCTCTCCGGCGGCGTGACGCTCCAGCTCTCGGGCCACTACAACGCCGAGGGCCTCGAGGGCACCGCCCGGGTGTTGCACAACGCCACCGTGATCGGCGAGGTGGGCAAGTTCGACGGCGCCTGGCAGTTCCGCAACCTGAGCGGCACCTACCCCATCTGACGCCACGGCGAGGCCCCGGAACCCACAGGGTTCCGGGGCCTCGCGCCGATTCGGGGGACGGCCGTTACTTGCTCTTCTGCTCTTCCATCCGGGTGATGTTGAGCCGCGAGGGCACCTCGCGCAGGTTGTCCTCGACCTTGCTCATGGCCTGACGCACCTGGCGCCGGGCCTGGCGGACCGAGGGACGCACGTCCTGGGCGAGGGCGTAGCCCACGCCGACGCCGATGCCGACGCCCACGATCAAGCCGACCACCAGGCTGGTGGTGTCGATGTTGGGCCGGCTCAGGGTGTGCCGATGCGGCACCAGGCCGCGGACGTCCTGCCGCGAGGGCATCAGGCCCTGCCAATCCATGCCGGTGATGCGCTCCCAGGGGGTCTTCTGACGGATCCCCAGCCAGCCGGTGACGGTGTGTTGCACCTCATCGAAACGAGTCATGCCGCTGCCTCCTTCTCGTCGCCACGCGATCGGGCAGGCCCCCGGCGGGGGCCACCTGAAATGCCGATCGCCAGATCCATCTTAGCCACTCAGCTGGGAGATACAACCGCCGCTTAGCGCTTGCCGACCATCTTCTTGGCGCGCACGAGGCCGCGCTCGGCCTCCACGTCCTCGGCGTCGATCTTGAGGGCCGCCTCGTAAGCCTCGATCGCCTCGTAGCCCTCGTACAGGATCTCGTGAAGCGAGCCGAGCTGGCGGTACAAGTAGCCCTTGGTGGGCTTGATGGCGATCGCCTTCTCGAAGGCCTCCTTGGCGGCGCTGTAGGTCTTGAGCTGCCGGTAGGTCCGCCCGAGCCAGGTGTAGGCCGTGTAGCACTTGGGGTCGATCGAGAGCGCGTGGTTGGCGAAGTAAATCGCCTGGTCGTACTGCTTGCCCATGAAGAAGCACTCGACCGCCCGCAGGCAGCTGATCAGATCCTGCGGGTTGCGCTCGAGCGCCGCCTTGTACGCCTCGATCGCCTGAGCGCGGCTGTCGAAGGCCATGGCCGCCTCGCCCATGTGGCGGTAGACGTACGGATCGTCGACGCCGAGCTCGATCGCCCGCCTAAACGCCTCGACGGCCTCTTGCGGGTTCTCGTCCTTGTTGTGGGCGTGCCCCAGCGTCAGCCAGGCGTTGCTCATGTCCGGATCCAGATCGAGCGCGCGCTCGAGGATGCGCACGGCATTCCGGACCTTGCCCTGCTGCAAGCAGACCGTGCCCAACAGCGCGAGCAAGGGCGCCGAGGCGGGCGCTTTGGCCAGCCCGCGGTTGCAGACCTCGATCGCCTCTTCCAGCGCGTTCATCTTCATGTGGCATGTCGCGAGCCAGGTCGCGGCCGCCTCGAAGTTGGCGTCGTTGTCCTTGACCTTGCGGAAGGCCAGCGCCGCGCGGCCGTAATCCCCGGCCTTGTAGTAGTCCTGCCCCAGATCGAGCAGCTGCCCCGAGCGGCTGCGCCCGGCGGTCACGCGGATGCCCTTGAGGCTGACGCTGAGCCCCAGCCGCCCGTAGCGCAGCATGTGGTAGCTCCACAGGCCGTAGCAGACCGTCAAATTCAGCAGCGAGCTCCACGCGAGCGGCCGCAGCCGCCACACCCGCTGGAACGCGTTCTTCGCGTGGACGAAGTCCTTCTGCATCAGGTGGGCGTAGCCCAGCTGCTCGTGAAGCTCGGCGTTGCCCGGCTCGCGGGTGAGCGCCTGCTGGAAGAGCACCTCGGCCTTGTCGAAGGCCTTCAGCCGGAACTCGATCATACCCGCCCGCGCGATCACGCTGGGCTCCTCGGGGAACCGCGTCATCGCCTGCTGGGCGACCTCACGGGCCCGCTCGAAGTCCTGAGTCTCCTGGTACGCCGCGGCGAGCTCGACGTACCCCCGGGCCTGCGACGGATCCAGCTCCAGGCATTTCTGCAGCGCCGGAATCGCGGCCTCGTAGCGCCCCTGGGCCATGTACACCTGGGCGAGCCCGGCCCAGCCGTCGACCAGCGTGGTGGCGTGGTGAATGGCGTTGTCGAAGCAGCTGATCGCGGCCTCGTACTCCTTGAGCTTGAGCAGGCAGTGGCCGTAAGCGAGCTGGACGTCGACGGCGTCGGGGGCGATCGCCGCAGTCTTCGCCAACAGCTCCGAGGCCGCCTTGTAGTCGCCCAGCTCGTAATACACGCGCCCCGCGATCAGCTGGGCATCGGGGTGATCCGGCTGCATCGACAGCACGCGCTCGGCGTACCGGAGCGCGTGGGGCCACTCCTTCATCTCGAAATTCAGTACCGCCGCGTTGATCAGGCCCGGCAGGTGATCCGGCACGCGCTGCAGCGCGCGCTCCTGGAACCGCAGCGCCTTTTTCGGGTGCCCCAGCTCGTAATACGCCTTGACCAGCCCCTCGTAGCCGTCGATGAAGTCCGGATCGAGGTTGATCGCCGACTGAAAGTGGAGCGCGGCTTCCTCGAGAAGCCCCTGCTCGAAGGCGATGCTCGCCAGCACCTGGAAGAGGTCCGCCGAAGGACTGGCTTCGGCGACCTGTTCGAAACATTGCTTGGCGCGCTGGTGGTTGCCCGCCTCGAGGGCCAGTTGGCCTTCGAGGATCAGCTGATCGGGCGAGAGGACGTCCATGTTCTCCCGGTCCTGAATGGTGGGGGCTCTGTCGATCTTCATATACCCGACGAGCGATAGTTCTTGATGAAGATTCGATGAAGATCTTTCGGAGTCAAATAAAAAAGGCCCCCGGAGGAGGCCTTCGATGGGGACAGCGGGACTTGAACCCGCACGCCCTTGCGGGCTGCAGATTTTCGTAC
>RCUQ01001157.1_pt1 | contig 10642 bp, 7 predicted proteins | sample 2166351 | NCBI WGS metagenome assembly RCUQ01 (sample SAMN09932597, study PRJNA488358) | compost metagenome | feature: garden; material: soil; isolation source: compost soil in acetonitrile-enriched culture | place: Germany: Experimental Botanical Garden Goettingen | collected 2016-01-27
AGCTCTGTCATCTGTCTGTGATAGGAAGCTTAACACAAGAAATAGCATATTTGTTTTCTTTTTTTATCCGCAAAAAGTCTGAAGACTCAGTGTTACATATGTCTTTTTTGATAAATGCTCTTTTAAAAAGAAGTTTTTGGTATTGTTAAAAGTCAAATTAAGCAATTTAATTTCGTTAAAGTAAAATTTGGTCTGATTTCTAGTATTACAGTACTATCTGCAGGTGGAGGTTAAGTTAATTTATCTTTATTGTAAAGGAATGTAGATTAGTCTGCGAAGAATACTCACAAGTGAAATGCAATGTTTCACAAATTGCTTCCACAATGGCCAATCCTATTCCTAACCTTCCGCTATCCTTCGAGCTGGTGTGGTAACGGCTAAACATGTCCTTACCCGGCATTGGGGCTTCAACTCCCGTATTACAGATTTTAAAACCTTCTTCAGAAACCTGAACCGCAATTACTCCCTCATGGTAATTATGTTGAATTGAGTTACGTATTAAATTATCAACTAGAATTTTTATAAGTTCGATATTGGTTGAAAGGGTAAGCTGCAAACTTTCTTCTATCGTTACAGAAATTTCTTTGAAGGCTATAAGTTCCTCATAAATTTCAAAGCTATCTTTAATTGCATCGTTGATGTTAACATTTTCTTTGTCATAATATGAACAGCATTGAATACTCTTGATGCGGGAAAGCAGACTTAAGCCTTTATGAACGCCGGAAAGACGTTGAATAATCTGTTTAACTTCAATTAACTCTTTTGCTTCTGCCGACCCTAGGTCTTTATGTTTTAAGATCAACTCTACCTTTGTTAATAAGATAGCCAAAGGTGTTTGCAATTCATGAGATGTGTTTTCAACAAACTCACGTAACTGTTCGTAAGACTTTTGAGCATTTCCAGTGAAGCGTAAAATGGCCTCATTAAAAAGGTTGAACTCGCGTATATCTGTATTAACTAACTGTAAGGGTCTATTGCTGCCAACATTATAGGCATTTACCCGCCTAAGATTACTGTAATAAGGCTTCCACATATTGAACGTCAACCGTTTAATACTTAAGCGGAAAAACAGCCAGTTCAGGAAAAAGAATAAGCCAGCAGAAATTAACAAAGCGAATATAATTACCCCTGTTCCCGGCCCATCATTGCTTTTATAGTAGCGATTGATCTTTACTTCGTATAACTGATCGTGTAATGTTACTGATGAGTAATATGAAAGTACTGCCAATTCATTTTTGTCAAAACTAAAGGTTTCAACGCCATAGGTTTTTGGTATGGTTCCATAATCCAGTTTCTTATAATGAACATTTTCAATTTCAGGCAGTTCATGATAAGCTACAATGTGTTCATTTATTGCTTTAACGGTTCGCTCAAACTGAAGTGGATAAATGCATTGATAGTACGTACGGATTGAAACATAATTACATAAAATCGCAAACGTGAGCATTATGGGCAATGCTATTATATAATTTCTCTTCAGGCGATTATCGAAACGTCTCCTGTATAAATTGTTATTCTTGCTCAATCTTTTTTCTTTAAAGTGTACCCTAGGCCATATACAGATTCAATGGTCACGTCGCTGTCGGCCTTTTTTAATTTTTGGCGAAGGTTTTTAATATGTGTATAAATGAAGTCAAGGGAATCCACCATGTCGATATCATCCTTTAAAACATAATCGCATAATGATTCTTTTGAAACCACCCTGTTTTTATTTGCCAAAAGAAAATACAGGATCCGTAATTGACTCTTGGTAAGTTTAAGTTCGCTGCTATTAACAAAGACCTTCTGTCCTTCTAAAGTGTAAGCAACATCAAGAAAGGATAATTCGTTTGCTTCCTGCGGATATTTACGCCGGATAATACTTCTAACCCTAGCCACTAATTCACTAATGTTAAATGGTTTTACCAGGTAATCATCAGCTCCGAGGTTAAGTCCTTTTAGTTTATCATCAAGATTACTTCTTGCAGAAATTATCAGAACACCTGGCAATGCATTTTTTTGGTCATTGATTGTTGTGAATAGGTCAAATCCTAATCCTCCGGGAAGATTAATATCAAGTACTACCAAATCATAGATTTTATTGGTTAGCTTACTTTCTGCATCCCTGAATGTATATGCGGCCTCACAATCGAATCCTTCATCTGTTAGGACAGCGATTATACTTTCAGATAATTGTTTCTCATCCTCAACAACCAGTATTTTCATTTTTTGCAACTCATGGTTTAGTACAAAATAACAGATTAATTCTGTCGAAAATCTGCCGGAACGGAATTCTAAAATGATAAGGGCCAGAAAACAAGGATCAATCCTGCTTCTGGCCTTTATCATTCTTGTTTAAGTGTTGACTATCCGAACATGTTTCCGAAGAAACCTCCAAGGCCACCCGAAACAGATTTTAAAATGTTTTTATCAATGCCAATAAATGAAGCGAAACCATCAAGGTCTGCAGTATTACCAGACTCTTTAAATTTTTCTACAATTTTTTCAACTGCAAAAGGAACTGTAAAGTCGGTGATTTTTTGCGCTTGTGCGTCATCCATGCTCATGCGAGAGGTGAAACTTTCAATCAGGCCGCTTGATAAAGCACCCATTAATGGATTGCTTGCATCAGCAGTGTTTGCGCCGGTTAATAATCCGATCACGTCATCCAGCTTACCTCCAAATACTTGTTTTTTAATGGTATCCACTAATGATCCGCTTACACATTTTAATGTTGGTTCTATTTGAGCGCTCTCTAAGCCTAATACAGACTGTGCTTTTTCTGCAAACTCCCCTTTTATGGCATTTACTATTGGTTCGAACATATTATTTAAGAGGTTAACAATTTTGATCGGTGAAAGTAGAAAAATTCCCTGAAAACCTATGCGTGCAGAGGAATTGATTTTAAGAATATTATGTTTTTAACCCCTAACCCCTAAAGGGGAAACTCTTATCTGATTGATCATTACAAGTCCCCCTTAGGGGTTAGGGTGTATAATACTGTATAATTTTAAAGGTTTATCTTTCTAAAACCAGCCTGTCGTTTTCTTCTTACGGGTTGTAGACGATAACCCCAAAACACCTAATAAACCTCTGGTTACTTCACGAATGATTGTTTGTCCGGCGCGACTGTTGATGGCTTCTTCTACAAAGCTTTTCTCATTAGCGCTTTTCTTTTCTTCTTTTTCTTGTTGTTTTGCTTGTTCTTCAGTTTGCTGTTGATTTCTAACCTGTTCTAATTTTTGAGTAAGAATCTCAAAGGCACTTTCACGATCAAGTTCTTCATTATATTCACGTGCCAAAACAGATTTATCCACAAGAGCATCCATTTCAACAGGAGAAATTACATCCATTCTAGAAGAAGGAGGAGCAATGAGTGTATGCGCTAAAGGTGTTGGAATACCTTTTTCATTTAGCACAGTTACAAGCGCCTCACCAATACCCATTTGGGTAAGAATATCTTCTGTTGTATAGAATTCAGTTTCCGGATAGTTTTGGGCCGTTAACTTAATGGCTTTGCGGTCTATGGCGGTAAAAGCACGGAGTGCATGTTGTATTTTCATCCCCAATTGCCCTAACACTTCATTAGGAACATCTGTAGGATTTTGGGTTACAAAGAAAATTCCAACACCTTTTGAACGGATTAGTTTTACCATAGTGGTGATCTGGTCCAACAAGGCTTTGCTAGCTTGGTCGAAGATTAAGTGGGCCTCATCAATAAAGATGACTAATTCAGGCATGTCTGCATCACCTCGTTCCGGAAATTTCTGGTAAATCTCAGCCAGTAAACAAAGCATAAAGGTAGAGAACAGGCGAGGTTTACTCTGTAGGTCTGTCAGTCGGATAATATTTACGTAGCCATAGCCATTTTCGTCTTTGCGAAGCAAGTCTTCAACTTCAAAAGATTTCTCTCCAAAAAATTTATCGGCACCCTGTTCTTCCAGTGCAATTAATTGACGCAAAATAGTGCCAACCGAGGCTGGACTAACGGCACCATAAGATGATTCAATTTCTTTTTTTCCTTCGGCGGTAATGTATTGCAAGACTTTACGTAAGTCTTTAATATCCAACAAAGGCAGATTCTGATCATCACAGTATTTAAATACTAAGGATAGAACGCCTGATTGTGTATCATTTAAATCAAGGACTCGGGAAAGTAAAACAGGGCCGAATTCGGAAATAGTAGCGCGTAAGCGAACACCTTTTTCATCTGAAATTGACATCAATTCTGTTGGAGCAGCTTTGCCCTTCCATTCAATGCCAATTTTTGTTGCACGTTCAGTTGCTTTTGGATTTTCAGTACCAGCCTGACTAATTCCGCTTAAATCACCTTTAATGTCCATTGCCAGGATAGAAACCCCTTTTTCTGAAAGTTTTTCACAAATTACCTGTAATGTTTTTGTTTTACCGGTACCGGTTGCACCTGCAATCAGTCCATGTCTGTTGAATGTTTTTAATGGGGCTTTGATCTGGTTGTTTTCCAGCACCACACCGTCAAGGATAGATGTTCCAAGAATTATACTGTCACCAGAAAAGGTATATCCATTTGTTACTACTTCGCGGAATTGATCTTTTTTGTCCATTGGGGAAAACGTATGTTTAATGTAGAAATTTCAATTTGTTTAGCAGATAAATTTACGTCAATTTGAATGAGAAAAACCAAATTCTTGAAAGATGAAAAAAAATAGCTGCATATTGGCTTTTGCAGGTATATGTTTGACAAGTTCGGCAATAGCTCAAACAAAGTCATTAATAACGTTTACTCCAGATACCGCCACAAATATTAGAGCAATTGCAGTAGTAAATGACTCAACAGTTTGGTTTGGGGGAAGCAATGGTAGTTGGGGATATACAACTACAAATGGCTCAGATTGGAAGATGGGAAAAACAGAGCTTGGCTGGCAAAATACCGATTTCAGAAGCATTGCCGTAACTCCTGATAATGCGGTTTTGATTGCCAATATTGCTTCTCCCGGATACATTTTGAGAACAAATGATATGGGTAGCAGTTGGCGACAAGTATATAAAAACGAAGATAAGGAGCAGTTTTTTGACGCTTTAGTTTTTTCTGACGACAAAAATGGATGGGCACTGGGCGATCCTCAAAAAGGATGCATTCAGTTGTTGAAAACCGTTGACGGAGGTTTAAATTGGTCTGCTGTTGATTGTGCTTTTTTGCCAAAGATCGAAACAGGTGAAGCCTTTTTTGCTTCTTCTAATACCTCAATAGATGCAAAAGAGCGTTCTGTATGGATTGCAACAGGTGGTCCGAAAGCCAGAGTGATCTATTCCAGTAACCGTGGTAAATCATGGAAGGTGTCCGAAACGCCATTGCAGCAAGGTGAAAAAATGACGGGCATTTTTTCATTGGCGATGTATAATGAAAAACTAGGGGTTGTTGCCGGCGGTAATTACGATAATAAAGCCAAAACTGATAATACCATAGCGATATCAGTTGACGGTGGAAAAATCTGGAAGAACAAATTCGATAAACACGGACAAGAAATAAAGGACCTTCCGTTTGTATCTTGCATTCAATTTGTTCCTAAGTCGAAAGGAAAGAAATTGATAGCAGCTTGCCTGCCTGGGATTTATTATTCGGATAATTATGGACGTACCTGGGTAAAGATTAATGATGAAGGCTTTTATACTTTTCGTTTTTCTCCTTCCGGAAAAACAGCTTGGTTTGCAGGTGCAAAAGGAAAAATTGGCAGGATGGATTTTTAAACGAAATTAGATGTTCAGACATTCAGGAAGCAGAAGAACTCACAGACACAATATGCGGCTTGCGTCGTTATTATGTCTCACAGCAGGATTTGTAAACGTATCTGGTTTTTTAGCGTTCGCAGTTCTTACCACCAATGTAACCGGACATGTAGCCATCTTTGCTGAGAAAATTTCAAATGGAGAGTTTGCTTCGGCCCGAATAGTTGGTTTATGGATGTTGCTTTTTTTTCTGGGCGCTTTCTTCTCCAGTCTTTATAGTTTCTTAATGAGCCGTTATGAACGGTTTTACCACACAATCCCAATAATAATCGAAATCATTATTTTGAGTTTGGTTGGCTTTTATGGAGCTAACTATGATAAATCACTTTTAAAGACTGAGTTGTTTGCCGGAGCTCTCTTGTTTGCAATGGGTATGCAAAATGCGATGGTATCAATGGTGTCCGGATCGGTAGTAAGAACGACTCATTTAACCGGCATATTTACCGACCTTGGAATAGATCTATCCGCTCTTTTTAAAACTAATAAAAGCGAACGATCGGAGCTCATCAAAAAAATAGGTTTAAGATTAACGATCATCTCTTTCTTTTTCATCGGAGGGATTTCCGGTGGGTTGCTCTTTAAGAAGTTGTCTTATGCAACCTTTTACATTCCTGCGGCTATTTTGGTATTTGCTATGTTTTATGACATCTTTCGTGTTAAAACGATCCGGTATGTCAGAAGCATTGGGAGAAAAATCCGCGTTCAGTAAAATGAGATAGCTTATTTCTTTTTTAAAGGTTCCAAAAGATACTCTAATCCATTCAGCTTTATTTCATACATTGTATGTAACAACATACCGAGTTTGCCTTCTGGAAAACCTTTGCTATGGTACCAAACCAGGTAGGGCTCAGGAATATTGCAAATAATAACGCCTTTATACTTGCCGTATGGCATGCGCATCGTAACGATTTCTGTAAGTATTTCAGGATTCAAATTGAATAGATTTGGAAGGCAAAGATAAACTTTGATTAAAATATCGGGCAAGATAATGTGCGACACCAATGGATTTTATCTCGTGCTGTCTTTTACCCAAGGGGTACATTCTGCCCAATTAAATTCGACGTTCGTTTATTGGCAAACCAACCTGTTCTTGCCTATTTAGTCAATCATGGTTTACGCACAGGTATTTTTGAGTAATAACGAACAACAAAAGAGAAGGTTTAGCGGTTCATTGTAATTAAAATAATAGAAAGTATTGGTAGTTATGGCTAACTATAATACAATTAGGAAACAATGAGCAGAATTTAGCAGCTTCAATCATAAAATTCACAAAAAATTAACTGCTAAATCCATATAGTTTTTGTCATTTAAGCAGATTATCTCGATTTTAGAAAAATCAAACCAATAGTAGAATGAATCGACAATTTATCAAAACTTCGCTTTCTGTTTTGCTAAGTACGATAGTCATGAGCTTGCATGCTCAAAAAATCACAAAGTATGTTGATCCGTTTATAGGTACAGGCGGACATGGCCATACCTTCCCTGGGGCAACCTTGCCTTTTGGCATGGTTCAGGTGAGTCCTGATACCGGTACCGAAGGTTGGGATTGGTGTTCCGGTTATCACAGTTCGGATAGTTCAATCATAGGGTTTTCTCACACCCATTTAAGTGGCACTGGAGGGGCAGATTACGGCGATATACTGCTGATGCCTACTATTGGTGCATGGAAAATACAGCCGGGTACAAAGGAAAATCCGTCTTCAGGTTATCGATCTCGCTTTCGTCATGAAACGGAAGAGGCATCTCCCGGTTATTACGGTGTCCTTTTAGATGATTACAAAATTAAGGTTGAGTTAACAGCTACTACGCGTACTGGATTTCATAAATATGTTTTCCCACGTTCCCCGGTGAGCAATATAGTTGTGGACTTGGGTCATGGTATTTCCGATCAGGTTCGTGAAAGTTTTATGCAGATAAACGGGAACGATGAAGTGGTTGGTTTGCGCAGATCAAAAGGATGGGCAGATGATCAATATGTGTATTTTGTAATTAAGTTCTCAAAGCCTTTTAAAAAGTTTGCCGTAGCTGATGGCGATGATATTGAAGTGGATGGACGGAAAATGGAAGGCAAAAAGGTGAAAGGGATTTTTCGTTTTTCAACCAGGGAGAATGAAATCATCTATGCAAAAGTGGCCATTTCAAGTGTAAGCATTGAAGGCGCCCGAAAAAATCTCGCTGCCGAATCTCCGGGTTGGGATTTTGACAAAATAAAACATGCAGCCGACAGTACCTGGGAACAAACATTAGGCAAAATAAAGATCAATGCTCCGGTAGATTCTGTAGATGCCTCCATGGTGGATCAAAAAAAGATCTTTTATACTGCTCTTTATCATTGCTTCATTCATCCTAATATTTACAATGATGTTGACGGTCAATACCGTGGAATGGATAAACAAATTCATACCACCAAAACTAATCATTACACGGTATTCTCTCTTTGGGATACATTTCGGGCATTACACCCCTTGTTCACTTTAGTAGCTCCGGAAAAAAACAATGAGATTGTACAGTCATTGCTTGATGATTATCAGCAATCAGGAAAATTACCAATTTGGGAATTGGCGTCGAATGAAACCGGCACAATGATCGGTTATCATGCGATTCCTGTGATAAGTGATATGATTTTAAAAGGACTGGGCGATTTTGATGTAAATACTGCTTACGAGGCCATGAAGAAAAGTGCAATGGAAGATGATCGAGGCCTTAAATACTATAAACTGCATGGTTTTATTCCACGTGAACTTGAAAATAATGCTGTATCGAAACAATTGGAATATGCTTATGATGACTGGTGCATTGCTCAGGTTGCTAAAAAGCTTAATAAGCAAAATGATTATGAATATTTCCTCGGCAGAGCATTAAGTTACCGTAATATTTTTGACTCCTCTGTTGGCTTTATGAGAGGGAGAAATATCTACGGACAATGGAATCCTGATTTTAATCCTTCTCAAGTGTCGATTTTAGGGAACGGAGATTTCACTGAAGGCAACTCCTGGCAATACAGCTTTTTTGTTCCTCAGGATATAAATGGGATGGTTGAGATGTATGGCGGAGAACAAAAGTTCGCAGATAAACTAGACAGCCTTTTTAGTCAGAAGCCGGTGGTTGATAATGAGCACGCTCTGGATGTTACTGGTTTAGTCGGACAATATGCACAGGGAAATGAACCAAGTCATCATGTTGCTTATCTATATAATTATGTTGGTCAACCCTGGAAAACGCAACAACTGGTAAATAAAATCAGGGAGACTCTTTATACGACCGGTCGAGATGGATTATGTGGCAATGAAGATTGCGGACAAATGTCGGCCTGGTATGTTTTCGGTGCTCTAGGTTTTTATCCGGTTAACCCCGCCTCCGGTCAATATATAATTGGAACGCCCATGTTCGAGTCGGTTACGATTAATGATGGGAAACCTAATCAGTTTACGATTAATGCAACGGGGATAAGTGAGGATAACCGATATATTTCATCGGCAACATTAAATGGCAAGCAGCACATACAAAGCTTTGTCACTCATGGTGACCTTACAAAAACAGGTGAGTTGAGTTTTAAAATGAGTTTTCAACCTAATAAGGAGTGGGCTCAACAGCTGTTAGGTCGTCCGGTGCAGGAAATCATTACTCCGGGAAAAGAAATAAAGACGGGTCAGTTACTTTTTATGCCCTATGAAGTTTCCGGTAAGACATTATTCTACGGCAAAAAGCAGGTCACATTAAAAACAGAAACGACCGATGCAAAAATCTATTACACATTAGACGGCACAGTTCCATCGACAACTTCGAAGCAGTATAATGGTCCGTTTTCCTTAACTAAAAGCGCAACGGTAACAGCGATAGCAATAAGTAAGAATGGTGCTCAAAGTGAAATGTCGACTTTAAATTTCATTAGAGCCATTACGAAAGGGCCCAAAGCTGCTTATCCAAAGATCACTTCCAATATTACGATCGGAACAACTTACAAAAGCACTGCTGAAGTTTTATTGGATGGCAATTTTGGTTCTTATAATTTCAGAGATGGTAATTGGGTGGCCACAAACAACAGCCTTACCAACATTACAATCGAGCTGGACAAGCCAATGTGGGTAAAGGAACTGAAAATGCGCTTTATGGAAAATACCGGATCATGGATATTTGTTCCGAGAAATATTCAGTTTAGCGTGTCAACAGATGGAAAAACCTATCAGCAGTTGGATTTGATTGAGAATGAGATTCCATTAAATCATCAGGAAATTGCTATTAAAGAATTTTTACGTCCATGCAACACTAAAGAAAAGATCAAATTTATAAAGGTTGATATCACCAATATAGAAAAATTGCCAGGATGGCACCCAGGTGCAGGAAACCCTGCGTGGATGTTCTCCGATGAGATTATTATAGCCTATTAAACCAACAATATAAAAATGAATAGTACTAATTTGTATCACCAAAATACCGGTGAGTATGAACTTGAAATATGCTGTTATTCTGCGGATTCTGTAATTGAAGCAGCAAAAGGCGGTGCCAACAGGGTTGAATTGTGTGATAACATGCAAGATGGAGGAACAACCCCAAGTGCCGGAACAATTGCACAGGCCCGAAAAGTGGAAGGAATAAAACTGTATGTAATTATTAGACCTCGAGGAGGTGATTTCTGCTATAATGATATCGAATTTGAGGCAATGAAATATGATATCGGAGAAGTTAAAAGATTAGGAGTAGATGGAATAGTAATTGGATTATTAAATCCGGATGGCTCTGTTGATACAGAAAGAACGAAGGAGCTTGTAGAATTGGCAAGACCTTTGAATGTTACTTTTCACCGTGCATTTGATATGACTGCTGATCCTCATAAAGCGTTGGAGTCAGTAATTGAATGCGGTGTTTCAAGAGTATTAACATCAGGAACTTATAATAC
>RCUQ01001158.1_pt1 | contig 10642 bp, 12 predicted proteins | sample 2166351 | NCBI WGS metagenome assembly RCUQ01 (sample SAMN09932597, study PRJNA488358) | compost metagenome | feature: garden; material: soil; isolation source: compost soil in acetonitrile-enriched culture | place: Germany: Experimental Botanical Garden Goettingen | collected 2016-01-27
GGCCGCCGACGGCCCGGCCGGCGCGGCCGAATTCCGCTCGCCGGTGGGCCTGGCGATCGATGCCCAGGGCCGGGTCTACGTGGGCGACACCAGCAACATGGTCATTCGCCGCGCGCAGTGATTACGTCGCCCCGTGGCCGGGGGCACAAGAATTCGTTCTTCCCGCGGGTATAATGCCTACACGGCCGATTCGTCGGCCGCAGGCATGGCGCATGGAGGAAGGAACCGATCATGCGGAAACACGATGCATGGCTCCGCTGGCCCGTCGCCGCCACCGTCGCGGTGGCCGCCTTGGGCTGCGTGGTGTTGCCGGCCCAGCAAGACACCCGCATCGTCCAGGAAGGCACCATCCGGGTCAACACGGCCGCCTACCTCAAGCCCAACATGGGCCGCGTGCTCGGCACGCTCGTCGTCAGCCCCACGATGCTGGGCTGGGCGGGCGCGTCGGGCGTCTCCGAGGCCCGTGCGCAGCTCTTCCAGGCCGACGGCACGCCCGTGTCGGACCCGGTGTCGGTCAACGACGCCGGCCAGTTCGTGCTCGAGCAGGTCCGCGACTCGCGGCCGCGCCTCTTCGTCGCCGTGGACCTCAAGGGCCTCCAGTTCCGCGCCAGCGTCGAGGCCCCGCGCAACTCGCGCGACTACGAGGTGCTCGTCGACGCCGGCACCACCTTCCTCGCCGACAAGCTGCGCCGGGCCGCCCTCGACTCGGAGGTCGCCTTCGATCGCCTCGAGACCGAGAAGCTCGACAACACCGAAGACGTGGTCAACATCTACATCGACGACGCCTACAGCAAGCAGCTGCTCGAGCGCAAAAGCGAGACGGGCAAGGACCTGAACGCCTACATGTTCGACCGCTTCATGGAAGACAACCCGCCGGTCAAAAAGGCGGTCTTCCAGCTGAGCCCCGGCATCCTGCGCGGCTGGAAGCCGCCCAAGCCCACCACCCAGCCGACGGTGACGCCCAGTCCCACCCCGACGCCTTCGTCCACACCGACCCCGGTCGAGACGATCCTGCCGAACTAGGCCGCTTCAACACGAACCCCGCCGCCCATACCGGGCGGCGGGGTTTCGCATGTCGAGGAGCCGGACCTTAGCCGCCGAAGAGGCGCTTGACCCAGGCGAGGAAGCCGCCCGAGGGCTTGGAGGGGGCAGGGGTGCTGCTGCGGGGCACCTCGGGGAGGTTCTCGCCGTAGACGGCCTTGAAGAGGTTGACCTCGCCGTAGCCGAAGTCCTTGTCCCAGCCGGGGGCGCCCAGGTCGTTGACCGCGCGCTTCATGTGGTTCTTGACCTCGGAGGGGGTCCACTCGGGGTGCTGGGCCATCACGAGGGCGATCGCGCCGGCGACGTAAGGGGTCGCCATCGAGGTGCCGGACTTCTTGCCGTAGCCGCCGCCGGGGACGGTCGAGTTGATCGCCTCGCCGGGGGCCGAGACGTCCAGGCGATCGCCGCCGTTGGAGAAGCTGGAGCGCTTGCCGTCCTTGCTGGAGCCGACCGAGAGGATGTCCTCGTAGTAGGCGGGGAAGCTGACGGTGTTCTTGCCGTCGTTGCCGGTGGCGGCGACGACCACGCAGCCCTTGGACTGGGCGTACTGGACGGCCTTTTGCACCTCGGGGAGCTGGCCCTTGCCGCCGAGGCTCATCGAGATGACCTTGGCGCCGTTGTCGGCGGCGTAGCGGATGCCCTTGACGATGTCCGCCGAGGTGAAGGAGCCGTCGCCGGCCTTGATCGGCATGATCTTGACCTGGGAGGCCACGCCCACCGAGCCCTCGGTGGCGGCGCCCGCGATGATGCCGGCGCAGTGGGTGCCGTGCGAGTTCTTGTCCGTCACGTCGGTGGTGCCGGTCATGGTGTTGTAGGGCTTGACCACGCGGCCGGCGAAGGCGGGGTGGTTCACATCCAGGCCCGAGTCGATCACGGCCACCACGATGTCGGAGGCTTCGATCTCGGAGAAGCCGTCGTCGGTGAAGAGCACGTCGGCGTTGGCCGAATCCACCTGGACCTTGCCGCCCTTGGCGATGACGGGGCCCTGGGTGCGGGCGATGCGCGAGGCGGTCTCGAGCGCGGCGCCGGAGAGGAGCGCGACGTCGGCACCGAGGTCCACCACGGCCGAAGGCAGCTTGTCCTTCGCGGCCTGCGCCTGGAGCTTCTGGCGGTTCTCGGCGGTGTCGGCGAGGCGCTGAACGCTGACGGAGCCGGCGGTGCGGTTGGTGCCCCAGGTGACGGTGGAACGGTTGGCGACGGTGGTCATCTCAGGGGGGCTCCTCTCGGTGAATGCTCTCTCTCGGTAAAGACGTTATAGAAGTTTGTTAACCAAACCTTTCCTCTTACATAGCAATTTTTTTAACTCTCTCGATCGCCAAGGCTTTTCGTGCAGGTTGCACAAAGGACGCCTGTTCGTTTTCGTGATACAAAAACGTCATACCTTCCCCAGAACAGAAAGGATGGTGCCCCCCATGTCCCTCCGCCACACGTGCCTCAGCCTGATCGCCGTCGCCGCCATCGTCGGCGTCCCCGCCTGCTCCGGCGGCACGCCCGCCACCCCTGCGCCCGCCGCCGCCTCGGCCTTCCCCTTCAACGTGGGCGCCAAGTGGACCTACCGCGCCACGATCACGCCGCAAGACGCCCAGGCGGTCACGGGCACGGCCACCTTGGAGCTGCTCCAGCTCGAGGGCAGCGCGGCCGCCTTCCGCCTGGCGAGCAACTTCGCGAGCCTGGGCGAGCGCACCACCGAGTTCAAGGGCGACATCCGCCAGAACCCCTACTCCACCGCCGAGCGCGTCGGCGCCCCCACCACCGAGTCCGTCACGGTCCCCGCCGGCACCTTCACCGCCACCAAGGAGACCAGCCGCCTGACCCAGCCCGGCGGCGAGGACACCTTCGAGTACTGGTACGACGCCTCGCGCGGCCTCCTGAAGCTCGTCGAGACCTCGAAGGTGGGCTCCCGCGTCACCATCTCGACCTACGAGCTCCAGTAACCCAGCAACTTTCCCCGCCTTTCTCTCTCCTCATTCCCCCCCCACAGCAAGGCCCGCCGGTTGCCCGGCGGGCCTTGCTGTGGGCCTGGTTATCAGGGTCATCACCAGAAGTGAGGCCTATTCCGTCACGGTGATCACCTCTTGATCGGCACGAAATGGGTATCATCGAGGTATGCCCTCTCTCAAGGCCCTCGCCGTCGACGACTACGCAGAAAACCTGACCCTCGCCACCACCCGGTTCGAGCACCTCGGGTACGAGGTCGTGACGTGCCGAAGCGTCGAGCTGGCCATCGTCGCCCTGCGCGACCAGGGGCCTTTCGACATCGCCGCGATCGACTACCGCATGCCGGGCCTGGACGGTGATGCGCTGATTCGCACGATGCGCGCGACCCCGGCCTGGGCCGACATGCCCGTCTTGATCATCTCGGCCTACGCGGAGGCCGCCGAGGTCGAGGGCGCCGACGCCTTCTTGTTGATGCCTTACACCCGCCAACAGTTCGAGGACGCGGTCGCGGAGACCTTGACGAAGCGCGGGGCCCGGCGCCTCCAGCCTTGACGCACCTCGGGCCCGCCGGATGACCGGCGGGCCCGAAGTCTTGGCGACTGGCGGCTTAGTACAGGTTGAAGAACGAGAGCACCTTCTCCCAGAGGGGCTTCTTGACGGGCGTCTCACGCTTGACCTCGGGGAGGTCCTTGCCGTAGACGGCCTTGAAGAGGTTGACCTCGCCGTAGCCGAAGTCCTTGTCCCAGCCGGGGGTGCCGCGGTCGTTGACGGCGCGCTTGAGGTGCTCGGTGACCTGCGAGACGGTCCAGTCGGGGTGCTGGGCGATCACCAGGGCCGCGGCGCCGGCGGCGTAGGGCGTGGCCATCGAGGTGCCGGACTTGGCGCCGTAGGTCTGGCCGGGCACCGGGGCGAGGATGCGCTCGCCGGGGGCCGACAGATCGAGGTGCTCGCCGCCGTTGGAGAAGCTGGAGCGCTTGCCGTCCTTGCTGGAGCCGACCGCGAGGCCCTCTTCGTAGCGCGCCGGGAAGGAGACCTTGTCCTGGCTCTCGTTGCCGGAGGCGACGAGCACCATCACGCCTTTCGAGCGGGCGTACTCGATGGCCTTGTGGACGCTGGGCTGAATCATGGGGCCGCCCAACGACATCGAGATGACCTTGGCGCCGTTGTCGACGGCGTAGCGGATGCCCTTGACGATCGCCCCGTTGGAGAAAGACGCGCCGTCGGCGGCCTTGATCGGCATGATCTTCACGTTGGGCGCCACGCCGGCCGCATCCTCGCGGATGTCCCAGGAGCCGGCGATGATGCCCGCGCAGTGGGTGCCGTGGCCCTGGGTGTCCTCGACGTTGGTGCTGCCGTCGACGGCGTTGTAAGGCTTGACCAGCCGGCCCTCGAAGGCCGGGTGCTTGGTGTCGATGCCGGTGTCGATCACGGCGACGACCACGTCTTTGGCGTCGATCTCGGCGAAGCCGTCGTCGGTGAAGAGCACCGAGCCGGCGGCGCCATCGATCTTCAGGGTATCGCCGGCCTTGACGACGGGGCCCATCGAGCGCGCCACGCGCGATTGGGTCTCCATCTGGCCCGAAGACACCAGAGCGACCTGGTCGCCGAGGTCCACCAGGGCCGAGGGCAGCTTGTCCTGGGCGGCCTGCTTCTTGAGCGCGGCGCGGTTCTCGGCAGTATCGGCCAGGCGCTTGACGGTGGCCGTGGCCTTGGCGGTGTTGGTGCCGGAACCCCAGGTGACGTTGGACATGCTGCTCACTCCTCTTGCTCACTCTTGATACGAATACATCGGGGTGTTAGCGGACTGTCATTCTTATGTTCCGGTAAAGGTTGAAAGGAGCTTTGTTTAATCGCCGGGCCAACGGCTGGCGGCTGGTAGGTGGTGCCGTGATGGACGGCTAGAATAGGCCGGGAGGCGAAAGGAGGACGCGATGCGATCACCGATCGAGAAGCTGGGAATCGCCTGGAGCACCCAGCCCGAGGCCGGCTTCACGCCGGAGCAAGACAACGCGGCGCACGGCCCCGGCGGCGGCGGCGGCGCGGCCGAGGTGCAACCCCGTGAGCAAGACCGGCCGTCCGCGTCGACGGAACAAACCGAGGCCGAGATGGTGGACTTCCCGCCGGGCAACGCCAATCCGGCGCTCGGCATCGACTGAGAGGAGCCAGAATGAGCATCCAAGACGATCACTGGGCCCCCGAAATCGCCCGCGCCATCGGGTCGGCCGGGCCGGCCGGACGGCCGAAGCCGCTCGCGGCCGACGAGCTCAACCTGGTGCCCGACAAGGGCAACCTGGGCGGCGAGACCAACCTCGCGGCCAACGGCGACTTCATGGCCGAGCGCCGCACCGACTTCGCCGACGAGCAGGGCTGACACACAAAAGAAAGGGGGGGGCCGGCTGCCGCCGGCCCCCCGATTTGCCTGTTGAAACCTAAGCCCGCAGCTTGTAGCCGCGCTTGAAGAGCGTGAGCGCCAGCCACAACGACGCGCCCGTGAGGCCGAACGTGACCACCAGGCACGCCCACACCGGCGCCTCGCTGACGCCCAGAATGGCGTAGCGGAAGCCGTCCACCAGGTAGAAGATCGGGTTGAAGCGGGCGATGACCTGCAACGGCGCCGGCATGAGCGCGAGCGGCGAGAAGGCGCCGCCGACCCAGATGAGCGGCATGAAGATGAAGGTCTGCGGGATGGCAATTTGATCCCACTTCTCGGCAATCAGGCCCATGATGAGGCCGATCGACGAGAACAAGATCGAGATGGCCGCCATCAAGACCAAATACAGCGCCCAGTTGGCCGGCCAGCGCTGCGCGAAGACCGGCAGGAACAGCAACAGCAAGTTGCCGAGCAGGAGCGCGCGGGCCAAAGAGCCGATGATGAAGCCGCCGACCAGCTCGAGGTAGCTCAACGGCGCGGTCAACAGCTCCTGGATGCTGTTCATGAAGCGGTGCTGGAAGAGCGACGCCGAGCTTTCCGCGTAGGAGCTCTCGATCACCGTCAGCACGATCAGGCCCGGAATCAGGAAGGCCAGATAGGGGATGCCCGTGTCCGACTGAATGCGGCCGCCGAGCGACATGCCGATCACCAGCACGTAGAGCAAGGTGCTCACGATGGGCGGCCAGACGACCTGGTTGATGATCGAGAAGGTGCGCTTGAGCTCGCGCTTGATCAGGGTCTGGAATCCGATGGGGTTCTGAATCATGACTGCTTCCCTGTGAGCTGCAAGAAGATGTCTTGCAGGTTGCGCCGCTTGAGGTTGATGTCGGCGAGCGCGTAGCCGCGGGCCTCGAGCGCGCGCAGGATGCGCGGCATGTCCCGGGGCGGGGCCTTGGTGATGACGAGCTTGCGGCCGCCCAATTCCTTGGTGACGTCGTACTCCTCGAGCGGCGAGGGCAGCTCGCCCACGGGCGCTTCGAGCGTGATCTCGAAGACATCCTGGCTGAGCCGATCCATGAGCGCGCCCTTCTCTTCGAGGGCGATCACCTTGCCGGCGTTCACGATGCCGATGCGGTTGCAGAGCTGCTCGGCCTCCTCGAGGTAGTGGGTGGTCAGGAAGATGGTCATGCCCTGGCGGTTGAGGGCCTTCAGGAAGTCCCAGAGCTCCAGGCGGTACTCCAGGTCGAGGCCCGCGGTGGGCTCGTCGAGGATCAAGACGCGCGGGGCGTGCATGAGCGCGCGAGCGAGGCTCAATCGGCGCTTCATGCCGCCGGAGAGCTTGGTGTAGTCCTTGTCGCGCTTGCCCCAGAGGTCGAACTGGGTCAACAGCTGGCGGGCGCGGGGCTTGGCCTCATGGAGCGGAATGCCGAAGTAGCCGGCCTGGTAGGTCAGCACGTCCTCGATGGTGAGGTACCGATCGAAGTTGTACTCCTGGGGCGAGAGCCCGATGTGGGCGCGCGCCTGGCGGTAGTCCTTGATCACGTCGTGGCCGAAGACCTTGATCACGCCCTGCTGGAACTCGACGAGCCCGACGGTCGCGTTGATGGTGGTGGTCTTGCCGGCGCCGTTGGGGCCGAGGAAGGCGAAGAAGTCGCCCTCTTGAACCTCGAAGCTGATGTCTTCGACGGCCGTGAAGCTGCCGTAGCGCTTCTTGAGGTGGTGCACGGCGATCGCCGGCACCGGGGAGTCGGGGGCGGGGGTATTGAACTCGAACATAGGCGTCCATCTTAGCAGGGGATAGGGGGCGATCGCTGTGATCGACGGCCAAGCGGCCGAAACACGCGCCGGGGCGCTGCAAGCAGCGCCCCGGCGAATGATGGTGCGAGGTTCGGACTATTTATCCGCCACCATCGTCGGCACCATGACCGCATCGGTCATGCCATGGATGGCGAGCTTGTCCAGCGGCACCAGCGTGGTCAGCACGCCGGCGAGCTGCGCCTCGCCGCCCACCACGTAGTAGTAGGGGCAGATGCGCGCGCGGGCGTCCATCGAGACGACCTCTTCTTTGCGGAAGTGGTAGTAGCTGGTGGTCGTCTTGGCAGGCTTGTGGAACTCCTGGAGCAGGTAGGGCGTGGTCGAGAAGCTATCCAGGGCGTTTTTCAGGGCCGCCGACCAGTCCTCGTTGGAGAGGTCCGTGCCGAAGCTGATGCCGTGGGAGCCCCAGGCCAAAGTCGAGAAGCCCGAGGGCTTCACGACGTAGGCGCGCTCTTTCTTGGTGGTATTTGCGAGCTGCATCCAGTCCGTCACCGGCGCGCCGTTGACGGTGATGCCGGGAATCACGGCCTGCGGGGGCAGGGGCGTGGGGTCCAGAATCCAGGTCTTGGGAATCAGGCCCTCCAGCACCGAAAAGGCTTCCTTGCCCAACTCCTGCTGCCAGAAGGCGCGCAGCACCGGGTGGTGGAACAAGGCGAAGGTCATCTTCTCTTCGAGGAAGGCCTTGTAGGGCGGGGTCACGATGACCTGCTGCTTCTTGTTGGCGTACTGGAGCAGCTCGGCTTTGGGCAGGTTCTTGAGGTCGAACAGCTCGAAGAAGCGGTAGACCACGTCCACGCGCGTGCGGCCGTGCTCGGCGGGCAGCACCATGCCCTCCTCGGTGTAAATCAAATCGCCCGGGCGCAGCACGACGGTGCGCAGGCCCATCGCGTTGAGGCGCTCGGCGATCCACTGCTGCTCGAACCAGTAGTCGTTGGACTCCTCAGAGACCACGATCGCGAGCACGGGGCTTTCCTTGCCCGCCACGTCGCGGATCATCTTGGCGAAGCCCTCGACCAGGCCGTCGGCGCCGCCGATGAGCGAGTAGCCGAAGTCGGCGTAATCCGTCGCCATCGAGCCGGTGAGGCCGATGCCGCCGGGCACGCTGTCGAGCTCGCAAGCCACCAGCTTGCCCTCCTCGTTGATGATCAGGTCGGGCCGGATCACCATCGGGGTGAGCTGCTTGAAGCGGTTCATGCGCTGGTAGTCGATCAGGGCCTCGGGCTTGCCCTGGTCCAGGAGCTGGTGCACCCAGGCGGGCTGGCGGCCCTTCACGCTCTCCTGGTACAGGCGGTTGACGGCCTTGTAGAAGGACAGCAAATGGTTGCCGAGCTGCTGCATCTGGTGGAAGACGTTGAGCGGCACGGCGTAAGGCTCGGGCGAGATGCGCCAGCTGGCGTTGCGGCCGGCGGGCAGCTCCACCTTGGTCTCCCGGTAGAGCGGGTTTTCCCCCGCGCGCCGGTTCAGCTCCAGAGAAATCGCCTTGCCGTCAGCCGGAGAGAGCCCGCCATGGGGCTTGGTGACGGTGGGGTATTGCGGAACCATGCGGATGGCGTCTCCTTCCGGCTGGGCGGCTCGCCGCCTTGAAGTGGGTCCCTTCCCGCCGCGCGGCGGGAAGGGCGATTTGGTGTTACTGAGCGGTCTGCTTGCCGTACTTCTGATCGAGGTAGGGCAGGATCTTCTCTTCGTCGTCCAACATGACGTCGCCGTCGACCCAGACCGGCACCGTCCACTGGCCGGACACCTGGTGGACCTCGTGGCGATCGGCGCGGTTGGCCGGCACGTTGACCTTTTCGTACTCGACGCCGAGCTCGTCGCACTTGTCGCGCACCATCTTGCAGTAGGGGCAGTGCTCGAGGTTGTACATCTTGGGTGCCATCGGAATTCTCCTCCTTCTCCTGTGTGCCGACGATGCCTGGCCCCTGGCCTAGCGCACCGCCGCCTCCGACCCGGCCTCATCCGTGAGCTGACGCATCAGCTCGATGAAGCGCTCGTAATCCTCGTTCGAAAACTTGCTCATCAACCGGTCGTGGACCTCCTGGCAGCGCGCGGCCACCTCGGGGCGCAGCCGCTCGGCGGCTTCCGTCAGGCAGATGCGGGTGGCCCGACGATCCTCGGGATGCGGGCAGCGCTCCACCAGGCCCATGCGCTCGAGGCGGTCGATCATGGGCGTGAGCGTGCCGGCGTCCACGTTGAGCGCCCGCGCCAGGTCCTTGCCCAGCTGCTGATCCTGGTCGTACAGGCACGACAGGAAGTGCGCCTGGGCGATTGTCAGGTTCAACGGCGCCAGCGCGTCTTCGTAGGCCTTGGCCACCTTGCGGTGGGCGAGGCCCAGGTTGAAGCAGGGACACTGGTTGACCGGCATGAGAACGCTCCGTGTGTGGCTTGGGGGGTTCGCTCCGTGTTCAGGGGGAGGAATATCGGACGCATGTATTTTTCAATTAAAACTGTTGGATGTCAAGCTAAATTCGTGAAGCTTATCGCCACCGTAACATCCGGCCACTCGAGCCCCAACATGCGGGCGAGGGCACGGTGATCGCCGTCTCTCGATCAGACGTTCGAAATCTGCCATAATGAGAGCGACAACCAGGAGATCCGGGATTTGATCGAGTTCGCCCCCCCCCCACCCGAAGAGCCGTCGATGGCGGGCCCCGATGCGGGGCTCGTGAAGTGGGTGTCGCGCGAGGCCCTGCCGGGCTACTGCCCGGAAGACCCCGAGGCCGGCGCGCCCTACGTCGAGGTCACCATCGACGCGATCACCCTGGCCGACCCGCGCCCCTACACCTACCGGGTGCCCGCCGCCTGGCGCGGCCGCATGCTGCCCGGCATGGCCGTGTTGGTGCCCTTCGGCCCCAAGCGCGGCGTGGCCGGCTACGTGACGGCCCTCTCGGACCTCGCGCCGGGCGATCATGACGTGCGTGAGGTCGAGGACGTGGTGGCCGGCCAGGCCATCCCGCCCGCCCTGCAGGCCCTCTTAATGTGGGTGGCCGAGGACACCATGACGCCTCTCAGCCAGGTGATGACGACCGCCATGCCCAAAGGCACGCTGTCCCGGATCACCCGCTCCGTCGCGCTCGCCGTCACCCATGACGCCTTTCGCGGCCTGGCGGCTCGCTGGAGCGGCCCGATGGCCAAGCTCGCCGCGCTCTTGCTCGAGTGCGGCGGCACCTGCAGCCTGACGCGGCTGCAGACCGCCGCGCCGAAGTCCTCGGCGGTCTTGGCCCAGTGGCGCCGCCAGGGGCTGATTCGGTACCACTCGGCCTTTCAGGCGCCCAAAGTCGCCGAGCGCATCCAGCTCCATGCCACCCTGACCGCCGGCGCCACCGAGCCCTTGACCGCCCGTCAGGCCGAGATCGTGGCCTTCCTCGAGTCGCATGGCGGCACCATGACCCTCGCCGAGCTGGCCAGGGCCATGAACACGACGGCGCCCACCATCAAGACCCTCGCCAAGCGCGGCGCGATCACCATCCACCCCCAGGC
>RCUQ01001160.1_pt1 | contig 10635 bp, 4 predicted proteins | sample 2166351 | NCBI WGS metagenome assembly RCUQ01 (sample SAMN09932597, study PRJNA488358) | compost metagenome | feature: garden; material: soil; isolation source: compost soil in acetonitrile-enriched culture | place: Germany: Experimental Botanical Garden Goettingen | collected 2016-01-27
CCACAATCTCCAGCGTTGATGAACTTGGCCTTGCGGAAGGCCCTCTTAAGTTCTAGGGACATTACGAGAGTTTTGAGCCACGTGCGCACTAACCGCTTCGGCGGGACGTGCCTAGCGAATGGTGATTGCGTAAGTTGCGTAGCGCAATCGCCTTGTGTTTCGACTGAAATCGATGGGCTGGTTCTGCAGAATCCTCCATCGTTGGGTTGAGATGCATAAGACATGACGGCGGATGCCAGGCTCGCAACAAGGGATTTAGGGCGACAGTGGAGCTGTCGCCCAAATCACCCCTCTCATGCCCCTCAGGCGCGGACGAAGTCGTTGGGCGCGATATTCAGGTGCGGTCGACCTTCATAAGTCGCGACCTTGCCGTGGCAGTTGCTGAAGTCGCCCTCGAGTTTTGATAGGCGCATGCAGTCGTAGTGGAATCCTGTTGCGATGGGCCCGCCCAGTCGGAACCGGCCATTCAAGCTGCAGCTTTCGGCATGGCCTTCACCCGGCTGATCCCATACCTGCCCATGCAGGTCGCGGCCCGGCGATCGGAAGATGACGTTTGCATCGTCCAGGAAGCCCTTCACGCCCTTTGGGTTGAAGGGATGGACTGCTTCGATCTCGTCGCAGGCCTGCCAAATGCGGTCCGAAGGACGCTCCGCGTCCAAGAGTTCCGCCGATAGCCGTTCGATCGATGACCGAAACTGATCGGACGCGAAGCTTCGCAAAGGAAGCAGGATGGGGCTACGGTTCCGTCGTGCGGCCGCTTCGGAAGCGACCGCGCGGATTGCCCGGATTAGAATCGGCGCGGCCGTCTCTATCGCGCGCGACACCGCATTGAACTGCGTCCGGCCTTCCTCGCCGGCCGATAGGACGGGGTGGGGTAGGTCGACTCGAAGAACGAGAGAGGAAGGGAAGAACGGTGCTTCGAACGCACCGATATTGTCCCATTGATGCGCCAAACATATGACGCCGAAGCCGTCGGCGGCGATACGGGGAGTTTTGTTGATCAGCGCATTGGCGCGAGCCATCAGAGCGTCAGCGTCGTCTCCGCCTAGGCGACAGGCTCCGTTTTGCGGGCGGCAGGGCACGCCGAACATCGTATGGCCGGATCCAGCAAGTCGTCCAAGCCGGCGCTGGAACTCGTTGAAGTGTGGTGAGGGGACGCCGGCGACGGCGATCAACATGTCAGGCGTCCGGCTTGAGTTTCACCGACCGGAGGCGAGCAACCACATCTAGCGGCATGGTGATGCGTGTCAGCTCCCCCGGTTGAAGCAGGCTGATGAGTTGGTCGAGCGCCGTCGCACTCAACGAGGGGACCGGGTGTGGCGGAGGCGTAGGCGAGGGTTTGGTAGCGGGCGCACGCCTGCGGCCGAGTGCGAACCGGGAGGGGTCGACGTCTTGTTCGGCCGCCCAAGCTCCGATGGTGGCCACCACTCTGGCGCGGAAGACCTCGCTCTCCTCCGTATCTTCCTGCGGCCGAACTATGAACCTCCGCTCGACCTCGTGGCCGCCGTCGCCGGCTTCCTCACTCTGGCGATCCTCAAAGTAGATGGCAGGTTCGTCGAAAAGCCAACGCCGCTGGTCCTCTGCGATCGGGACGGTGAAGGCCTTCCACGCGGAGGGAGCGAAGCGAAGGGGACGATCCGCCGCAGACGGTCGGAAATAGCGCACAAAGGGTGCTGACACCGGAGCATCCGCCGGCACGATCCCCCAGATAATGTGGTTCGTCTCGCTCTGGAGCAGCTTCAGCCGTTCTGCGGCTTCCGATAGCAGCAGTGGGCGAAGCTTCCGCCCTTGGAGAATGGTTTGAGGGTCTAAGCCCTCCTGCTCAAGCAGGGAAGGCACGCGGCTTAGAAGCACGGCATAACCCTCGTCGTTCCATTGAGCCTCGACGATCGAGGTAAGTGTGTCGAGCCAATCGGCGGCCATTTGAAGTCTCCTGCTCCCGCAACACATGCCGTACCTATGAGAGCTCTGCAATCAGCGAAGGCTAGTGACCATCTATTCTGATGGGTTTCAATTTCCGCTTTGGCGCATCGCCCACCCTTTTGGCCGTGGTCTGGCTTTGCCCAGCAGCAGGGGTGGCAGGCTGAAGATCGACTGGCCAGGGGGTTGTGCGTGGTATGTGTGCTGAGGACTTGGCCAACTTCGGCGCAGAGGTCGCCGAGGAGGCGTTGGCAAGGCGCGACCCTCTCCTGATGACCTGCTCGCAGGGCGCTTTTTGCAAGGATTTCAGGTGGGGTGCGCGACGAGCAGGTAGGCGCGGAAGCAGCTTACGTTGCATTGACGATATTGCCGTGTGAACGTTGGGATGAGCCTGACCCCCTGGCCGACCATGTCGGCCAGTCCGACGAAATGTGAGGAGGCGCATGGCCGCCGGCACACAGACAGCTTCTGGCCAGCGGACAGACAGTTGCCGGCCAGCAGACAGACAGCAGCTGACAGCCAAGTTCACTGCCCCAAAGTGAATCCGCATCACTATATTAGGCCGGAATCATCTGCTTTTAGGTGTTGCAGCCGACGTCGGGGGCTGGTTCTTAATCGGACTTCGGAACGTGCGGCGTCTGATGCTTCGAGCTCGGTCCTCAAGGCGAGGGCTTGGCCCTTCTGTCTAGTTCGCGAGCCCAGCAGACCAATTTGACGGACACTGTTTTCGAGCGATGCGCCGAGATCCCACTTCTCGTGGAAAAATCCTCCAAATGCTGTTCGCTGAGCGCCTGGGCGGCTTAGTATGGCGGCGGTATCTGGTATAGGGAGGGTTTATATCGTCGATCGAGCCACCCGCTCACGTACGATGAGGGGGAGACACGATGACCGGTATAGGCACGCTGGATGAGATCATCCGTAGGTCGGATATTGTCGAGATAGCCAAGACGCTCGGAGTGCAACTTGGTCTGCGGCAAGCTGACCACACCCTGGCGGTCTGTCCTTTCCATTCTGATACGCGACCGTCGCTCGCGCTCTACCGTGATACCAAGAACCCTCACTACCATTGCTTCGCCTGCGGAGCGCACGGCGGTGTTATAGATTTCGTTGAGCACAAGCGGCAGAGCTCGCGCGATGAAGCCGTGCGCTGGCTTGCGCGCGAAGTGGGAATGGATTTGCCCCGTCGGCGCCCGGGCGGGCGTGATTCCAATGCTGAAGCAGGCCCCCAAGCGTTCGAAGCGTGGTTAAGCGCACATCACGACGGCAGGCTGCTCCAACGCTTCGCGCAGCAGCGCCACATCGATCCCGGGGCGCTTCGCCAAGGCGGTGGCCACGCCGTCAACATGAACCGACTTGTTCTGGGCGACCTTTCACCTGGTCAAAGCGAGGCCTGGGAGCAGGCAGGCGTATTAGTCCGACGGAAAGGCGAACTCGCGGCGATTGCGCGGGGCGACCAGATCGTCTTTCCCGTCGATGGCGGCTTTATCTTTCGGACGATTGACGACGAAGCCTATGGGGACAAGGGGCGCCGATACCGGTTTTCCAAGGGCTTGAGGAAATCCGATGTTCTGTTTGGCTCCAGCCAAGCTTCCGGACGACTTGCAGCGGGTGAAACCAACCACGGCTTGTTCGTAGTCGAAGGGCTGATGGATGCGCTGCGACTGCACAGCCTAGGCTTTGCCGCTGTCGGAATTCTGGGAACAAGCCTCTCCAGCCGACAGGCGGACCAGGTCAGGCGCCTTTGCACCCCTGATGACTCGTCTGTCGTGCCCGTTCACCTTTTCCTGGACGCCGATGATGCAGGACGGCGCGCTGCCGCCGCTGCCCTGAGGGGACTTCTGACCGCGAAAGACCCGGCACCCGTTGACGTTGTCTGGCCTGACCGCGAGGGCGATCCAGATGAGCTTCTTCGCGGTGCGGATCCAAACGATGCCGTGGATCAGCTCGCCGCCTGGACCCATTCTGCACTAGCCGTTCTTGTGGCCGGCTACACAGGCTTTGCGGTCGATAGCGCCTTTGACGATCTCCTCGTCGCAGCCCCGCTAAGGCGGGTCGAGACCCTTCGCTACATTCTATCCCAACTCGGCGGACGATGGGCGGATATCCGCGACCTTGCTGACCCAGCTGCGGTCTATCTACCTGGCGCTGACGATCAAGACGGAACGTGGCTTCGGGATTCCATTGACCGGGCAGCCGGCTTTCGGCCAAAGGCGGCGACGCGATCGCCGGCAGTCTACAAGACTTCCATGCTTCTCGCCGAGGAGCCGGATGTCCAGCTCCGTCGAGCACTTCGTATCGCGCAGTCTTCAAATTTCCGGCGTGAATATCCCTTCGACTGGGGCGGGATGACGAGACTCGCCCTCGCCGCGAAGGCGTCGACTATGGCGGCGCGAGAGCTGTTGAAGGATTCACGTCGGCGGCCGATGCCCTATCCGGCCCGGTTCGTTCCAAAGGACGACGGTCGGACGCGCTTGAAGGCTGGCCCCTGGCCGGAGGACTCCCTCCTTCAGCAATACGTGCTTTCCGAGCTTCTACGCGCCCGGTCCGAGGCACCGGGTTGGTACACAGGCTTCCCAGCCGTTCGTAGGATACGAACAACGAGCGCCAACCCGGTCATGACGGGTCCGGATGACCTACGTCCGGTCGGTCCACCCGATGAACCTGCCCCGGTGGTCTCCTTCGCTTACCAGATCGATCAGGAGATACTCGAAGGGGAAGCCCCGCCGGCGCGTGAGGGAATGTTCGTCCCTTATCGGGAGTGCTGGCAGCAGTTTATCGATCATTTCGACAATTTCGTAGCGCGTCAGCCGCTCGATGCTGGCACTTTCTATGCCGTTCGCCTCGACATCAGCGGCTTCTTCGACAACCTGCCGAGGTACGCCGTTGACAATGTGCTGCGCCAGGCCGTTGCTGACGCCGCAGAGCGGTGTTTCGCGGGACGGGACTTCGGTGCTGAAGTCGCCGAGCTGCTCGCCCCCGATGTCGCCGTTGGCGAGGTGAATAACAGGGCTCGCGCCGAGTTTATTGTAGACTGGCTCGCCGACCAAAGCTTCGGTTTTCGGTATTTCGATCCCGGTGACGGCCGGGTCGTGGAGCCTGCCAACGAGACGGTAGGTGTCCCACAAGGGCCGGACCTGTCCGCGTTCCTCGCTAACATGGCCCTCTTTCCGCTCGACCACGCGGCGACGGCGCGCATCGAAGAGGAGCGAAATGAGCGGGTAAACGAGCTCGACCCGAAACCGAGACCGGCTGCCGCCTATGGCCGGTACGTCGATGACATGGTCATCGTGAGTACGTCTGAAGCCCTGCTGTCCGACATCGAGACGCTTATAGGTGAGCGTCTGCGTAGGCTCGGGCTAGCGATGAATGCTAAGCACGAGCGTACCAAAGCTCTAAGCCGGCGTCGCATCCGCGAATGGCTGTTGGGCGAGAAGGGAGCTGCGGTCGTCGTCTCCGCCGGCGGCGAAGAAACACCGTCGACGGATCGGGCTCGTGTGGACGATCTGCTGATGGTGACGGCCGAGACCCCTCGCAGCCGGGTCCTCCAGCTTCTTTTCCATCCAGACCTGTTTGCCGAGCGCTGGGCTATAGATCCACTGGGTAGGACACAGGTGGAAGCGACGTTGCAGAGAATGCGCGGCCTTCCGTCGATCAAGCTCCGCTATAATGACTGGGTCTCCGCTGCGCGGTGGGCGCTTCACAGCTTCATCCTCCGCGAGCCGAATGCGCCGGCGCAGAACGTGGCGGAGGGGTTTTGGGAGGAATGGAGCAAGCTCTACGGTCGTGACACTGCTGAAGAGTCATTCGGGGAGAGCGAGCGAGACTACGCGAACCGTCAAGCGCAGCTCACCCTGACACCCTTGACCCTGGTGCTGGAAGGTTTGGAGCGCTCGATTGACAGCCGGCACGATCGACGTGCGGGTCTGGACGCTGACCTCCGCCGGGCCGTAGGCCGTAGTCGCGAGAGGCTAGCTCGGCTGGTTTATGACCAGAACTTCTGCGAAGTTCTTTTAAAGACAGCCGAGCGCGATCCCGCGCTTGGGGCCGCGACCCCGCGCATTGCTACGATGCTCCGCATTCAATGCCTCGGGATCCGCGGCCTTGCCGCGACGGTGTGCGCCGCCGCTGGCGTCTCGGCGCATTCCCTTTCCCTTCCGCCGACGGCCCACTATGCGGTCCGCCGCTTCGCGCTAAATGCGCTCGATCGAGATATTGCGAGCCACGCAGCATCGCTCGTACTGGAGGTTGGGGGCGCTTCCGAAATCGATGGATCGCCCGAAGCTGAGCCGCTGCTAGGGCTTCATGAGGCTATTGCCCGACTTCTCGCCGACGGATCTCCTGACAGGGATCCGCTCTATCCTCTCGCGGCGACCACACACCGGAGCTTGACCAATCTCGGCGCGTTCGTGAGCGCAGGGCGGCGCGGTCTACGGCCGAGCTTTTATCTTACGGCTCTGACCAACCAGTTTTTATCTGCACCGGCAGCTGTGGAGGGCGGTCCGGAGGTCAGCGAGGCGTTGAGGGCCTTCGTCGAGATCGTGGCTGGCGCGCCCGACAGCAACCAACGCCTGCAGGAACGTCAACATCTGCTGTCGACTGTTGCGGGCGCGGAATACGCGCCGATCGCGGTTTCGCCGGGCGTCGACGTCCGTGCCTTCTTTGCAGTTCATGCCTCTCAGCTGAAGGCTTTCAGTGTCACCGACGGCCCGGCAGCGCCGGCTCCCGAGGACGTTCTGTTTGGTGTGGAGGGGAAGGCGGCCACGGGCGATAAGCAAATCGCTGCTTTCGCTTGCGAGATACCAGCCACGCACAGCCTGCTGCGTCCCCACGATCGCAAGGTAAAGCCGAACAATGTTAGCGCTGAGGACGTTCAGGCGTTCGCCCGAGCCTACCGCGATCTCGCCACTGCAAGGGCTGTGGCGATGGATGATGACACGTCCGATGCGGACGAAGCGGCGAACGCTGCCTATTGGCCAGTCACGCCATTCCATCTCTTAGAACCTAAGGATGTGCAGCAGCCCTGGCGATCCTTCGGGGCCGTCGCGCGCTTGCCGGTTGAGTCTCAAGCTTTTGTGCGGTTGACGCGAGAGCGACTGCACTCCGTCGCGGTGCATGCGAACGGCCGACACCTTTGGCAGGTCGGTTTCGCTCTGGCCGACGCGCTTGGGTATCGGGGATTTGTCCGTTCGAGCGAGTTAGACCGCCTCTCCGTCGCCGCGCTGGAGCCTGACGACAGCCTGGATTCCATCCCCTTCTATATGATGCAGCTGACGGTTCCCCGGCTGTGCGGCGCTTTCATAGGTCGCAGCCGCAAGTCGATCATGCCGGGACAAGGTTTGCCCGCTGCGATTGAACACCAGCTCGAGCGGCTAGAAGCGCTGTCGGCAATCAAGGACAATGTTGTCCATCTGACGCGACTATTAGAGATTGGAGCGGAGACCAAGGCCGCCGAACTGCTTCGAGAGGCACCAGCGCCGCTGCAGGTGGCGGGCGCACTCAGCGCCGTGTTCGGGGCTGTGGGGCGTGCCGCCAGCCGCTCCGAGCCGATTTTCGCCGAACATTTGCCCAAGGCCGAGCCGCAGCCCGTCACAAATCGGCGGATTGTCGACCTATGGCTTGCCGGCGCGTCCCGACTTGAAGGACTGGGCCCGGAGAAGACGACCACGGGTTTGAAGACGGCTGCGGCGGCGATGCGCGTCTTGGCGATTTCCCGCCTTTTACAGGCGCTGACTTTAGAAGTTTGGAGCCTTCTGCCGGACGATGATCGACGACGACTGGAGGATTTTGCGCCCGACCCAGCCGAGCTGGATCTGCCACAAGAAGTCTTGCTCGTCACCCGCGCGCAGCCACAGAGATCGCCAGCGGCTGATGACCAGGTGGTGCGACTTATCAGCGTCCTAGCCCAGCATGCGGCACCGGGCGCGACAGCTCGAAGTACCTTGGATCAAATAACACCGCTAGGATGGGTTGTCGCCTTGGCGACAGTCACCGGCCTGATTGACATCGAGCCATTGCCAGATCGGGTCAGCGAAGCGCGACTTCGCCCTGAACTTCTCGCTGCTCGGAAAGAGGTCGCCGAGGGCAGCCGAATGTCTCGCTCTGAGCAAAGCCTCTGGACCTCGCTCAGCGACCTTGCACGGTTTCTGGCGCAAGGGGCCGAAGACGAAACCATCGACGCGGTGCATGATGCGACTTGGCCTTGGCGCGGATTCAAGCCGTTAGTCGGCGATGCGGCCCGGATGGTCGATGTCGCGCGGGCGGCCGCGCAGACGGTTGAGCGGCTTTACGGACTCGTTGCGGTCACCCGGTCTAGCCGGCTCTTCCAGGTCTCGGAGGCGGACGACAAGGGGTACTGCCTTGTCATGCGGGAAGCGGAAGGCCGGCAAAATCTTGCTGGATGGCAGATCGACCGGGACAGTCTGGGCGTCACCCGCCCCGGTGATCTCGAATGTCGAAACGACGCGGACGGCACCCTAGCCTTCGTGTGGTCGGAAACCCGTTTCGGCCAGCGCATGGTGGGAATGTCGCTCGGCTACAGGTCTCTCGCTGATTTTGCAGGTCAGTCGGTCAACGCGCCGATCCAACACGGCCAGCCGGTCGTCTCCGACGAGCCGGACTCGCAGCAGCGGGACTTGCCTAGTACGTACGCCATGGTGCCGGCGTCACCGCCTAGTGAATCCCTAAATGGTTCATCGGATTTTGCCGCAGCAGACTCAGGGGCTGAACGGGGCGAAGCTGAGGCCGCAGCGGTGATTGGAGAGGCATCGCCGTCTCCAAGCTCGGTACCCGCAGGCGATGCGCTCCTCCAGTTGAAGCGGCTTTGGCATGGAGCTCGCCGACCGCGCCCCAGCGCCGAGACGCGCGCCGCTTTGCGTATCGCTCTCCTGCAGATGAATGTGCGGGACATCGGACACAGCTTCTATCACCCGGTCTGCGAGGTTACAGAGCGGCCCTATCATGAGTGGGAGGCAAGTCTCGAAAAACTCCGAAATGATGGCGTCGCGCCAGAAAAATCCCTCTCGTGGTTTGAAGCACGGCGGCGGGCGATCCTGCGAGAGGCGCTTGAGCGCTGCGTGACCCTCGATGTCGAACTTCTAGTCCTGCCGGAATATGCGATGCGGGCTGAAACGGTCGCGTGGTTGGCTGATGAATTGGAAAGCCTGGGTGCGAACACGTCCATTCTGGCAGGCACGTTCCGCCACCCCGCTCGCGCTGCGCCGCTGGCCTATCACAGCGGCGTCAAAGGCCGCGAAGTAGGCCTCGGGGCGATTGTACCTCTTATCGTTCCCGGCCGAGCGCTTAGCGGCGGTGATGGTCGATCACGCGGTGCCAGAATCTATTCTCGGCTCAAAAAGTATCCTTCCACCGGGCTGAGTGAAGTCATCCGTCCTGAGGATAAGCGGCTCAAGGCCGTCTACGACATGCACGGTTATGACGGAGAGCTTCCGGAACGCCTTCGATATGTCCGGGACCTGATTTGTTCCGAGGTGTTTGTCGCGATGGCACCTGCAAATATCTACTCCGCCGTGCCGCCGCTGCTGGAGCTCCATGAGCGCTTCGGCAGCAGCGCCTCGGTGGACGCGCATTTTCTACAGAAGGAACTACTTGCGGATCTCGCGCAGATTGGAAAAGACACCTCACCGGCAATCGGCAGGCCGCTCACAAGGCCTCGCCAGACCATCATGGCTGTTCCGGCCGCGACGACGCGACCGTTCGATCATCATATCTTTGGCGAAGCCGGTGCGAAGGCCGCAGGCCTGACAACAGTGTTCACCAATATGGCCGGCCAGGGCCGGGGACAGAGCTGCTTCATCGGCTGCTATCGGTCGTCTGGAGTCGAGGGGTCCAGCGTTTGGAGCATGCAATCGCCATATCACGGCAGAGCGCCAGGTATTTGGACCTACCGCTTCTCCGGCGGGGCACCCCTTGGTAAAGATGAGACAGCGTTGGTCGTCGCGGAGGTGAACCCCATCGACACTGTCATGTCGAAACCTGCTCGTCAGGTCGAAGCGCAGCCGATCACATTGGTAGCCCACATCCCATTCTTCATCGGAACGGGAAAACCGAACGATACATTGCCGGGACAAGCCAACGCCTTGGCCAAGCGGATCCTCGATTTGGGCTCCCAAGTTCCCCCGGCCCTGTCATCCTGCAATCTGAAAATCGATCAAGTCGACGAGCTGCGCGCCATCGCCAACGACCTCGCGAAGCTCGACAAGTCTGCGGAGGCGTCCCTGAAACTTAGGGCCGAAGGTCTTCAGGTCGCCTCGATGCAGCCCCACGCCCATCCACGGATGCCGCTGCTAATCGATTGGGCCTATGTGGCTGCCCCGCTGAACCCGGTGGAGATCGAATTGCCCCTACTGGATGCGGTTGCCTTAACTGGACTAGATGAGGAGTAGAAGCGCCCGCGGATAATGGCGAAACGGACTAGCAGGGTCTAGTATCGACCGCGCGGCGGTTCACATGCGAGCCCGTCACCGTCGCCGTCCATCCAGGATCGATATGACGGATCCCAACTGGGGATGTCCTTTCGGCCTGCGGCCCGCACTGCCGTGCAGCCGCTATAATGCTGATCGGTCGTGCGCGTTTTGACGTAGGCGACGACTGCAGCGCGGGGTGTTGATGGTGTGATCGTGAACCACGTCACGGCAAAAGCAGAGATAGCGGTTAGCGCGACGACGGCCGCAGACGGCGCTTGGCTGCGGGGAGCAG
>RCUQ01001161.1_pt1 | contig 10630 bp, 7 predicted proteins | sample 2166351 | NCBI WGS metagenome assembly RCUQ01 (sample SAMN09932597, study PRJNA488358) | compost metagenome | feature: garden; material: soil; isolation source: compost soil in acetonitrile-enriched culture | place: Germany: Experimental Botanical Garden Goettingen | collected 2016-01-27
GAAATGAGTGCCTACCATAGGAAGGTTGCTATTGTCATAGTAATAACCGCACCTTAATCCGTTGAGTTGCAACGTTTGGGGTGCGGCTATGATTAGCGTTTCAGATGACTAAAACGTCTTAGTCGCGACCGAACGCATTCTCCATACGGTTAAATTTGTAGAAGAATTCAACCGGTTCAACGACAGCAGGATCGCTGTATTTATTGGCCTCTTGCTCCCACAGCTTTTTCAGTTCCGCCAGTTTCTCTGGATACTTCTTGGAAAGATCGGTTGATTCAGAATAATCTGCCTCGGTATCAAACAGGTGCCATTGATCAGCAGAGTAATCGGTATTTACACGGTGGAATGCAACCGCACGCCATTTACCCTGGGTGATGGCACGCTGACCACGCAACTCGAAATACTGTACGTCACGGGTTTTCGCCGTGTCTGAGGTAAAGGTCGGCAGGAAAGATTGACCCGCTACCGGGATCTGTTTCACGCCATCGATCTCGGTTGCAAACTTGGCTCCAGCGGCATCAAGCAGCGTCGGTGCAATGTCAACTACGCTGACATATTGTTGGCGAATGGCTCCAGCCTCTTGAATTTTCGCAGGCCATGAAGCAATCAGCGGTGTTCTCACGCCGCCCAGATAGGGCCACAGCTTGTAGCGACGGAATGGTGTATTCCCCGCAAATGCCCAGGCACGCTGATAGAGCATATCGGTATTGGGACCGCCAGCCTCATCCAGATGGGCATCCATATCGGCTACGGTTGTCTGATCGCCATAGGCTTGGCGGAAACCACCGTTGACGTTCCCCTCGGGAGCGGCACCATTATCTGTCGCAAACACGATCAGGGTATTGTCAAACTGATTAGTTGCCTTCAGATGCTTGATTAAACGACCGATCTGTTCATCGGTATGGGTCAAGAAACCGGCATAGGTTTCCATGAAGCGAGAGTACACACGCTTGTGTTGCGCATCCAGGGTGTCCCATGCGGCATCGCCATATTCACGTGGGGGCAGAACTGTATTGGCAGGAATAATCCCCAGCTCTTTTTGCCGTTCAAAACGACTCACCCGCAGCTTATCCCAACCCTGATCGTATTTGCCTTTGTAGGCATCGATATAAGATTTCTCAACATGCAATGGTGAATGTGCTGCACCGAGCGCCAGATAGACAAACTTGGGAGCTTTCTCGCCTGGTTTCAGTGCCTGAATAGCATGATCTACCAGATCGTTGGTCAGGTGGTAACCCGCTTTGTCCGGCTTGGGCAATTCGGTGTTATTCTCTACCAGGGCAGGTTGATACTGACTAGTATGGCCACTCAAGAAACCATAGAAATAATCAAAGCCGCGCTGATTTGGCCAAGACTTTTGGTTTCTTTCAGGTGCATCTTTATATTCTGGCGCGAGGTGCCACTTACCCAATGCATAGGTTTGATAACCTGCGGTGTGCATTGCCTGGGCGACGGTTTCAGCATTAAGCGGAATTTCACCACTGTTAGCCTTTCCTGAGCCAAACGGTACGGAAGCAGCGGGAGCAGGAGCGCCCTTGGGTGGCAACTCTTCCATGTTGACAGTCTGGTTATTACGACCAGTGATCAGCGCGGCGCGCGTTGGGGCACTGATCGCGCTGGTATCAAAGCGGTTATAGCGCAGACCAGAATAAGCCAGCAAATCGATATTCGGTGTTTTGATCTCTGAACCATAAGCCCCTATATCGGCAAAACCGGTATCATCCAACAAAATCATGATGATATTGGGCTGTGTCGTACCGGCCGCTTGTGTGGAGGTGGCAGCCGCAGCAAAAGGAGATATCAATAAGGTTGACAAGCCAATGCCTGCACCTATTGCCTGCAACAATTTTTTAGGTTTAAACCGACGCTGCTCTATGGATGCCTTCTCGTTATCCAACGATATCTCCATAGTATCGGTGTTTTTTGACCACCTGGTCATTAGATCTCTCATCTCATATCCTTAGTTGTCGCCGATGATATTTACAGTAACGCTTAACTTAATTACCAACTGAGGAATCTGATGCCTTTGAAGCCGCAACATCAGATTTAACTGCGATAGCCAAAATTAACCACATTTTGATGCTTTTGTTATCAACTGAATTTTGACCAAAAAAAAACCTGAAGCAAAATGAGTTGAAAAACCCCTTTGCTTCAGGTTTTGCCTGCACAATACAGTAACAATCCAGAATGGCCTTATTTATAGAGGTGACTGATTTTATAATCAAGCCGTTTCTTATTCTGCCGTCAGTATTGTGATCGTCTTCACTGTTATGGGTGCTTTTCACTATGAGAATGTACTCAAAAGAGAAAGAAACCTCAGCTTGGCATTCCTTCCAATTCAGATAACGTAACAGCAAGCTACGCCAGTTCTCGAAAGAACCCATTTGCCTGAACATTTTCTTTATTTGTTGACGAAACTCACATTTTACTCTCTGTCAGATAGTATCCTCACCTCAATGTGTTAGCTTTACACGATAGGATTGTTACTGCGTGAGGCAGGCAAAACCAGACAAGCTCAATCGGGCTTGTCTGGTTTTTTTCGTCTATTGATGTTACAGGAGAATGTCATCTCCGGCATTATCTCTGAGGAAGTGATTACCGCATCATATATTGCCAAGCACACTGAACAGTTTAACGCCTTGAAGGGCATAGGAGTACATACTGTAGCAGTATCCATGACCACTGATACAGAATCATTGTTAAAACCGTTCACCATCCGTCTGTCAAGAAATCAGGAAACGAGAAGCCATGAGCAGTACATATAAAAATTTTCAGTTAATGGCAAAACCATCTGGTTCAAACTGTAATATTGACTGTACCTACTGCTTTTACTTGGAAAAAGAACATCTTTATCCAGAACGTAAAAGCCACTGGAAGATGGATGGCGTTACCTTGGATAATTATATCCGAAAGAATATTCAATCCCAGACTCACGATGTCGTTGATTTCCTTTGGCAAGGCGGAGAGCCGACTCTACTGGGTATCGACTTTTTCCGCGAAGCCATCCGTTTGCAGGAAAAACATCGTGGATTCAAGAAAATAAATAATTATTTTCAGACCAATGGGACACGCCTGGATGATGAGTGGGCCGAATTTTTAAAGCAGCATAATTTTCTGGTCGGCCTCTCCATTGACGGTGATAGAATAAGTAATGACGCCTATCGTGTGAGTCGTTCAGGGCAGAGTACCTTTGATGATGTCATGAAGGGGCTAGAGGCACTTAAACGCCACAAGGTTGAGTTCAATACCCTGACCGTAGTGAATCAGGAAAACATCAAGCGACCATTGGATGTCTATCATTTCTTGAAAAGGATTGGTAGTCGCTATATGCAGTTTATCCCTTTGGTTGAGCGCAAGGCCTCACAGCCTGATGCTAACGGACTGACATTAATTCAGCCCGATTTTGCTGGTCAGTGTCAGGTGACCGAATGGTCTGCCCCCGCCAAAGCCTGGGGATCCTTTATGAATACACTCTTCGACTACTGGGTGACCCATGATGTCGGTGACGTCTTCATCATGAATTTTGAGCAAACGCTAACCAAGATGTGCCATCGTAGTAGCGGATGTGTTATTAACGAAACCTGTGGCTCCAACCTGGTTGTTGAAGCCAATGGGGATGTCTACTCCTGCGATCACTTTGTATATCCTGAACATAAACTTGGAAATATCAACAGTGACGATATGCTGGCATTGGTTAATAAGCCACAGAATATAGAATTTGGTCAACGTAAACTGACTGATATCAGCAAGGATTGTCTTAGCTGTGTCGTGCGGCCCGTATGCAATGGCGGGTGTCCAAAACATCGCTTTGAACTCTCCAGTGATGGTAAACCGAACAAGAACTATCTTTGTGACGGTTTTGCAAAACATCTGCTTCACGTTGTGCCACGCATGCAAACGTTGCTTTCCTTGTTGCAACAAAATAAAACACCATCTGTAATTCGCAAGCACATGAAGAATCAGTATTATCGTTAGTAATCAAGCCAACTCCTGAATCAGTCAGGCATCATATGCATATTCACCCCTAGTGATTTTTGCACTAGGGGTTTCAACATATATCCCAGAACATCCTCCCTTTATTTATCCCATACTTGTAGCTACCCAGGCCAAAGTGATAATTAAACTTTATATTCTCTACCGACACAAAATACGATATGTTTTTCCATGGTATATAGGCTATCACCTCACCAAACAGCCCATTGTATTTGTATAGATTGTACATTCTCCTCACCAAACGCTTTAACTATATATGAGAATTTCTACCAATTGGCGCCACTGATAGCTCCCTTTCTGGCGAACCCTCGCACATATGACCAATATAGCTTCGTTATTGCTATATTTTCAGTCCTCTACTCATAATATTGACTGAAGGGTAATATAACACTCAGGCCGCCAGATGAGTCATAAATGCAGCGCAGGCCATCGGCCTATTGGAAACTACACACCATAGTAAAGCCCCAAGTGTTGCAATCACTTGGGGCTAATAAATTTATGAATATAGAGCAGTCCTATAACATAACATCGCTCACATTAGAAATCCCATTGGAATTCGATTCGCGTGATGTCATCAGACTTCTCCTCCCACGTCCAGGAGATCCAGGCACGAAGACCCGGGCTACCAAACCAATACTCAAGCTGTGGTGTCATGCTGGTACCCCCAATTTCATCGTAACTCCCGTAGAGGATATAGCTGAAACCACTGAAATTATCAGGAATGGTTTGTACCGCTAAGTTAGCAGAATAACCGAGCCCCCCTTCTGCCCAGCCGCGAGCTCTGATATCTTCGACTGATTCATCTGGATCACGCTCGGACCAAGCCATCTGCCCGGAAATTCGATAGTCATCATCAAACCATTTATAACCAGCCAGTGCCCAGGTTTTAAGGTCAGTATCGGCTCTTGCATAACCTGTATCTGAATTGTCTGTGTTACTGGAGTTAATGTTAACGTTACCGACTATCGCTTTATTTCCAACCATTACCGATGGTTGGCCATTATGCACTGAGGCATAGATACCGAAAGCGTTAGGCTGAAACGCATAGAGATCCGCAGTTTGATAACCTACATCTACGCCATAGATGTGCGAATCAGTATCGTAGCTTCCCGCCAAGAACAGATTGTTATCGAGGTGGTTCTTGTACATGATTTTCCCGGCACTTTTCTGAGCGGCATCACCTTGCGTATCAAGTAACCCCTGTGAGCCAACGTCCATGGTAAACAATGTCCAGGTAGCGCTATGCTTGCCGTACATCAATGAACCAAAGTCATCGTGCTCAAGGCCAAAACGGTACTGTTCCCATGCGACTTTGTCATCAAAGTCATCAAAGTCATCTACCGTTACACCATCTCTCTTGGCATAGACTTCTGTGCCCTTCAGCCAGAAATCACCGATAATACCCACTTTATCGGAAATATAGGTTTTGCCACGCACACGAAGATTCAACTGCAAAAAAGCCTTGTTGAAATCATCCTCATTCATAAATCCGCTCTTGACTCGATAGGTACCATACCAGCGGGAATCATTCTCAAGGTCAGTCAATACATTTACCGTGTTACCCTGTTTAAGATAATTCTCTACCACATCGGATTGCCAGACACGTGCAGATGGGGTTTCAGCAGCATGTACTGACGTAGCAAATAATATCGTCCCTACTAGATGGAACATTAATTTATTTAATTTCATTGGCTCATCAATTCCTTAGGCTAACAAAAATCACTTGCATCCTTTCTCGATATTATATCGCCCTAGAAAGATGCAAAAATAAAAACAGGCAAAGCCATCGCGACTTTTTCAGAAGTGAATGAAAAAAATGCGCGAAGGTTTTGCCTGTATGAACAGTAACAATCCTGTCTTTACTTTATATCAGTTCAGAATGAAATTATAAAGCTTGTTTTTAGACTAAACTCCATGTTTGAGAGGCAGATCAAAAAACAATTACCTGTTAGATATATGTGTATTAAAAATAATGGCATGAATATCTAAAATAAACATGCCCGGCTCATCACCGAGCATGCGTAAACATCAGACTTTCAAGGTTGCCCCTTTCGACGCTATGACATCTTTATACCAGTAATAGCTTTTCTTGGGCGTACGTTTCAGTGAGCCATGGCCATTATCATCACGATCAACATAGATATAACCATAACGCTTGGATATTTCCGCTTTCGACGCGCTGACCAAATCGATCGCCCCCCAGCTGGTATAACCCATTACATCGATACCATCCTCAATGGCTTCACGCACCTGAACCAAATGATCGTTCAGATAAGCAATGCGATAGTCGTCATTGATTGAGCCATCTTCAGCCACCGTATCCTTCGCACCAAGACCATTCTCAACGATAAACAACGGCTTTTGATAGCGATCCCAGAGTAGATTTAACAGAGTGCGCAATCCGACTGGATCAATTTGCCATCCCCACTCTGAACTCGCCAAGTGTGGGTTGGGCACCATGCTCAGGATATTACCAACCGCTTTCTTATTCAGCTCTTTATCGGCGGTGACGCAGCCCGTCATATAATAGCTAAAAGAGATAAAATCGACTGTCGTCTGCAATGAGTGGCGGTCATCATCCGTAATATCAAGGGTGATATTATTTTCACGGAAATAACGCAACAGGTATCCAGGATAGCTGCCTCGACACTGCACATCACCCAAGAAGAGCCAGGAGGACTGATTCTGCCGCTGCGCTTCCAGCACATCTTCCGGTTTGCAGCTTAACGGGTACATCAATGCACCCAACAGCATATTACCGATCTTGGCGTCAGGAATAATCTCATGACATGCCTTCACCACTTTTGCACTGGCGACTAACTGGTGATGAATAGCCTGATAAATTTCTGCTTTGCTACTGGTTTCAGGTAAACCCACCCCCGTCATTGGTGCATGCAGCGACATGTTGATTTCATTAAACGTCAACCACAGTTTGACTTTGTTCTTATAACGAGCAAAAACCGTTCTGGCATATCGCTCAAAGAACTCAATGACTTTTCTGTCACCCCAGCCACCATAACCCTCCACCAGCCCCCACGGCATCTCATAATGAGAGAGCGTGACCAATGGAGTGATCTTGTGTTTCACCAGTTCATCAAACAGCTTGTCATAGAATGCAAGGCCAGCTTCGTTCGGAGCCAATTCGTCGCCATTCGGGTAAATCCGAGTCCAGGCAATTGAAACACGCAAGCAGCTAAAACCCATCCCCGCGAGCAAGGCAATATCTTCCGGATAGCGATGATAAAAATCGATCGCGATATCTTTGAGATTCAGCACCCCTGATTGGCGATCGTGAATATCACCCATGACGCCCTGAGGCTGTAAATCGGAGGTAGAGAGGCCTTTGCCATCCTCCTGCCAGGCGCCCTCAACCTGGTTGGCCGCCAAGGCCCCCCCCCATAAAAATGTATGCGGAAACGTGTTCATAATGACCCCTCTTTATTTGCTAACTTTTAACAACGGCATGCCCATTTTGACTGCCTGTAAACCGTAAGACTCCACCGCACTGTAATCGTCGCTATTACTGATAATGATCGGTGTAGCCAGGTCATATCCCGCCGCGATAATTGCAGCACGATCAAATTCCACCAACAGATCCCCAGCCTGAACTCTATCGCCCTGCTTGACATGAGCGACAAAGTGTTCGCCATCCAGTTTCACTGTATCAATGCCAACGTGGATCAATACTTCGATACCGCTGTCACTGAGCAAACCAATGGCGTGGTGGGTCTTGAATAAAGATGCCACTTCGCCGCTAAAAGGAGCGACTACTTTATTCTCACTCGGAATAATAGCGATACCTTGACCCAGCAAACCGCTAGCAAAAGTGGCGTCGGGTACATCGTGCAATGCCAGCACAGTGCCACTGAGTGGAGCCAGAACGTCATTTTCCCCAGCGGGTGCAGCTTCAACATGGGTTTTCTTGGACGATTCGGATGGCATACCGGCAAAATATGTCAGTACGCAGGCCAGCACAGTTGCACCAATCATGCCGATGACTGCACCCCAAACGGTAAAGTTCAGCCCCTCTGGCGGGATCATTTGTGCCAGGGTCAAGACGTTAACCAATCCTAAAGAATAGACATGAGTCTGACTCCAGCCGATTAACGCACCGCCAATTCCACCTGCAATACAACCAAAGATAAAGGGGCGACGATTAGGAAGGGTCACGCCATAGACGGCAGGTTCCGTGATGCCAAAAATACCCGAGGCGATGGCAGAACCCGCCAGTGCTTTAACTCGTGTGTCCCGAGTGCGCAGGAATACACCCAGGGTTGCCCCTACTTGCCCCATCACCGCAGGGAGCAGCATGGGTGCCATTGTATCATAGCCCAGTACGCTCACGTTGTTGATCATCAAGGGTATCAGACCCCAGTGCAGACCAAAGATCACGCAAACCTGCCAGAGTGCCCCTATTACTGCGCCCGCCAGCCAGGGAGCAAAGTTATAAAAGAACAGATATCCCTGCGCCAGCATATGACTCAACCCGGTTGCTACTGGACCGATAACCAGGAAGGTAAGTGGTACGGTAATTGCCAGACAGCATAATGGCGTGAAGAGGTTTTTCACCGCGGAAGGGAATAAGGGTGCACAGCGTTTCTCAATCCAGCAACTCACCCATGCAGCCAAGATGATCGGGATGACAGAGCCACTGTAGTTAATAAACGTAACCGGAATACCTAAAAAGTATTCAGCGGTCGCACCGGCCTGGGTCGAGGCATTAAAAGCCTGAATCATCAACGGGTGGGATAAAGCACCACCGATAGCCATAGTAACGAATACATTGCCACCAAATTTTTTACCCGCTGTATATCCAAGCACCAGAGGGAAGAAATAGAACAACGAATCACTGGCGGCAAACAGGATTTTATAAGTGCCACTTTCGACCGTAAACCAACCAAATACGATGGCCAGCGCCAGTATCCCTTTCAAAATACCCGAGCCAGCCATGACACCGAGAAACGGTGTAAAAATAGAAGATATAATATCTATGAGATTATTAAACACTGACGTCTTTTCTGTCGTAACCTCTTTAACGGGGGCATCATCGGTTAAACCAGCCTCCACTCTGATCGCCTGCCATACTTCGCTAACATGGTTACCAACGACAACCTGAAACTGTCCACCACTTTCGACCACCATGATAATACCAGGTTTGGCTTTGAGAGCCTCCGCCTTAGCAATATCATTATTTTTTAGTTTGAAACGCAGCCGTGTAGCGCAGTGAATGAGACTTACAATATTCTCCTTCCCCCCAACATGACTAAGAATATCTTGTGCCAGAGATTGATACCCCATTTAAATTTCCTTTACATCAGTTATTAACTATTTTTTTAGTTAAAAAAAACCAGCACAGACTATTTTGTCCACGCTTAGGTTTTGCCTGCATAAAGCAGTAACAATCCAATTGGGTTAATCTTAAACCACCAGGTATTAGCGTCGGTCTCTTCTTACTCGTTCAATATGAATAGTTAGAAACATTATCTCTTCATTTGTCAGTTCACACTGATAGTTGTTCCGCAAGTGTTGAGCTACTTTCTCTGCGCACTGCCAAGCCGTAGCATAGTTTTCCTTCACCGCAGTATGTAACGACAAATCATCGTCCTGCACGACGTTTCTATTCAACATCCTCTGAGCAAAAAATTTTAAATGCGTCACAAAACGATGATAGCTCAGAGATTCCTCATCATATTCCATCGATAACTGGTATTTCACGATATGCAATATCTCTTGCATTACCTTAGTAATATGTATAACTTCAGGCATTTCGCTGTTCAGCTGTGCCGTCACCAAATGTAATGAGATGAAACCAGCTTCATCTTCTGGTAACATTACACCGAGACGCTTGGCGATGATTGCCAATGCTTCCAGCCCTAACTCATACTCTTTCGGGTATAACCGCTTAATTTCCCACAGCAATACATTACGAATGGCAATACCATTTTTATGCCTCTCGATGGCAAAATGACAATGGTCTGTCAACGTAATATAAAGACTCTCCTGTAACTTACCAAGACGGGCACGAGATAACTCTATTATACGATCGCAGGTTGTCATTACCTCAATTGGGATCTGATTTAACAGTTCGCTCAGACGCCTGACCAGCTCATCACTTTGCAGAGAAAATATTTTTTCAATTTTACTCTCATCAAGTATTTCACCAACAGATTGCTGAAACGCAAGCCCTCGCCCCATCACAACCTGTTCGCGCTGTTGTTCATCTAAAACCACCACAACGTTATTGTTCAATATTTTGGCAATTTTCATATGAACTCCCAAAAAAAAACCTGATCCCCTGCAAGAGCTGGAGATCAGGTTTTGCCTGCTATTGCAGTAACAATCCTCATGTACTCACTATAACATGCATAAGGAGCCTCTCAATAAAGTTAGACGAAAAACGTGATTAAGATCTCTACAAAAAAATAGGAACGCTAATGAATCCTAATACGGAGTGAATACTCAATGTATAGAATGGGTGTCGGTTGAAGCAGATTATATCTATAAATAGGCTATGTCCCAATTACGTGTTGCATGGGGCGCCCCAGCGCCTCATGCAAACATCGTGGGACATCCATTTCCCGTCCATAACGCTCCAGCATCCTTCGCCAACTCAGATAATTCTTCAGGTAATGAGTCG
>RCUQ01001168.1_pt1 | contig 10600 bp, 9 predicted proteins | sample 2166351 | NCBI WGS metagenome assembly RCUQ01 (sample SAMN09932597, study PRJNA488358) | compost metagenome | feature: garden; material: soil; isolation source: compost soil in acetonitrile-enriched culture | place: Germany: Experimental Botanical Garden Goettingen | collected 2016-01-27
GCGGCGGCGACGATGGCCAGGGCCGCGGTGACCGGCATGGACCGCCTGAGGCCGCTGAGCTTGCGCATGTCGCGCGTGCCGGTCTCATGGTCGATGACCCCGGCGGCCATGAACAGCGAAGCTTTGAAGGTGGCATGATTGACGGTGTGGAAGATGGCCGCCACCGCCGCCAGCGGACTGCCCAGCCCAAGCAACAGGGTGATCAGCCCCAGATGGCTGATGGTGGAATAGGCCAGCAAGCCCTTGAGATCATTCTGAAAGACCGCGCTCCAGGCGCCGAACAACAGGGTCGCCATCCCCGCCGTGCTGACGATGACATACCAGGCGTCGGTCCCCGCCAGCACCGGCCACAGGCGGATCATCAGAAAGACGCCCGCCTTCACCATGGTCGCCGAATGCAGATAGGCGCTGACCGGGGTAGGGGCGGCCATGGCGCGGGGCAGCCAGAAGTGGAAGGGGAACTGCGCGCTCTTGGTCAGGGCGCCGGCCAGGATCAGAAGCAGGGCGGTCAGATACCAGGGGCTGTTCTTGATCAGCTCGCCGGAGGTCAGCACCACGTCCAGGTCGAAACTGCCGACGATGCGGCCCAGCACCACGACCCCGGCCAGCAGGCACAGCCCGCCCGCCGCCGTCACCGTCAGCGCCATCCGCGCCCCGTCGCGCGCCGCCGCGCTATGGTGCCAGTAGCCGATCAGCAGGAAGGAAAAGAGGCTGGTCAGCTCCCAGAAGACGGCCAACTGGATCAGGTCGCCGGCCATGACCATGCCGGTCATCGCGCCCATGAAGGCCAGCAGAAAGGCGAAGAAGCGCGGAACGGGATCGTCCGCCGACATGTAGTAGCGGGCGTAGAGCACCACGAGGGCGCCGATGCCCTGCACCATGACCGCGAACAGCCAGGCCAGACCGTCCAGCCGCAGGGTGAAGTTGACGCCGAGCGTCGGCAGCCAGGCCATGGACCAGCGCACAGGCTCGCCGCCGGCGACGGCCGGGAACAGAGCCACCAGGCACAGCAAACCCGCCAGGGACGCCAACCAGGCCAGTGCTGCTGCGGCGTTCCGGGCGCGTGAGGGCAGGAAGATCGCCATCATGGCCGCCACAAAGGGCGCCCCAAACGGAACAAGCAGCAACAAGGTATGGGGCATGCGTGGCGGAGGTCCTGTCGCGAAGGTGCTTGATCAGACGACCGTAAAGAACAGAAGGCTTGAGAACCATAGGCTGATCTGCGGCCATCCGCCCCAAGCGTCACATGACAGCGTCATCAGTCCCAAAGCGGCAGGGCGTGTCCCGCCTCTCGCGGCGCCTCAATGCCGATGGCGTTCGCCAGGGGGCGATGACCATGGCGCGGATCGGCAAGAAGCGCTCCTGCGTCGCTATTCCCCTGCACGAACTTGGAAAAGGTCGTGGACGGAGAACGCCAGGGGAGGGCCGTCGAGGCCTTGGCCAGGGCGTACGGTCGGGCGACCGGATGGGGATGTCCTAGGGCGCCTCGAGGATGGTGACATTGGCAGGGGAGCGGCGGCCGCCTTCGCCGAGGGCTTAGCCCGGTTTCAGGGGGAGGGCTCTGGCGGCTCGAGATCGTCAAGCCAGGTCGGCGTCGGCATGTCCCGATGAGCTGCAGCCAGGGCCTGGGACCAGCGGGCGCCGAGGTCGCGGAAATAGGGATCATCGGTCTCGATGCGTCGGCGCTCGCCGGTCAGTTCGCGGTTCTTGATCACGATGAGATCCAGCGGCAGGCCGACGGAGATGTTTGAGCGCAGGGTCGAGTCAAACGAGATGAGGCCCAGCTTGACCGCCTCGGGCAGGGGCGTGGACGGCCGCAGGGCGCGGTCCAGGATGGGCTTGCCGTATTTGAACTCGCCGATCTGGAGATAGGGGGTGTCGGGTTGGCACTCGATGAAGTTGCCCTGGGCGTAGATGAGGTAGAGCCCCATGGCCGCGCCGCCGATCTGGCCGCCCAGAAGAACCGTGGCGTCCGCCATCAGGTTGTCGGCTTCCAGCGAGGGGGCGATTTCCCGCCGCACCAGCTTGATGGCGTGTCCGATCAGTTGCGCCGCCCGGAACAGGCTCGGGGCCGAGGCCAGGGTTTCGGGTTCTTCGGAGCCCGGCATGTGCAGACCCTCGCGCACCATGGCCATGGCGGTCTGGGTGACCGACAGGTTGCCGGCGGTGGCCACGGCCAGGACGCGCTCGCCGGGAACCTCCACGACATGGAGCTTCCGGTAGGAGGAGATGTTGTCGACGCCCGCGTTGGTGCGCGTGTCGGCGATCATCGCAAGTCCGTCTTCCACCAGCAGGCCGACGCAATAGGTCATGGGGTAGGGGCGCTCCGTCGATCTTTCGCCGAGGCATTCTCCATAGCAGATTCCTGAAAGACGCCAGCGCGAGGGATCATGCCTGTTGCTGCCCCTGCTGCTGGCGAGGCTGGGCGCGGGCGTCGCGCACGTCCAACTGAACAGCCAGGTGTTCGGTCCCGCCGCCGTAGCTGGAGCCCCTGACCGGGGCGGCGCCCAGATAGTCCAGGCCGACCGCGACCCGGACATAGGCGTCTGTCGGGCAGATCCCGTTCGCCGGGTCGAAGCCGATCCAGCCCAGGTCTTCGACATAGGCCTCGGCCCAGGCGTGGGCGGCCTCCTGGGACGACAGGCCGTCGCTGCGGAACAGATGCCCCGAAACGTAGCGCGCCGGCGCTCCCATGCAACGGGCCGCCGAGATGAAGAGGTGGGCGTAGTCCTGGCAGACCCCCCGGCCCAGCTTCAGGGCCTCGGCGGCGGTATGCGAGGCCGTCGTCGCGCCGATCTCGAACCTCATCTCCTTGTGGATGGCCCGCATGAGATCGTGCAGCCGATCCAGTTTACCGCCCCGGCTCTGGGCTGTGGCCAGAGCCGAGATCGCCTTGTCTCTGGCCGTCAGGGAGGTTTCGCGAAGATAAACCAGAGGAGACAGTCGCTCCGGTCCCGCGCGCACCGCGCCGGCCAGGTCCGTCGTCTCGACCTCGCCGCTGACGCGGAGGGTCAGGCGCTCGGTCGGGGCATCGACATAGAGGGCATGGACGATGTTGCCGAAGGCGTCCTCGCGCCGCCGCAGGCGCGCATCGACGTCAGTTTCGATGTCCCAGCGCCGGATGTGCTGCCCCTCCGTCGGGCGCGGCGTGAGGCGCAGCATCTGGATGATGGAGCGCGGCGCCTGCTGGTAGCTGTAGGTGGTGGCGTGGTCGATGCGGATCAGCATGGTCAGCTCAGATACTGGTCGCTGATCGCGGCGCCGAGGCGGCCGTTTTCACGCAGGAAGCCCTGGATGTATTCGTGCAGACCGGTCTGGAAGATCTGCTCCATGTCGGCGCCCTCGAACTGCTGCATCTGGGCTGAGGCGATCCTTTGAGATGAACCGCGCCGGTCATAGTCAACGGCCAGGCGGTCCAGATATCGGACGATCGAGGCCTGACAACTGGCCAGGGACCGGGGCATCTGGCGGTTCAGCACCATCAGGTCCGCCACCAGCCAGGGCTTGACGTCGTCGCGGTAGACCCAGCGATAAGCGGTCAGGGCCGAGACTTCGCGCAACAGGGTGGTCCACTGGAAATAGTCGAACTGGCCGCCAACCCTTTCCCCTTCGGGCAGCAGCAGATGGTATTTCACGTCCAGCAGGCGCGCCGTATTGTCGGCGCGCTCGACGGCGGCGCCGAGGCGCAGGAACCAGTAGGCGTCGTTTCTCAGCATGGTGCGCGAGGTGGCGCCTTCGACCGCCAGGGTGACGCCCTTCACCCACTGCAGGAAGTCGATGAACTCATCACTGCGGCGCGGTCGGCCCTGTTCCGCCAGCCCGTTCCAGGCGCCGTTGATGGCCTCCCACAACTCGACGGTCAGGGCGGTCCGCACTGAGCGAGCGTTGGTGCGCGCCTTGGTCAGGCAGCTATGGATCGACGAGGGGTTGTCGGGCGACAGGGCCAGATGCTCGCGGATCGCCCGACCATCGGATAGGTCCTGACCCTCCAGGCAGTTGCAGCCGGAGGTGGATAGGGCGGCGGCCCAGATGGCGGCTTCCGTGCCGGTCTTGGTGGGGATGGCCGCCAGCCGCAGCGTGGCTTCCAGAATCCGGGCGAGATAGTCGGCGCGTTCGATGTAGCGGCCGGTCCAGTACAGGCTGTCAGCGGTTCGCGAGAGCATCAGTCCTCCAGCACCCAGGTGTCTTTTGTGCCGCCGCCCTGGCTGGAGTTGACCACCAGGGAGCCCGGCTTCAGCGCCACGCGCGTCAGGCCGCCGGGCGCGACCGTCACGCCTTGCGGACTGGACAGGACGAAGGGGCGCAGATCGATGTGCCGGTTGACCAGCCGCCCGCCTTCCAGCGTGGGGGCGGTGGACAGGGCCAGGGTCGGCTGGGCGATGAAGTCGTCGGGGGCGGCGATCAGCTTGAGACGGAAGGCCTCGATCTCAGCCTTGGTCGCGGCGGGCCCGACCAGCATGCCGTAGCCGCCCGAGCCGCCGACCTCCTTGACCACCAGTTCGTCCAGCCGCGACAGGACCTCCTTCAGGGCGTCCGGTTCGCGACAGCGCCAGGTCGGCACGTTCTTCAGGATGGGCGCGTCGCCAGTGAAGAAGCGGATGATCTCAGGCATATAGGTATAGACGGCCTTGTCGTCGGCGACGCCCGTGCCGACGGCGTTGGTCAGGGTCACCGTCCCGGCATGAAAGGCGGCCATCAATCCCGGCACGCCCAGGGCCGAGTCCGGGCGGAAGGCGAGGGGGTCGAGAAACTCGTCATCAACGCGGCGATAGATGACGTCCACACGTCGCGGTCCCTGGGTCGTCCGCATGAAGACCTGGTCGTCGTCAACGAACAGATCGCCGCCCTCGACCAGTTCCGCTCCCAGCTTGTCCGCCAGGAAGGAGTGCTCGTAATAGGCTGAGTTGAACGGGCCGGGCGTCAGGACGACGATGGTCGGGTCGGGTCCCGCCGCCTCGGGCGCGCTGGCGCGCAGGCTGGCCAGCAGCATGTCGGTATAGGTCTCGACCGGCCGCACCGCGTATTCGGCGAAGAGGTCGGGAAAGAGCCGCATCATCATCTCGCGGTTCTCCAGCATGTAGGAGACGCCGGAGGGCGTGCGGACATTGTCTTCCAGCACATGGAAGTCGTCCTCGCTGGTGCGCACCAGGTCGACGCCCGCGATCTGGACCCAGATGTCGCGCGGGGGACGGCGCCCCTGCATCTCGGGCCGGTAGGCGGGGTTGGTCAGGATCAGTTCGGGCGGGACGACGCCCGCCTTTAGACATTCCTGCGGCCCGTAAATGTCTTTGAGAAAGGCGTTGATGGCCGAGACGCGCTGGACCAGTCCGGCCTCCAGCCCATTCCACTCGGCGCCGCCGATGATGCGCGGCACGACATCAAAGGGGATCAGGCGTTCGCTCGCTTCGGCCTCGCCGTACACAGCGAAGGTGACGCCCATGCGACGGAAGAAGAGCTCGGCCTGACGGGATCGCGCCTGCAACAGATCGGGCGGCGCCTCCGCTAGCCAGCGGGCGGCCTTATGGTAGGGCGTCCTCGGACCCTGGCCCAGACCTTCCATCTCGTCGAACGCCATAACCGCTCCCCGATCCGTGTCATCTGGAGACTGGGGCGGAGATGCTGCGATGCGCAAGTGAAATGTTGCAACGCAGCAAAAACTAAGAGGTAGGCTGAACGACGGCGGTCACATGCTCACCGCACCAGACTATCTTCCACGTTGTACGCTCGTGATGTCTGCCCGGCGATCACAATCCATACGTAGGTGGACGCGCCGGGGTTGGCGATGAATCAGGCTACCGAGATGGCCTACGCATGCTTCCTCTTGACACACAACTTCTATTTTCCTCGCTCGCACAACGTCAAGTTTCTCCGGTCTTTGGCGGAGGATGCCGACAAGCGCCTGACCGCCGCTTGGCCTCGGGAGCAGCGCGCTGACCGCCGCCGCTTTGATTGCTGAAGCGCGCCGTTAGCTGACGTTGGAGGACGGCCGAAGAGCGGGCCTTCCCAGCCTCGCCAGGATTTCATCGCGAAACGCACGACTAACCACCAGTTCGCCGCCGCTCGCCATGGTCAGCCTCCACGAGCCGTCCGAGAGGGGCTGAACATCGGCGACATAGGCCAGGTTGACGATAGTCGAGCGATGGGTTCGAGCGAACACGGCGGGGTCCAGGGTCGCTTCGATGACCTTGAGCGGGGTCCGGACGAGGCCCTCCCGTTCCTGCCAGTGCACCACGACATAATTGCCCGCTGAAGCAAACCACTCGACCTCGTGCGTCATCACCGACGCTCGCCTCCGCCCCGTCGTGACCAGCAGGCGTTCCGACCGGGGCGCGCTTACAGCCTGCCGCGCGTGGACCAGGGCGCTCTCCAGCATGTCGGCGCGCCGCCGGGCATCGAGCGCCCGATTCCTCTGGGCTGCTGCAAGGCCGATGGCGCAGAGAGCCGTCCAGAGGAGTATGGCGACCGGCGCCTTGGCAATCGCCCGCCCGCCAAGACCCGCGAAGTCGCCGCCTCCGGCGAACAGGATGTCCAGCGCCGAGCCGCCGACGGCCTCGAGCAGGACCACTGGAAGCATGGCCAAGGTCAGGGCCGCAAGGCCGCGTCCGGTCGCTCCAAAGCGATTGATGAGAAGCCAGACCAACCCGCCCGCCGGCAGCCAGGCCCCGAAAACCAACCCCTGCCAGACAAGGCAGAGCACCGGCGCCAGCGCCGCGCCGCGCTCAAGCGAAAATCGGTAGGCGAACCAGGCGGCGCAGACCGTGCTGGCCGCCCAGGCATAGGCCGAGAAAAGCCAGACCAGCGTCGCCGTACTGACACGTTCGATCCGCGCCGTCACGGGAGAACGGCGAATGCAGGTCGTTGCCTGACCAGCCATACAAGCCAGCCGAGCGCTAGCGCCTGAAAGACCAGGCTCGGCCACAACTGGCTCCACGGCGCGGGAATAAAGGTCATGAAGTTCCCGGAGAAGGCCGCCCAGACGGCGCTGTAGGCGCCTATCATCTTCACAAGGTGCTCGTACATCCAGAGCCTCGGCGAGAACGGCCAAGCTGTGGGCGCACAGAAGCGCCACAGATCATAGACGCCATAGACCAGGCCGGCCGCCGCCAGGGCGGCCGAGACGGCGAAACCTCCCCCTGCGGCTCCCGACATTGTCAAATAGAGCGTCGTCAGCGCCACACCGACAATCCCCGAGGTGACCAGCCAGTCCAGCGGTCTGGCGCGATCTTCGCGTTTCAGGTCGGGGCGCTTGCGATCCAGCACCCGCAGGCCGGAGAACAGACCCAGTGTCGCCATGGCGGTCAGCGCCAGGAAGTAGGCGCTGAAATGGATGACCGTCATGATCCAGGCAGCGATCAGGAGAACAGCCATCGCCCCCGAAAAGACACGGCCCGAGAGGCGATGGAGACGACCGCCCTTGCGCGTGATCAGGGGCATCCACCCGATGGCGACGCAGATCAGGCCGAAGAGAATGTGAATGGCGAGCACAGGCAGGAAGATCGAGGTCATGAGGACCTTCTGCCGATCGCCGCAGGCAGCGAACATTACGCCTGGGATGAGCGACGGCTGACCGGGACGAACGACTGCTCCGCGCCAGTAGCGGACTCGGCGTTCGAGCAGGAACGGAGATGCGAAACACATAAGGATATCCTTATATGTTTCTTGACTTGGCGCTCAAGCTGCCTTCCTATGCTGCCGTCGTGGTTCTGCGCGTCGTCTTCGGGCGGCGCGGAGCTAAGAGGGAAGCCGGTGTGACACCGGCGCTGCCCCCGCAACTGTGAGCGGCGAGCTGAAGGTCCATTTCGCGTCACTGGGGGTTTGCCTCCGGGAAGGCCGGACCGGAAGCCGTGACCCGTGAGCCAGGAGACCTGCCCCGACAGATAACGTCCTCCGGCGGGGTGCCCGGTCAGGTCGCATGAGCGCCGCGACGGGACGACTCCGCGCGAGCGGTCGCGCGTCCCTGTCCGCTGTCTCGCCACAGCATCAACGGCAGAGACCATGGCGAGCAGCGAATTCACCTTCAGCATCAAGCGCACCCCGCTCGACGAGAATTACGTCCCCGCTGAAAATACGCGGATCACGACCAACTTCGCCAACCTGGCCAGAGGCGAGAGCCGTCAGGAGAACCTGCGCAACACCCTGAGGATGATCGACAACCGGTTCAACTCCCTGGCGCATTGGGGCAATCCGAAAGGCGATCGCTACGCGGTCGAACTCCAGATCGTCTCCGTCGAGATGAGCCTGGCTCCCGGTGAGGGGACGGACAGCTTTCCGCTGATCGAAATCCTTCAGACGACGATCGTCGACAGGGACACCCATGAGCGGACCGATGGGATCGTCGGGAACAACTTCTCCTCCTATGTCCGCGACTACGACTTCAGCGTGGTCCTGCCGGCGCACATGAAGGCCAATCCCGGCGCCTTTGCACCGGCGGATTTCGGCGACCTGCACGGCAAGCTGTTCAGGCACTTCCTGAACTCGGCGGCCTATCGCGACAATTTCGGCAAGCCGCCAGTCATCTGTCTGAGCGTGTCGAGCAACAAGACCTATCACCGCACCGGCGATGAGCACGCCGTCCTGGGCCTCGAATACGGGAATGACGCCTTCTCGCCGACCGACGAGTATTTCGCGAAGATGGGAATGAAGGTCCGCTACTTCATGCCCAAGGGCAGCGTGGCGCCCTTCGCCTTCTACCACGTGGGCGATCTGACGGCGGACTACACCGACCTGGAGCTGGTCAGCACGATCAGCACCATGGAGACCTTCCAGAAAATCTACCGTCCCGAGATCTACAACGCCAACTCCCCGGCTTCGGAACAGTATCAGCCCAGCCTGAAGTACCAGGACTATTCGCTGACCCGGATCGTCTACGACCGCGAGGAACGCAGTCGACTGGCCGTCGAACAGGGCAAGTTCGTCGAGGAGCGTTTCATCAAGCCGCACCGCGCCCTGCTGGACCAGTGGTCCGCCAACTTCGCCGCCTGATCAGTCCTGAATTGTTGAAGTCACCGAATATGAAAACCCTGTTGCCTACCTCGACCGCCGGCAGCCTGCCCAAGCCCGTCTGGCTGGCGGAACCCGAGACCCTCTGGTCGGCCTGGAAGCTGGAAGGGGAGGCGTTGATCGAGGCCAAGCGGGACGCCTTGCGTCTGTCGCTGGACGATCAGCGTCGGGCCGGCATCGACATCGTCAGCGACGGTGAGCAGACCCGCCAGCATTTCGTCACCACCTTCATCGAACATCTGGACGGCGTGGACTTCGAGAAGCGCAAGACCATGCGCATCCGCAATCGCTATGACGCCAGCGTGCCGGTGGTCGTGGGCGCCGTCAGCCGTCCCAAGTCGGTCTTCGTCGAGGACGCCAAACACCTTCGCGGCTTGACCGACCAGCCGATCAAATGGGCCCTACCGGGGCCGATGACGATGATCGACACCCTCTATGACGACCACTACGGCGGCCGTGAGAAACTGGCCTGGGAGTTCGCCAAGATCCTCAATCAGGAGGCGCGGGAGCTTGAGGCCGCCGGCGTCGACATCATCCAGTTCGACGAGCCCGCCTTCAACGTCTTCTTCGACGAGGTCAACGACTGGGGCGTGGCGACGCTGGAGAAGGCGGCCGAGGGGCTCCGCTGCGAGACGGCCGTCCACATCTGCTACGGCTACGGCATCAAGGCCAACACCGACTGGAAGAAGACCCTGGGATCGGAGTGGCGGCAGTATGAGGAGGCCTTCCCCAGGCTGCGGACCTCCTGCATCGACATCATTTCGCTCGAGGCCCAGAACTCGCACGTCCCGATGGAGCTGATTGAACTGATCCGGGGCAAGAAGGTGATGGTCGGGGCCATCGACGTCGCGACCGACGTCATCGAGACGCCGGACCAAGTCGCAGACACCCTACGCAAGGCGCTTCAATTCGTGGACGCCGACAAGCTCTATCCCGCCACCAATTGCGGCATGGCCCCCCTGTCGCGTCGGGTCGCCAACGGCAAGCTGAAAGCCCTGAGCGCCGGGGCCGAGATCATCCGCAAAGAACTGTCGGCCTGACCTCATGAACGCTCTTCTGCGTCGGCTGCGGCTGGCCTTCGTGGCGGTCTGCATCAAGCAGGGCTCTGGAACCTGGAGCCGGCTAAGCAAATGCGCGCGCATGGGCATCTCCTTTCTTGACCACGGCTACACGACGACGGCTCGCCAACTGGCGCAGCGAACAGACGACCGTTTCCCGGGCTTGGACCACGGACGGCCTCCAGCGGCGCGGTGTTCCGGTCCCGGGCCAAGGCCTGGCTGGAATGTTCCGTCGAAAAGGAGATCGCGGCCGGTGATCACGACATCGTCCTGTTCCGCCTCCACCGCGCCGCCGTCACCGACAACGCCACGCCTCCGATCTTCCACGCCAGCGCGTTTCATCGCCTTGCAGCCCGCTTCATGCGGTCCGAGGCCAAGAATGTCCGCCGGATTGCCCCCTGCTGCCCCCATAGGCAGATGACGGGTTGAAAACGTTCCGTAAGCGGACGGTGCGACGCCTCTAGGTGTTTGTTTTTGAAAAGAAAAATGGTGGACGCGACAGGGATTGAACCTGTGACCCCCTCGGTGTGAACGAGGTGCTC
>RCUQ01001170.1_pt1 | contig 10584 bp, 10 predicted proteins | sample 2166351 | NCBI WGS metagenome assembly RCUQ01 (sample SAMN09932597, study PRJNA488358) | compost metagenome | feature: garden; material: soil; isolation source: compost soil in acetonitrile-enriched culture | place: Germany: Experimental Botanical Garden Goettingen | collected 2016-01-27
AAAGGGTTGGGAACGTGGGGGACATCACGGTGACGGCGCCCGTGCGCATATCCGCTGGTCGCAAGCTGGCGATCGGCGTGGGCGATTTCGGCTGCAATCTGTACTGGCAGATGACGCAGCTCTACCTGCTGTTCTTCTACACCGACGTCGTCGGACTGCCGGCGCAGACGGCGGGCCTGATCTATATGATCGCCCTGATCTGGGACGCCGCCATGGACCCTGTCGTGGGCCTGATCGCCGACCGGACGCGCAGCCGCTGGGGCCGCTATCGTCCCTATCTGGTGCTGGGCGGACCCCTGCTGGCCCCGGCCTTCGTCGTCCTGTTCGTCGGCCCCAGCGCCCAGACGGTCGGCGCTGCCGCCTTCGCCCTGATCAGCCAGCTGGTGTTCCGTACCCTCTACGCCGTGGTCGCCATTCCCTACGCCTCGCTGTTCGCCCGGGTCACGACAGACAGCGCCCAGCGCGGCGACCTGACCGGCTTCCGCATGGTGTGCGGCGCCTTGGCCGCCATCATCGTCGCCACCCTGACCCTGCCGCTGGCGACGGCTCTGGGCGGAGGCGCTGAAGGCCGTCAGGGGTGGGTCATCCTCGGCGCCGCCTATGGGGTGGTCGCGACCGGCTGCCTGTTGCTGACCGCCTGGGGCAGCCGGGGTCTGGACACGGCCAATGAGGCCCCCGCGCCCAAGCGACCCTTTGGCGAGGCATGGCGCAGCCTGTCCTCCAACCGGGCCCTGCATCTGCTGCTGGCGGCCATCGTGATCAGCTCGTTCTCGACCACCATGTTCTCCAAGAACCTGCTGTATTATTTCAAATACATCGTCGGCGACGCCAGCCTGGGCAGCATGGCTCTCGGCCTCATGGCCCTGACGATCGTCCTGACCACGCCGCTGTGGGCGGTGGCCCTGCGCCTGATCGGCAAGCGCAACAGCTGGCTGGTCGGCGCCGTCCCGACCGTCGCCGGCCTGATCCTGTGGCACATGGTCGACGGTCAGTCCCTGACGCTGCTGTTCACCGCCCTTGGGCTGCAGGCCATCGGCGCCGCCGCCTATGTGGTCTGCTTCTGGTCCATGCTGCCCGACACCGTCGAGTACGGCGAATGGCGCAGCGGCGTGCGTACGGAGTCCCTGGTCTTCGGCCTGACCGTCCTCGGTCAGAAGGTGGCCCTCGGGCTGGGCGCCGGCGTCCTCGGCATGGCGCTGACCCGCTTCGGCTACGTGCCCAACGTCGCTCAAAGCCCGCAGACCCTGAGCGACATCAAGAACCTGATGTTCTGGGCGCCCCTGGCCGGAACCCTGCTCTCGGCCAGCCTGATCTGGTTCTACCCGATCAACCGGCGCACCCACGCCGAGATGGTCGACGACATCGCCGCGCGCACCGCTCCGTCCCACGCAGGTTGAGAGATCAGACGATGATGACCCGAACCGCTCTCGCCGCGACCAGCGCGCTCACCGTGCTCGCCGCCGCCTGCGCCGCCAACGCACAGGCGACCGCAGCGCCCGCCGCCCCGACGCAAGCCGCCGTCGATCCGGCCTGCGCCGGTCTGCTGAACCTCCGTCTGGCCCATGCGCGCGTCGACGCCGCCGTGGCCATGAAGACCGGCGACCGCCAGCCGATCGACGCCTTCGGCGTTCCGGCCCTGCCGACCGCCACCCCCTATTGCCGCGTCTCGCTCACCCTGACGCCCGTGGCGGGATCCGAGATCCATTCCGAAATCTGGCTGCCCGTCGCCGACACCTGGAACGGCAAGTTCGCGGCCATGGGCAACGCCGGGTTCGGCGGTTCGCTGGGACCGCCTCGCCTGTCGATGCGCCCTGCCGTGGCGCGCGGTTATGCCGTCGCGGCGACCGACATGGGCCATACCGAACCGGGCGCGGACGGCAAGGACGCCTCATGGGCGCTGAACCAGCCGGAACGGATCATCGACTTCGGCCACCGCGCCAACCACGTCACCGCCGTCGCCGCCAAGGCCGTGATCGCGGCCTATTACGGCCAGGCCCCAAAGCGATCCTATTTCCAGGGCTGCTCCGACGGCGGGCGCGAAGCCTTGATGGCGGCGCAACGCTATCCCGACGACTTCGACGGCATTGTCGCGGGCGCCCCCGGCGCGGCCTGGACCCATCTGATGACCAGCTTCGCCTGGTCGTGGAAGGTCGCGCACCAGAATCCCGCCAGCCAACTGAAAGCCGCCAACCTGACCCGCATCCAGGCGGCAGCGCTCGAGGCCTGCGATACGCTGGACGGCGTCAGGGACGGGGTGATCGAAGACCCGCGCCTCTGCCGCTTCGACCCTGCCACCGTTCTGTGCAGCCAGGACGCCAGCGAAGGCTGCCTCAACCCCGAGCAACTGGCTGCGCTGAAAGGCCTGTATGGCGGCCCCCGTCGCGGTGTGACCGGCGCCTCGCTCTATCCCGGGTTTGCGCCCGGCGGCGAGGCTCAACGCTCGGGCTGGGACCTCTGGATCACGGGCGATGCGGCCCAGCATCCCGACTTCGCCCGCTCCTTCTTCGCCAACTTCGTCTTCAACGACGCCGACTGGACCTTGGACCAGTTCGACTTCGACAAGAGCTTCGACACCGTGCGCGAGCGGATGGCCGGGATCACAGATTCCGACAACCCGGACATGTCGGCCTTCAAGGCCTCGGGCGGCAAGCTGCTCATGTACCATGGCTGGAACGACGCCGCCCTGCCCGCCGAGGGCACGATCCGGTATTTCGAGAACGTCCGCGAAACCATGGGCGGCGACGAAGTCGACCAGTTCGCCCGCCTCTTCATGGTCCCCGCCATGGGCCACTGCTTCGGCGGCCCCGGCCCCAACGCCTTCGACAGCCTGGCCGTGCTGGACGCCTGGGTGGAGAGCGGGTCCGCGCCGGACCGGATCACGGCCAGCAAATACGCCAACGACCTGGCCCCGCTGCTGAACATGCCGACCGGCCCCGCCCTCAGCACCCGCCCCCTGTGCGCCTATCCGGCCACAGCGCGCTGGAAGGGCGAAGGCGCGACCACGGACGAAGCCAATTTCGTCTGCGTCATCCCGCCCAAGTCGGAAATCTAGCCCCCGCCGGAGCCTCTGAGACATGACCAGTCACGTTCAGGGCTCCACCCAGCCCGCCCTTCTGACCCACACCATTGGAGAAGCGCTGCGTCAGGCGGCCTGGCAATGGAGCGACCACGAGGCCGTCGTCTGCACCGCGCAGGACGTTCGCCTGACATGGCGCGCGCTGGACCGCCGCGCCGGCGATTTCGCCGCCGGCCTGCTGGCCTCGGGCCTGCGCCCCGGCGACCGGATCGGCATCTGGTCGATGAACCGCGTCGAATGGGTCATCACCCAGTTCGCCGCCGCGAAAGCTGGCCTGATCCTGACCACCATCAATCCCGCCTATCGGCTGGACGAGCTGGAATATGCGCTGAAGAAGGTCGGCTGCCGCGCCCTGGTCCTGTCGCCGCCGTTCAAGACCAGCGACTATCCGGCCCTGATCCGCGCCCTGGCGCCCGAACTGGACCGGTCTTCGCCCGCAGGCCTGAACGCGCCCCGCCTGCCCGACCTGAAACTGGTCATCCAGATGGAGACGCCGACGCTGGCGGGGGCCGTCGGTTTCGACGCCGTCGAAGCCCTGGGCCGTGAGGCCGCGCCGGACCTGCTTCAGGCGGTCGAGGCGGCCCTGACCTGCCACGACCCGATCAACATCCAGTTCACCAGCGGCACCACGGGACGGCCCAAGGGCGTGACCCTGAGCCACCACAACATCCTGAACAACGGCTACATGGCCGGGGCCGCGATGGCCCTGACGCCGGATGATCGCATCTGCACGCCGGTGCCGCTGTATCACTGCTTCGGCATGGTGCTCAGCGTCATGGCCGCCGTCTCGCACGGCTCGGCCATGGTCTTTCCCGGCGAGGGCTTCGACGCCCTGGCGACGCTGGAAGCCGCGGCGAGCGAAGGCTGCACGGCCCTCTATGGCGTGCCGACCATGTTCATCGCCGCGCTGGAGCATCCGCGCTTTTCCGAGTTCGACCTGACACAGCTGCGCACCGGCATCATGGCCGGCTCGCCCTGCCCCATCGAGGTGATGCGCAAGGTCATCGACCGGATGCACATGCGCGACATCACCATCGGCTACGGCATGACCGAGACCAGCCCCCTCAGCTTCCAGAGCGGCGGCGACGACCCGCTGGAACGCCGCGTCTCGACCGTGGGGCGCATCCATCCGCACGTCGAATGCAAGATCGTCGACGCCGAGGGCGCCGTCCTGCCCTGGGGCCAGCCAGGCGAGCTCTGCACGCGCGGCTACTCGGTCATGATCGGCTACTGGAACGACCCGGAGCAGACCGCCGCCTCCATCGACGCCGACGGCTGGATGCACAGCGGCGATCTCGCCACCTTCGACGAGGAAGGCTACTGCCAGATCGTCGGCCGCCTGAAGGACATGATCATTCGCGGCGGCGAAAACCTCTATCCGCGCGAGATCGAGGAATACCTCTACCGCCACCCCAAGATTCAGGACGTTCAGGTCTTCGGCGTGCCGGACGAGCGCTACGGCGAGCAGGTCTGCGCCTGGGTGATGCTGGTGGACGGCGAGACCATGGATCGCGAGGAGCTGCTGGACTTCTGCCGCGATCAGATCGCCCACCAGAAGCTGCCCCACCACGTGCGCTTCGTGCGCGAGTTCCCCCTGACGGTCACTGGCAAGATCCAGAAATTCGCCATGCGCGACATCATGATCGCCGAGTTGGACGCCGCGGAGCGACCCGTCCCTTCGCGCTGACCCCAGCCAGATCCCAGACGGCAGAAAGCCCCGCGGCTTTTGGCGGCGGGGCTTGGCGATGCCTGGGTGCGGGAGCAGGATTTGGGCGATACCTCACATGTGCATCCGCCTTTCCGGGGTTGCAGACACGAATATCAGCGATACTAAATCGTCGCGAACTGAAACGAGCTGCGACGCGAATGACCGACAGCCCCCTCATCGCCGACACCGCGGAAAGCCTCATGAACGAAAGCGATGGCTTTGCGCGCTGGCATCGTATGGTGAAGGCCATGGAGGTGTGCGGCCTGGACGTCCTGAACTACGCCTATCTGGACACAAATTTCGACAACGATATGAACATCCACGGCGTTGTCGCACAGTCCACCATGCCCCAAAACTTCATCACCTACTTCTCAGAACAGAACTATGCCTCAACGGACGCCATGGCCCGCTATCTTCTTCGCGGCGGCGTCCAACCGGTTCTTTACGACGTTCAGAGCCAGGTTTCTGATCGCCGCCATGCCGAGGACGTCATGGAGGCTGGCTTGCGCGGCGGCCTGTTCATTCCTCTCCCCGGCGCCGCGACGGGAACAACAGCTTCGATCGCAGGTATTACACTGGGCTCCGGCCTGTCTTCCGACGAGAGCCACAGGATCATCAAGGAACGCGGCAAAGAACTGATCCTGCTCGCCCACCTCTTTCATACGCTGGCTGCCGGCGACTATCTCGCCGATCGACTGGGCCTACAGAAGCTGACAGTTCGTGAGCGAGACTGCCTGAGTTGGACGGCTAAAGGCCAGCGCGTGAGCATGATCGCCCATCGGCTGGGTCTCGCCGACATCACAGTCACCAAACATCTGGCCAGCGCCCGCAAGAAGCTCGGCGCCAAGAACCTGCCCGAAGCTGTCGCGCGTGGCCTGCTGCTCCGACAGATTCACCTCGCGTAGCTCAACCCGCTCGCCCCCCTATGCAAATTGATGGGCGCCCGCGTCACTAGCGCGATGATATGCGACTCTGTGATCGGATTTCCCGGCTCCAGTCGTCCGGAAGGCAGCGCACGATGACAAGGCTTCAGGCTCTGCTTGCCGTCGGCGCCATGAGCGCAGCACTTGCCGGTTTCTCGCCCGCCCCCAAGGCGTCAGCCCAACTGCCCGGCTGGCGCTATTGCTCGAGCGCCCCTGCTGGCAAGCCTGTCGCCTATTTCTCCAGGGTGTTTGCGTCGGATACCAGCGTCTATCACGTCGGGGTCGCCAACAGCTTCAACGGCCATGTTGCGGCAAGGCACGATCCAGAGATCGTTTCTGGAGCGATCTGCGCCGGCTTGTTCGACACGGCGCAGCAAGCCGAGGACGACCTGAACGAGCAGGCCTCCCGCTGGCGACGAAATGGTCGCGATGTGATCTTCACGCGCTGGATCTATCGCGGCGACTGATGACGCCAAGCCCAGTTTCTCCATTTTCGTGGCAGCCTCCCTACACGCGCGACGCGCGGTGAGAATGCGCATGGCCCTAGAAAACGCTCGCTTGGACCTGATGGTTCGAGGTCTTGACGCCGTCAGGTCCACAGCCCTGCTATGCGATCGCTTCCGCGAGGTTCGAGCTCTGACGCCCCGCGCCGAGGCCCTTCTCTCACGCGGCGACGTGCTGAAGCTGGAGCAGAAGCGCCTCGCGACAGCCGACGCCCGCGACATCGTCCTGATCGACGGTCTCATCGGCGACACCCTGGCCGGCGACCGCGACGGCGTCCGCCCCATCACCCTGAAGCGCGCTGGAAGCGAGGAACGAGTGCTGATCGAAGCCGCCCCCATCCCAGCCGACGAGACATTCGCCTTTGGCGACTGCGCCCTGTTGCTGGTTCACGAACGAGGCGTGGAAGAAGAAAGGCTGATGACCCTAGCCCGCGCGCTCTACGGTCTTTCGACATCTGAGAGCGCCGTCGCCGTCCAGGTTTCGCTGGGCCGTTCACCGGCTCAGATCGCGCGGCGCCGTCATGTCAGTCTTGGAACCGTCCGTTGCCAGGTGAGGAATATTTTCGCCAAGACGCGGGCGTCTAGCCTTGTCGAGCTTTCAGCCCTGCTGGCCGGACTACGATAGCCACACCAGCACAACACAACCTTTGACTGGACGAGACCTGTCCTTGCCGCAGAGCCCGCCCCTAGCCCGCCCTGGGCGCGCGTTCCGTATGTCAGAACGCCGTCACAGGCACCTGTGCGGCAGGATCCTCGCTGCGGCTACACACGCCTCGATCCTCCCATTCCGCATCTCGAGATGTCGAGCGGTAATTTTCAGCATAGTGGTAAGAACCATCGACTCGATTAATGCGAAACGTCTCCGTCGCGTACCATCTACCTTCATCATTCTCATCATGCTCCACCTCGATTATCGTTAGCGTATAACGACATCTCACGCTCGACGATGAACAATCACGATGACCCCACATATGCTGTTCGGGATAGAAGAACCTGACTTCGATCCTTGTCTCATCGACACGGCGAATGGAAATATAGCCCGATCCGGGAAACAGGTCGTCTCGGATGTCACCCGGTCCAGGGACATCGCCCTGGCTGGATCGGCAGTTGAGGATAAGCCAGTCATCCGCGTGCGCGGCGCCGGCCAACGCGAACAGAATGGCAGCGCCCGCCAAGGCGTGACCCATGCGTCGAAACATCATCGCTTGCCCGTTGGATCTTGTTGTGATTGGGAATTCAGCGCCTGAGATATCTGCGTCATGCCGTAACTGATCCCACAGTCGAGATCGTAAGGCGTGATCCGGGCCAGGACTTCGTGGGACGTCATCGATGATGGATCGGGCCAGGACGCGACCAGTTCGAGAAGACGCTCACGCTCCCTCCTCCGCCCCACCTTGACCGCATCATAGATGACGTAGAGGTCGCGGTTGGAGAAGACCGTCGTCTCTGCGGTTGCGCTTGAACTGGACACAAAGGTCGCAGCCCCCGCAAACGCATTGGCGGCCTGCCCCTTGGCCACCACCGAGCCGATCGTCCCCAGGCCTGAAGCCAGGAGAGACAGGCCGCCCCTGGTCACATTGCGTTGCGCCACGAGGCCAATCAGATAATTCTCGCAGCGCTGATCCGACCGCGAGATCAAGGAACCGGCAAGCGCGCGCCCGCTCAGATGAAGCTCGTCTCCGTCAATTTTCAGCGGCTCAGGATTAAGCGTCTCCCCCCAGCGCGCCGTTGCGCAGCCCGATAGCACCGGCGCGAGAACGAGCAGGACGATCATCGATCGCCAGCCTCGGCGCACGAGAAACATCACACCAAACCCCCATGAAGATCATCTTCCCGCAACCATGTTAATTATGATCTTTTACGACGACTATCTTCAATATTGTAGATATTCACCGACACAGCGAGCCATGTCAGCTTACCCCCCTCCCAAGTCGAGAGCTCGCCGCACCACGCTAGACGCGACGGTCGACTCCGCCTTGGCACGGAACCGCTGAAGCGGTGATCAGCTGGCCGACGGCGACGGACAGAAACGGGGCTCAGAACCGCTCACCGATTACTCATCCTATATATATTTATACCTCCCCGCTGAGGAACACCGCCGTTATTTGTAACCCGACAGGAATCGCGCGGATCAGAAGGGACAACGCCGGTGAAACGACGTGATCTACTAACGGCGATCATGGGAGCCGCCTGCCTGCTGGCGGGGTCCTCGACCGCATACGCCCAGGATAGCGGCTACGCCTTTGCCGGAACGTTCAACACCGACGGCCAGACGGTCTACATCTCGAACCGGGTTCAGCCTGTAACGAATAATCCCTACCGGAACACCCAAGCCGAACGCGACCTGAAGGAAGCCTTCACCCGGGCCGTTCGGCAACAAACCGGAACGGAAGAATACAAGCTGCACGGCCAATTCCTGGGTCCGCCAGGCAGGCGCGCCGATTCCGGCGATTCCGAGGACGCTAGGCTCTCAATGATTGAGCAGTGGCGGCGCGACGGAAAGCAAGTCGTCGTCATTCATTGGTAAGATCGACGCAAGCAACGACACCGCCCCATAGCGCTAGAACAGGATAGCCAATGAAACTCAGCTCGATCGGTTTCGCTGCGGGATGGTGCATCATTGCCTTCGCCTTCATTGGCTCCAAAGCCCGTGCAGATGATTGGCTGTTCCTCAGTTGCCCGCCGGATGATGGCAAACCCATTGACGTGTTGGCTGGGACAAACTTCTCGGTTCGACGCACCGCAACGGACGAAATAGAGTTTCGAAATTTCGACGCAGCGCGGCACATATGGGTTCAACAACGCTGCGACCGTCCCGACTTCAAGTGCACCTATACGCCCACGATCATTGAATGGGTCTGGGATCAGACGATCGGCAACGATGTACCGTTTCGAAAGGTCACCCTGCGCATAGATCGTGTCGATGGCGCATTCGCGGTCACTGAATTCTATTACCATTCCGACGGGGCGTCCCCAAACTCGAAGCAACAAGGCCTGTGCCGTCGAAGCGAAGACCCTGCCCTTCAGGCTCCCGCCACAGCTTTTTGACGCATTGGGCGAATCCGGCGCCACGCCTGCGCCGCCTAGCCTCGCGCCAGCTTCGTCACTGGCCCAAAGAACCAGGTCGTCACTTTGCGAGAACGTTGAGAGATGCGCGCCGAGCTTCAGAGCGCTGCTGGGAGCTTTGCGGACAACCGACCAGTTGCTGAAGGCAACAAGTCGATGCCGAGCCGTTTCATCGCTAATCTGAGGAAGTGGTTCCATCGTGGCGCACGCCCGCCTGAGCCATTGCGCCCCCCTGTTCCTGACTGGGGAAAGATCGATAGCTACTCGGATCTCTGCTCAGCGGCGTGGGACTGCACGTGGCTGTCCCCGGACGAATTTCTGGAGGGACCGTTTCGTCGCTATCTTGAGATGTGCGCCGATTTCAAGACACCGATCAGGGCGCGGGCTCGGATCATGGAATTCGGTCGCAGCTCGCTGATGCAGTTCGCGCAGCATAGTGAGACATCTAACGCCAACCATGCCCCCACCATCGAAGATCGGGCCCATGCCATGGCGGCATCCTGGTTCGCTTCGATGCCCGGAGGAGATTATCTGCTCGAAGTGCTCGAGGGCGTGAGTAATCACAATTTTCGTGCGACGAAGCCGGACGATCCCGTCGGGCCAAACGCCCCCTCTGACCCGAGCGGATAACCTCGACCAGAAACCAAACCCGACACTCCATATCGCCTGTTCGACAGTTCGCCGGCTCCCTCCGCCCACATATAGCCTGCCGCTTGCCTCCAGCCATAACGCTTCACAAGGCCGCGCTTCCTGAAGTAGTCCAGTCCGCAGCGCACGCGCTCCGCCAAGACGGTGGAGGGGCGCGTCCTTGCCGGCATCAAGACCCATTTGCTCTCGCCCGAAGCGGTCGCCTAGGCGGTGAAGGCGCTTCACGCCGCCAGCCGTGGCGGAGCGCCGCGCCCTGCTCGTCGTGCGGGCGCCGCTGGTAGCGCGACCTGGCCGAGATCGAACACCGCCTGAGGCGGGCCCAGACCATGTGCTTGGACGGGCGATCGAGACGGCGGAGTTGAAGACGATCAGCGCGCCGCTGAAGGCGCGCCGGACGGCGATTCAGGACCGGCTGGCGACCGATCTGCACCAGGCGATCGAGGGCGGCAGCAGCGAGGAAGCGCGCGTCGAACTGCCCAGTTGATTTGAGCGTGTGGACTTCATCCCGATTGAGGGCTTGGACAGGGTGCTGGAGGTGCACGACAGTCTGGCGGCATTGCTGACCCCAGCCGGACCCAGACAGCAGAAAGCCCCGCGGCTTGGGAGCTGCGGGGCTTTTAGAATGCTTGGGTGCGGGAGCAGGATTTGAACCTGCGACCT
>RCUQ01001173.1_pt1 | contig 10563 bp, 3 predicted proteins | sample 2166351 | NCBI WGS metagenome assembly RCUQ01 (sample SAMN09932597, study PRJNA488358) | compost metagenome | feature: garden; material: soil; isolation source: compost soil in acetonitrile-enriched culture | place: Germany: Experimental Botanical Garden Goettingen | collected 2016-01-27
GAGTTGTTTCTTCATCCATTATCGAAATGGAGATTATACACCCAATTTGAAGGATCTGTTGCAGGAGGAAGAATAGCTATTGTAAATACTTTTGGAGTACTAGCTATTTTTATCCTTGTAATTGCGTGTATTAACTTTATGAACCTAAGCACTGCCAGAAGTGAAAAGCGTGCAAAAGAAGTTGGAATTCGTAAAGTGGTAGGAGCAGAGAAACACACACTGATCAGTCAGTTTTTAGGTGAATCTATCCTTATTTCTTTGTTGGCAGGTATAATAGCATTGTTTATAGTTCAGTTAGCATTACCTGCATTCAATGCATTTACTCTGCAAAAGATTGAAATTCAATATAGTAATAGTTATTTCTGGATATCGGCTATAGCATTTATCCTTTTTACAGGCTTACTGGCTGGAAGTTATCCTGCCTTTTACCTTTCTGCATTTCAACCAGTGCGGGTTTTAAAGGGCACATTTAAGGCAGGGCATACTTCCTTTAGTCCACGAAAAGTGTTGGTGGTTATTCAGTTTACGATTGCCATCATACTGATCATTGCAACCATTTTTGTTAATCGTCAGATTCAGTATTCGCAAGATCGCGAAACCGGTTACTCAAAAGATAACCTAATCTATCACTTCCTTACAGAAGACCTGGAAAAAAAATATCCGATCATTAAAAGTGAATTGTTAAGCTCAGGAGTGGCAACTGCTGTTTGTAAAACAAGTGCTCCGATGACACAAGGTTTCAGCAATTCCTGGGGATTCGAATGGCAAGGTAAAGATCCTAAGTCGAAGATCATTTTTAACCGCTTTTGTGTGGATGAAGATTTGGCGAAAACGGTGGGTTTAACGATAGTTAAAGGCCGTGATATTAATCTTAAAGATTATCCGACTGATTCAACAGCTTGCATGATTAATGAATCAGCATTAAAAATAATGGGGTTCAAAGATCCAATTGGTCAAATTATTAAGGATAATAACGTCGATTGGCATGTGGTAGGTGTGATCAAAGATTTTGTTTTACAATCACCTTTTGAGAATACAGAACCGATGGTCATTGAAGGGGCCAGAGGATGGTTTAATGTAATCCACATTAAACTCAATACGCAAAATTCAAATGCTGAAAATTTAAAGATCGCCGAAGAAATCTTTAAAAAGCATAATTACCAGTTTCCGTTTGAGTATCAATTTATTGATGAAGAATATGCTCAGAAATTCAACGATGTGCAACGAGTGTCAAAATTGATAAGTCTGTTTACAGCATTGATCATCTTTATTTCATGCTTAGGATTATTTGGTCTGGCAACTTACATGGCAGAAAATAGAATAAAAGAAATCGGAGTTAGAAAAGTTTTGGGAGCCTCAGTATTAAGCATAACAACCTTGTTATCAAAAGATTTCTTAAAGTTGATCATTGTGGCAATTGTAATTGCTACACCAATAGCTTATTTCATAGTGAGTAAGTGGCTTCAGAGTATCTCCTATCATGTTTCTGTTCAATGGTGGGTATTTATCACAGCAGGCTTACTATCCATGTTGATTGCTTTAATAACCATAAGTTATCAAGCAATTAAAGCGGCAACGGCAAATCCGGTGCAAAGCTTACGATCAGAGTAAAAAAACAAAACAAACAATAAACATTTTGTGATAAGAAAGGCGTAGTATTTTTCTATCAATAGGAAATCCCATACATCAACTGCGTCCTTTCCGACTCACAATACATTAAACCATCAGAACATGCTATCCAACTATATAAAAATTGCTTTGAGAAATATGTGGCGGAATAAAGGTTTCACCATCATAAGTGTATTAGGTCTTGCACTGGGAATGGCCTGTTGCCTTTTCATTTTGTTTTGGGTGCAGGATGAGATATTGCATGATCGTCAGTACGACAATAGCGACCGGTTGTACCGCGTGATGGAAAACCAGCATTACAGCGGTAATCAGATCTTTACCGTTCAGGCTACTCCGGGATTATTAGCGGAGGCATTAAATAAAGAAGTTCCGGAAATTGAAAATGCAGTTAATGTTACATGGGGAGGTGATTATGAATTAATCAGGGTAAATGATAAAACTGATAAAGAAAGAGGTTTGTACGCTGGAGCCAATTTCTTTAAAGTGTTCTCAATTAAGCTTATATCAGGATCGGCAGAAACAGCGCTAACTTCCCCAACTTCAATTGTGATCTCTGAAAAAATAGCCAAAAAGTATTTTGGATCAGAAAATCCAATTGGCAAAACAGTTCAGTTTAATGACACATTGAGCTTACAAGTTACAGCTGTTGTAAAAGATGCAGCTAAGACGTCTTCACTAAAATTTGATTTTATAGCTCCGGTAATAATTTATGAACGTTCAAATACATGGTTAAAACATTGGAGCAATAATGGCATCCGTACTTTTGTAGTTTTAAAGGAGAACGCGTCTGTAGATAAGGTTCAGGTGAAGATCAAAAACTTCTTGAGAACCAAACAGAAAGACATTACCACTGATCTTTTTTTACAGAGTTTCGGAGATTCATACTTGCATGGCCGCTTTGAAAACGGAGTATCAACCGGTGGAAGAATCGAGTATGTACGCTTGTTCTCAGTGGTAGCTGTATTTATTTTATTGATCGCTTGCATAAACTTCATGAATTTGGCAACTGCGCGTTCTGCCAGAAGAGCAAAAGAAGTAGGGATTCGTAAGGTTGTTGGAGCCCCACGTCAGTTTTTGATCGGGCAGTTTATGGGCGAAGCTATCATGATCTCTCTCGTTTCTATTCTGTTGTCTCTTGGTGTCGTTCAATTGCTGTTGCCGGTTTTTAATTCTGTAACAGGAAAAGAGATCGTAATTGAATATACTAATCTTTTATTCTGGGTGTATTTAGTTGGTTTAGCTATTCTAACGGGAGTTTTATCCGGAAGCTATCCTGCATTATTTCTTTCATCATTAAAACCTGTTGTGGTTTTAAAAGGGGTGCTGAAATTCGATTCAAAATCAATCATCTTCCGGAAAGGCCTGGTCGTATTTCAGTTCTGCCTGTCTATTCTTTTAATTGTAGGAACTATAGTTGTTTATCGTCAGGTCAATTTCATCAAAAGCAAAAACCTCGGGTTTAATAAAGAAAATCTAATTCTGTTAACTCTCGATGGTGATCTTAGGAAAAATTACGAAGTTTTTAAGCAGGATATATTACAAACATCATCAATAAAAGCAGTTACCCAAAGCACTACTAATCCAATTGAAATTGGAAATAACACTGAAGATGTAACATGGCCTGGTAAACAAAGTGATGAGAAAATATTGTTCACCAATCTTTTTATAGGCCATGATTTTGTTAAAACAATGGGTGTAACAATTAAAGAAGGGCGGGATTTTTCTTCCGCTCGAGTTTCCGATACTGCAGGTTTTATTATTAATGAAGAGACCGTTCGCCGCATGAAACTTACAAAAAATGCAGTGGGCACTGTCATAACCATGTGGGATATAAAAGGGCCAATTATAGGTGTTGTAAAAGACTTTCACATTAATTCATTGCATTCAGCTATTGAACCGTTGATTATGGTTTTACGCCCTGAGTGGGGCAAAGTAGCGTTGGTCCGCACTGAAGCCGGAAAAACACAGGAAGCCATTGCTGCTTTATCAACCGCATTTAAAAAGTACAATCCTAAATATCCATTTAAATACGAGTTTGAAGATGAAAACTACCGTCAGTTGTATAAAAATGAAATGATGGTTGGACAGTTAGCTAATTACTTCGCTGTTCTGGGAATCTTCATCTCTTGTTTGGGCTTGTTTGGTTTAGCCATGTTTATTGCAGAACAGCGCACTAAGGAAATTGGAGTGCGCAAAGTGTTGGGAGCATCAGTGACCAATATTGTAGGAATGCTTTCAAAAGATTTCTTAAAACTGGTAATGATCGCTGCAATAATTGCATTCCCGTTAGCTTGGTTTGCCATGAATAAATGGCTGCAAAACTTTGCTTATCGGGTAGAATTAAGCTGGTGGATCTTTTTGATTGCCGGTTTTACTGCAATGTTGATCGCATTAATTACAGTAAGCTTTCAGGCAATTAAAGCAGCTGTTGCTAATCCGGTTAAAAGTTTAAGAAATCAATAGCGATTAGCTGTTAGCCATTAGCTATCAGCAGTTAGCTCAAACCTACTGGTCTTATGGTTTCTTTAATAAAAATGATTATGAACTAAATGCTGTTTGCTAACAGCTAAAAGCTAATAAAATAATGATAAAGAGCTATTTCAAAATCGCCTACAGAACAATTGTCCGCCATAAGGGTTATGCGGCAATTAATATTACCGGATTAGCAATCGGAATTGCGGCATGTTTGTTATTGTTTCTGGTGATAAGGTTCGAGATGAGCTACAACTCGTTTTTTCCTGATAATAAAAATATTTACCGTGTAGTAACCGATTCTCATGATGCAAACGGAGCAGATTATACTCCCGGTGTTCCTTATCCGGCATTAGATGCGTTACGTACGGATTTTCCACAGTTAAAAACAGGAGCCCTTTTCTCAGCTTATGGTTCTCAGATCACCATTCCGGTATCCGAACAGAAAGTTTCTGCTGACGACAAAAAGTTTATTGAAGAAACAGGGATATTCTTTGCCGATCCGCAGTTTTTTGAGATCGTAAAGTTTAAATGGTTGGTAGGCGATGAAAAACTCATGGCAACGCCGAACACTGTTGTGCTTACCCAAAAAATGGCTGAAAAGTATTTTGGCGATTGGCATAACGCAGTAGGTAAGATCATCAAAATAGATAATGCTATTCCACTGAAGGTATCCGGGATTTTGGAGAATGTTCCTTTTAATACTGATTTCCCATTAGAAGTAGTGGTGTCATTTATTACTTCCAAAAATAATCCGTCTCAGTATAACTATACTACACGTTGGGGAAGTGTAACCAGCAATTTTCAGGTATTTATGCAATTGCCTTCCAATGTTTCACCGGAAGGCATCAATAAACAGCTTGCAAATTTTATTAATAAGCATAGAGGAGCTGATGAGCAGGAAAAGATTACCAGTTACCTGCAGCCGCTAACGGAGGTACATTACGATGCCCGATATGGAAGCTTTTCAGATCATACTATTAGTAAATCGACCTTGATAACGCTTTCGTTGATTGGCGTATTAATCATCATTATGGCTTGCATCAACTTTATTAATCTTTCTACAGCTCAGGCAATCGGTCGATCAAAAGAAGTAGGAGTTCGAAAAGTATTAGGAAGCAATAGGGTTCAATTACTATGGCAAATGATGGGAGAAACTGCATTAATCGTGTTTTTTTCAATGGTGTTGGCGCTAGTTATTTCAACTGTAGCGCTGCCATATCTTGCACAGATTATCAAATTGCCAGAAACTATCTCTTTGTTTACAGTACCTAACTTGTTGTTTTTAATAGGAGTTTCAATAGTTGTAACCATTTTCTCAGGCATTTATCCTGCTCTTATTCTTTCGGGTTTCAAACCGGCACTAGCGCTTAAAAACAAAATCAGTTCTGCAAATATTGGTGGCATTTCACTGCGCAGAGGTTTGGTTGTTACCCAGTTCGCCATGTCTCAGATTTTAGTAGTAGGTACTATTGTAGCCGTTGCGCAAATGAGTTTTGTTCGCAATGCTGATTTAGGATTTAACAAAGAGGCTGTTTATGTACTAACGTCAGCTTCTGATAGTGTAGTGGTTTCTCGTCACAAAGCCTTGAAAGAAGAGTTATTGCAAATGCCGGGTGTAAGCAGTGCTACTTTTTGTAGTGATGTGCCTTCTTCCGACATGAACTGGGGCAGCAACTTTGCATTTGATGGCCGTCCTGATGAAAAATTTGATGTTTTTTTAAAGTTTGGAGATGCTGATTATTTCAAAACATTTGACCTAAAATTAATAGCCGGTCGTGGATTTGCTCAGAGCGATACGATTAATGAATATGTGATCAACGAGACCTTGATGCATAAGCTAGGTGTTACAGATGCTAAGACAATTATCGGTAAATCAGTGAAACTTGGAAGTAGAAGAGCATTGCCAATTGTTGGTGTGGTTAAAGATTTTAAGATCAATTCGTTACGTGAGGCTATAAAACCATTACTTATTTCTACCCGAAAAAGTGTTTACCGTTCATTAGTCGTTAAGTTAAACACTTCAGAAATCTCCAAAGCTAAAGTAGCAATTGAGCAAAAGTGGAATAAATACAATCCGGAATACGCCTTTACCAGCACATTCTTTGATGAAAATATAGCCCGATTCTACCAGCAAGAAGAGCAGCTGTCTAAACTCTATAAAATATTTGCAGGCCTGGCCATTTTCATCTCTTGTTTAGGATTATACGGCTTGGTTTCATTTATGGCGGTACAACGCACGAAAGAAGTGGGTATCCGAAAAGTATTAGGTGCTTCGGTTGGAAATATAGTCTACCTGTTTTCAAAGGAATTTACGGTATTGATAGTAATTGCATTTATAATAGCCGCTCCAGTGGCCTATTACGTGATGCATAATTGGCTGAACAATTTCGTGTTCCGTGTCAATATTGGGGTTGGCGTGTTTGCCATGTCAATACTCATATCCTTAACCGTTGCCTGGCTAACGGTTGGTTACAAGGCAGTTAAAGCAGCATTAGCAAACCCGGTTAAAAGTTTAAGAACTGAATAAAGCAGCTGTTGGCAATTAGCTATTAGCCTTTAGCAGGCTAAACTAAAAAACAGATGAGCGTTAAAAGCCAATAGCTAAACACTAAGAGCTAAAAATATGATAAGGAATTATTTCAAAACTGCCTTAAGGAATTTGCTTCGAAATAAAGTGTATTCCTTTATAAACATTGCAGGTTTATCGCTCGGATTAACCTGTGCTATGCTGATCATACTGTATGTAAAAGATGAAGTGAGTTATGATAGGTTTCATAAGAATGTAGATCAGATTTACCGAATCGGTTTTCAGGAGATTAATCCAGATGGGTCAAAGGGTCGGAAAGATGCGATCACCGGATTTTTGCAAGGGCCCCGTTTTGCTGAAAGCATTCCGGAGATCAAAACTTTTGTTCGCTTCAGAAATGATAATAAAGATGTGAAAAAAGGAAGTGAGATTTACTCACAAGAATTGTTTCAGGTAGATTCTTCCTTCTTTTCTGTTTTCTCATTTCCGCTGTTAAGTGGCGACTCTAAAACAGCTCTTTCTAATCCTAACTCTGTGGTATTAAGTGAAGATGCTGCAATAAGTCAGTTTGGAACCGCGGATGCAGTTGGTAAAACAATGTACTTTAAGGATAACGATCAATTTGTACCTTATAAAGTAACAGGCGTTGCTAGAAAAAGCCCTCAGAACTCCTCGATTAGGTTTGATGTATTGCTGCCATTAGTAGTTTCAAAGGAAGATATGTCGAATAGTGATAACTGGTTCAACTTCTTCTTAAACACCTTTGTAGTTCTTCGTCCGGGAGCAGATCCTAATGCTGTAATGGCAAAAATGAAAAAAGTTTATGAGGCAGATGCGAGAGATGCTATTAAAAACCAAGCAGCCCAGTTTGGTGTAAAACAAACCTGGAGCTACCTGTTGCAACCATACACTCAAATGCACCTGAGTACAGAAATGCCTGCTCAGAATGGTTTAAAGGGCGGCAGCCATCCGATGTTCTCGTATATTCTGACTGGAATTGTGGGGTTTGTTTTATTAATCGCTTGTATCAACTTCATCAACCTAACGGTTGCCCGTTCAGTAAAACGTTCAAAGGAAATTGGTATTCGTAAAGTTATAGGCGGCAGAAGAGCTCAGCTTATCATGCAGTTCATGGGTGAGTCATTCATCCTGTGTTTTATTGCATTTGTGGTTGCCTTAATTACGGTTCAACTAATACTTCCGTTGTTCAATGATCTTGCAAACAAAGCATTATCATTCTCTTACTTGTTTGATTCAAAATTAATCGCTGGTTATGTATTACTGTTTGTCTTAACAGGATTATTGGCAGGTTTTTATCCGGCCTTAGTATTATCGAAATATAGACCTGTTCAAACGCTATATGGCAGATTTACTTTAGGTGGAAGAAATTACCTGCAACGCTCATTAGTGGTTGTACAGTTTGCGTTGGCTTCATTCCTGATCGTTTCAACACTAACCATTTATTCTCAGTTTAAATTTTTAACCAATGCAAAACTGGGTTATGAAGATAAAGACCTTATTGTGGTTGATAAATGGGGGCTGTCTCGTGAGGAAGCGGCAGTATTTAAAAATGAACTGAAGAAAAATCCATCCATTCTTGATGTTTCTGCTAAAAACGGAGGATTCTGGGGTACCGTGGCAAAAATAAATGGGGAAACCCAACAGCAATTTGCTTATGAAACTGTAGACGAAGGATTTTTACCAATGCTAAAGGTTCCTATAGTTAAAGGCCGTAATTTTTCAAAAGGGTTTCCGTCGGATTCCAGTCATTCAGTTTTGGTGAATGAAGAATTTGTAAAAGTTGCAGGTTGGAAAGAGCCTCTGGGACAAATCGTTGACTTTTGGTACCGTAATGAAAAATACACCGTTGTCGGTGTTGTAAAAGACTATCATTATGAGGGATTAGGTCGCAAGATTGGTCCACAGCTATTTACCATGAAAAAGGATAATGGCTATGGCAGAGCTTTTATCAAAATCAGGCCAAACAGTGAGACTGCAAGTTTAAAGCACATCGAAACAGTGTTTAAAAAACTGTTTCCGGTTTCACCATACAGCTATAAGTTTAAACACGCTGAAAACCTGGAAAGCTATGAAACAGAGTCAAAGTGGAAAGACATTATGTTGTTTGCATCTGTTTTAACCATTTTCATCTCAAGCATAGGCTTATTCGGTTTATCAGTTTTAGCCGCAGAGAAACGAACCAAAGAAATTGGAATCCGTAAAGTCTTAGGCGCTTCAGTGGGAGGTGTAGTTACCCTTTTATCCAAAGATTTTATAAAACTAATCGTGATCGCATTGCTGGTATCGATGCCAGTTGCATGGTTTATTGCTAATAAATGGCTTGAAAATTACCCTTACCGTATTACCGTTGGTAGTGGAATTTTTATCGCCACAGCATTGTTTGTAATCATAATAGCCCTGGCAACCATCAGCTATCAGGCAGTTAAAACAGCAATTGCAAATCCGGTTAATAGTTTACGAACTGAGTAGCTATTAGCTATTAGGAGTTAGCTATTAGCTAAAAACTAAATAGAAATAGATGCAACGGCTAATAGTTAAAAAACAGTTCAAGGCTAACAGCCAACAAGCTAATAGCTAAAAAAAAAGCCAACAAGCTCATAGCTAAACGCTAAAAAAGAAAAGCTAACAGCTAACAAGCTAATGGTAAAAAGCTAAATAAAATGATAAGAAACTACATAAAAATTGCGTGGCGAAGTTTTATGAAAAATAAAACTTTTACGTTCATCAATATTTTCGGCTTGGCAACCGGACTGGTTTGCTGCTTGCTAATTGCATTGTATCTGAATCATGAGTTGAATTATGATGCATCGCATAAAAAAGGAGATCGTATCTATTTGCTTGGGACTATTTTTAGCAGGCAAGGAAATGAAAACAAAAGTGCCGGAACTCCTTTTCCTATGGGGCCTGCAATGCAACAGGAATTTCCAGAAATCGAACAAACTACGCACTTGCTTAAAGCCTTTGCGGATGATAAAACATTGCTGCAGTATAATGAAAACGGAAAAGTTAAATCGTTTTACGAAACCCGTGGCTATTTAACCGACTCTGCTTTCTTCAATGTTTTTACCTACAGCTTTAAAGAGGGAAATGCTGCCATAGCCTTAAAAGAGCCTAATACAATTGTTATTTCTGATAAGATTGCTGCCAAGATATTTGGAGAAGAACCTGCATTGGGTAAGGTGATTCATATTAATAGCAATACTAACGGGGAGTTTGATTTTAAGGTAGCGGGTGTGTTTACAGCTGCAAAAATACCTTCTCATATCGACGCCCAGTTTTTTATGTCCATTAAAGGCGGGGGTATCGATTCATACATTGGAAGTTCAACGGATATGGTATCCAACAATATGTTTTATACCTATTTCTTGTTGAAACCTGAAGCTGATTGGAAAGGTCTTGAGGCTAAATTTCCGGCTTTTATAGAAAAACATACAGGCAAAGAATTGCGGGCAGCCGGCGTTGGTAAAAAACAATATTTAACGCCTCTCAAGAAAATTCACCTGGATACAACCACAGAAAATACAGCAACTCCACCAGGAAGTAGGACTTATTTATACATACTTGCTTCCGTAGCTTTTTTTACGTTGTTGATTGCTTGCATCAATTTTATGAATCTTTCTACTGCACGGTCGGCCAAACGATCAACAGAAGTAGGGGTTCGGAAAGTACTGGGTGCAGAAAAATCTTCCCTGATTCGTCAGTTTTTGAGCGAGTCATTATTGATGAGTTTCTTCGCTTTTCTGTTTGCTATTGTTGTTACTTGGGCATTGACCCCGTTGTTTGGACAGCTGGCAGGTAAAGACCTTAACATGTCTGTTTTACAACACGGTTGGTTATTGGTTGCATTTTTTGCGCTCGCCATTATTACCGGGTTGCTGGCAGGTATTTATCCCGCCTACTTTTTATCGTCG
>RCUQ01001178.1_pt1 | contig 10543 bp, 7 predicted proteins | sample 2166351 | NCBI WGS metagenome assembly RCUQ01 (sample SAMN09932597, study PRJNA488358) | compost metagenome | feature: garden; material: soil; isolation source: compost soil in acetonitrile-enriched culture | place: Germany: Experimental Botanical Garden Goettingen | collected 2016-01-27
CGTCATAGTCGATCGGCACCGTGCCGATGGTGTCGGTGTTGGTCAGCTCTTCCTGGCGATACTGGGCGCCGAGCGCGAACTTGTGCAGCCAGACGAAGGTCTTCTCGAAATTCCACAGGCCGTCGACGATCCACTCCTGGAACTCGCCGGAACCGCCGTACTCGCCCATCGCCTTGTTCTCGAAGGCGTTGCGATAGACGTCCAGGCGCGTCTGGCCGAACGACCACTGGCCTTCATGGCTGGCCCGGAAGTTGGTGCGCTCGGTCTCGGAGCCGAAGGCGCTTTGCGGCGTCGGCACGCCGTTGCGGTTTGGCACGAGCAGTTTGGGCGCCAGGGGCTCTTCCACCCCGTAGTTGGCTTCGAACGAGACGTTCTGGTTGTCGAGCGGCGCCCAGTTCAGCACGCCGTTCAGGCTCTTGTTGACGACCCCGCCCGTGCCGTTGGCGCCGGCGATATTGACCTCGTCCGGATTGGTGCGGGCGTAGGTCGCGCCCAGGCGCAGGCCCAGGTTTTCGGTGATCGGGCCAGCCACGTTGACGCCCAGTTGATAGGCGTCGCCCCGCTCGGACTCTTCGGACCAGGTGTAGCTGGTGTTGGCCGAGCCGCGCCACGTCGGGGCGATCTTGCGGGTGATGATGTTGATGACCCCGCCCATCGCATCCGAACCGTAGAGCGACGACATCGGGCCGCGCACCACCTCGATGCGCTCGATCATGTCGGGCGAGATCCAGTTCAGGTCCTGGCGGCCCAGGTCGGGGCGATAGCTGATGTCGCGCGAGTTGCCGACCCGCCGGCCGTCCACCAGCACCAGGGTATAGTTGTCGGGCAGGCCGCGGATGGTGATCTTGGACATGGCGCCGGTCGGGCTGACGCCGCCGGTCACGCCGGGCAGACGGCCCAGCAGTTCGCCGAGGCTTTGAACCGGCTGACGCTCGATCTCTTCGCGCGTGATGACGCTGACCGACGCCGGGGCGTCACGCACGTCGACGCCCGTCGCCGAGGCGGTGACGACGACGTCCGAGACGGTCGTCGCCTGCGGCTCGATTTCGGCGGGGCTCGCCAGGGCGGGCGAGGCGGCGAGCATGGTGGAGGTCATCAGGCCGAGCCCGATGCGGCGTTTGGTATGAAGCATCTGTGCCCCCGAAGGCGTGCGTTGAAAGGGCGGGAACCGCCCGGTTGGGGAGGAATGCTCACGCTTGTGAGCGACAGGCGCTTCTAATAATCATTCGCATTATAGGCTCAATGACGCACTCGGCATGGGGCGCATTCGCAATCGGGCATGAGCCTTCACCTGCTGGACAAAGGTAGGCGATATATTGCAATTAATAGTCATTCTTATATTGGCATGGCGACGCTTAAGGTCATTCAGGAGGACGGGATGTCCGGGCGGCCGCCTATTCGCGCCGATTTCAACCTGCTGCAGCCGCTGATGGTGCTGATCGAGCAGCGCAGCGTTTCGCGCGCGGCTGACCGCCTGGGCATGGGGCAGCCGGCCATGAGCCGCGTCCTGGCCAGACTGCGGGATCAGTTCGACGATCCCTTGCTGGTGCGCGGACCGCGCGGGATGATGCTGACGCCGCGCGCGGAGGCGCTTCGCGGTCCGCTTCGCGCCTGGCTGCGGGAAGGCGAGGCGCTGATCCGGGATCACGACGCGGACCCGCGCAGCATGAAGCGGACCTTCCGCCTGGCCTCGACGGATTTCGGTTTGCTGAGCGTGATCGCGCCGACGCTCGGCCTCATCGAGCGAGAGGCGGGCGGCGTGGAATTGGCCGTTGAACCCCTGTCGGACGCGAGCCTAAGGCGGCTGGAGGACGGCCAGCTGGACTTCGTCCTGACCGGGTGGAGCCCCCAGGGGGCGGGCCTGCGGGCGCAGTGGCTGTTTCAGGACACCTATCTGGGACTGGCCCGGGCCGATCACCCCGTGCACGATTCGATTCCGACGCTTGAGGATCTGATGCAGTGGCCGCACGTGTCGGTGTCGATCGGCGACGGTTTCGGCGACTGGATCGCCGAGGACCTGCCTGACTTGGCGGGACGGCGCGTGCTGATCTCCGCCGAGAGCTTCTCGCTGACGCCCTATATGCTGTCGGGCGGCGAGGCGGTGGCCATCCTGCCGCGCCGCGCCGCCGAGCAGTTCGCAGCGACGCATGATCTCCGGACGTTTCCGGCGCCGAACGGAATGCGGCCCTTTGACTATCACCTGGTCTGGCACGAGCGCTCTGGCGACGATCACGCCACTCGATGGCTGATCGACACCCTGGCGCGGGCCTTTGATGCGCCAGCGGACAGGGCCGTCAGCTGACGACGTCGGGGCCGCCGATCAGGATCAGGTTCGCTGACAGGACGAGGGCGCCAAGGGAAGCGTGATCTCCACCGCCAGCCCTGGCTCATTGTCCGTAAGGCGCAACTGACCCTCGTGAGCCTTGATCACGGCGGCGACCATGGCGAGGCCCAGTCCAGATCCGGGCCTCAGGTCGCCGAGGTTGATCCGGTAGAAGCGCCGCAGGATGTTTTCACGCTCCGCGACGGGGACGCCCCTGCCGTGGTCGGCGACGCTCAGGACCGTTTGTCCATCTTGCAGTCCGGTCGTCACCTTGATCTTGGCGGGAGCGCCGCCGTGGAAGACGGCGTTCTCGATCAGGTTGGCGATCGCCTGCTGCAAAAGGGCGGCGTCGCCCGCAACAAGGCCACAGGGCTCCGCCGTCACCGTCAGGGACCCGCCGCTCTCTTCGACAATCGGGCGATAGATTTCGCCGACCGTCGCCGCGATGGCGGCGAGATCCAGATCGGAGACGCGCAGGACGTCGCCGCCGCTTTCGATGCGCGCCAGGGTCAGCAAGGCCTCGAACAAGGCGCTGACCTGGTCGGTTTCCTCCAGCGCGCGTTCGATGGCGTCGTCACGGGTCTCGACGTCCTCGATATAGGCGGCGACCTGCTCCAGCTGATTTCGAACTCGGTTCAGCGGGGCGCGCAGTTCATGAGCGACGCCCTCCGACAGGGATTTGAGGGCGGTCATCGCAGCCTCCTGCCGGTCCAGCATTCGGTTCAGATTGGCCGCCAGTTCGTCAAACTCGCGCCCCAGCCCCTCGGCGGGCAGACGAGCCGAGGTCTGGCCGGCGATGATGCGCCCGACCGCCTGATTGACCCCTTCGAGCCGCCGCAGGAACAGCCGTCCTGAAAACCACCCTCCGGCCAGGGCTAGAAGTATGAGGCTGAACCCGCTCCACAGGGCGAAACGGCGAACGCCGCCACGCAGTTCGTCCAGGTGCTGAATGTCGCGGCCCACAGCCAGCAGGGCGCCGTCGGCCGCGTGATCGCTGAGTACCAGCATATTGGGCGCCTGATCCGGCCAGCGCGTTTGGCGGGCCTTGGTCGGCAGGTTGCGCCGAAAGCCGCTGTCGTTCACCGCCATTCGCGTCAGGCCGTTGGAAAAGGTGCTGCCGTCCGGGGCTTCGACCAACAGCAGATATCGCCGGGCGTCGCGATTGCGCGCCTGGGCGTTCAACTCGGCCACCAGGGCCGCCCCGCCGCGCCGGTCGGCGTCGGCGCGCATGACCTCCATCTGATGGCTCAGCCCCTCACGCACCTCGGCTTCCGCGAAGCGGAGCATGCCGTAGTCCACGCCCGCCACGATGGCGGCGGCGCCCAGGCCGAACAGTGCCGAGAAGGCGGCCGCATAGCGAAGACTGGCGGTGGACCAGACGGACGGCCTGCGCGCCCTAGTCTGGGGTTTTGAGGACATAGCCCACGCCCCGGATCGTATAGATCAGGTCATAGTCGAAGCCTCGATCGACCTTGGCCCTCAGGCGGCTGACATGGGCGTCGATCAGGTTGGCGCGCGGATCGAAGTGGAACCCCCACAGGCTTTCCAGAAGCATGGTGCGCGTCACGGCCTGACCGGCGTTGCGCGCCAGTCGTTCCAGCAGTTTGAACTCATGGGGGGTCAGATCGAGGACTTCGCCCGCGCGCACGGCCCGGTGCGCGACCACGTCGATCTCCAGATCGCCGACCATATGGCGGGCCGAATGATCCGCGAGGGGAGGGCGCCGGATCAGGGCCTGCAATCGTGCGCTCAACTCGCTGAAGGCGAAGGGCTTGATCAGGTAGTCGTCGGCCCCGGCGTTCAACCCGGCCACCCGGTCATCGACCGATCCCAAGGCCGTCAGCATTAGTACGGGCGTCTTGAGCCCCGCCGCGCGCATGGCCTGAACAACCTCCAGACCCGACAGGCCGGGCATCATTCGGTCCGCGACAATGGCGTCATAGGCGCCGTCAACCGCCATGTGCAGGCCCGTGTCGCCATCCTGGGCTTCGTCAACCGTATGGCCCTGCTGCCGCAGGCCCTCCGCCACAAAGGCGCGAGCGCGGCCGTCGTCGTCAATGATTAGCATTCGCATTAAGCCCTTGTAGTGCGGAAGGCGGGGCTGGCTAGTCCAGTTGCGAATTAATCTCATCGCAAGGCGGCGCGAAGGTTGATCGGCTATAGCCCGCATTGTTGCAAATGATACGCAACGGCATGGTGTGCGTTGGGATCAGTCATGGACGCTAGGGCGACGGATTTCTGGAGCAGTCCCGATCTGGCGGTGCAGATCGGCGGGGATGCGCCGACACCTCAGGATAGGCCGGAAGCGGCCATGGATTGGGCCTTCGGCCTGGCGACCCCCGAATTGAGGCTGTTCACCACGGGTGTTCAGCGTCGTCTGCCGTCAGGGCCGGCGGCGACCCTGGGCGAGCGCGCGCGGCGCTTCTTCTCGGAGTATCCGGCTGCGGGGGGCCTTGAAGTTTCGCCCCGGCTGCTGGTCGGCGCCATCCCCTTTGATCGTGAAGAAGGCGACTGTCTTTTCCTGCCGGAGCGCGCCGCTAACCGCCCCTGGAGCCCCCCCTTTCATCGGACCTCGCCTCCAGGCAGCAGACGCATCACAGCGGAGCCTTCGCGCGCCGCCTATCAGGACGCCGTCGGCAAGGCTCTGGTTTCCATCCGCGCGTCCCGCGAAGGAGCGCAGCCTGTCGACAAGGTGGTTCTGTCGCGCAGCCTGCGGCTGGAAGCCGACGCTCCGTTCGACGCCTTCGCCCTTTGGCGAGACCTGCAGGCGGACCCGTCGGCGGCGCGCTTTCTGGTTCCTCTGGGTCCGGGGAGGGGTGGGGCGATGCGCCGTCTGGTCGGCGCCTCGCCCGAACTGCTGATCTCCAGGCGTGGGGCGGCGATCCTGTCGCATCCTCTGGCTGGTTCCGCCCGGCGCAGTCCCGACCTGACTGAGGACGAGGCGGCGGCCCAGGCTCTGCTGACCTCTGACAAGGACCGCCGCGAGCATGGCCTTGTGGTCGAGGCCATTATGGATCTGCTGGCGCCCTGGTGCAGCGACCTGCGCGCGCCGCCAGGTCCGGCCCTGGTCTCGACCCGGACCATGTGGCACCTCGGCACCCGCATCGAGGGTCGCCTGCGTCGCCCGGACGAGGTGTCTGCGGCAGAACTGGCGGCCCTGCTGCACCCCACGCCCGCTGTCTGCGGCTCGCCGCGAGACCGGGCCGCTGAACTGATCCGTGAACTGGAGGCCTATGACCGCGGCTTCTACGCCGGGGCGGTAGGCTGGACCAACGCGGTCGGGGACGGCGCCTGGTACGTGGCGTTGCGCTGCGCCGAGGTCTGCGGCCGCGAGGCGCGGCTCTATGCCGGCGCCGGCATCGTCGAAGGCTCCGACCCGGCGGCCGAGGCGGATGAGACTTCCGGTAAATTCCAGGCCGTCCTGCGCGCCCTGGGCGTGGATGAGGCGAGCCTATGATCCCCTTGAAACAGGTGTGGCCGGACGACGTGGCGGCGCTCTATCGGGCCAGGGGCTACTGGCGCGGAGAGACCTTTTCACAGGTGCTGCGGAGCCGCGCCGAGGCGCAGCCTGACGCCGTCGCCGTGGTCGGCATGGATCAACGCTGGACCTATGGCGACTTGTTGCAAAGGGCCGAGACGGCGGCCGCCGGCTTTTTGGCCATCGGACTGAAGCCGGGCGACCGGGTGGTGGTGCAACTGCCCAACCGGCCAGAGTTTCTCAGCGTCGTCTTCGGCCTGTTCCGAGCACAGTTGATTCCGGTCTATGCCTTGCCCGCGCACCGCACGACCGAGATCGTCCACTTCGTGACGCGGGCTGAGGCCACGGCCTATGTCGTGGCCGACCGGCATGAGGGCTTCGACTACCGCGCCCTGGCCCGCGCCGTTCAGGCCGAGGTCCCCGAACTGCGCCATGTGGTCGTGGTGGGCGAGGCGGACGAGTTCACACCCTTCGACGGCTTTCGCGCTGATCCCGCCGCCCTGCCGAGGACCGACGCTGATCCGTCCGACGTGGCCTTTCTGCAGATTTCGGGCGGCTCCACCGGCCTGTCCAAGCTGATCCCGCGCACCCACGACGACTATCTCTACAGCGTACGTGAAAGCGCCGACATCTCCGGGCTGGAGCCTGAGAGCGTCTATCTGACCGCCCTGCCGGCCGCGCATAATTTCCCGATGAGTTCGCCGGGCTATCTGGGCGCCCTCTATGTGGGGGCGACGGTGGTGATGGCGCCGTCGCCGTCGCCGGACGTCTGCTTCCCCCTGATCGAGCGCGAGGGGGTGACGATCACCGGCCTGGTGCCGCCCTTGGCCCTGTTGTGGATGCAGGCGGCGGGGAGGAAGACCCACGACCTGTCCAGCCTTCAAGTCCTGCTGGTCGGCGGGGCCAAGTTCCTGCCCGAAGCCGCGCGTCGCGTGCGCCCGGAACTGGGGTGCACCCTGCAACAGGTGTTCGGCATGGCCGAGGGTCTGGTCAACTATACCCGGCTGGACGACCCCGAGACCCTGATCGTCGAAACCCAGGGGCGGCCGATCAGCCCGGACGACGAAATCCTGATCGTCGATGACGCAGGCGCGCCTGTGGCCGACGGCCAGCCGGGCGATCTGCTGACGCGCGGCCCCTATACGATCCGCGCCTATCACAACGATGCGGGGGCCAATGCGCGGTCCTTCACCGAGGACGGCTTCTACCGCACCGGCGACGTCGTGCGCCGCACGCCCGAGGGCTATCTGGTGGTCATGGGCCGGGCCACCGACCACATCAATCGTGCGGGCGAGAAGATCTCCGCCGAAGAGGTCGAGGATCACCTGCTGGCCCACCCGGCCGTGTTCGACGCCGCCGTGGTGTCCGTGCCGGACGACTATCTGGGTGAACGCATCTGCGCCTTTGTCATTCCGAAAGACGCCGCGCCGCGCGGCGTCGAGTTGAAGGCCTGGATGCGCCAGCGCGACATCGCCGCCTTCAAGGCGCCGGATCAGATCGTCTTCGTGGACGACTTCGCCGTGACCGCCGTGGGCAAGGTCAGCCGCCGCGAGCTGCGCGCCGCCCTGCGCCAACGGATCGTGCAAGAGGAGGGCGGGGCATGAGCGCGCCGAAAGGGCTGCCGACCGTCCCGGCCTACGCTCTGCCGACCGAGGCTGAGATTCCCGCCTCGCGCGCCCAGTGGACCCTGGAGCGCGACCGCGCCGCCCTGCTGGTCCATGACATGCAGGGCTATTTCCTGCGTCCCTATGCGTCGGACGCCGAGCCTCTGCCGGGACTGATCTCCCATATCGCCCGCCTGATCGCGGCGGCGAGGGCGGCGGGCGTGCCCGTCTTCTACACCGCCCAGCACGGGGATCAGGACCGCCGCGATCGGGGGCTTCAGGCCGACCTGTGGGGGCCGGGCATGAGGCGCGCACCCGAGCATCAAGACATCCTGCCCGAACTGGCCCCGGCGCCGGGCGACTTCCCCCTGGTCAAGCATCGCTACAGCGCCTTCCAGCGCAGCAATCTGGAGACCCTGATGCGAGCGCGTGGGCGGGATCAACTGATCGTCTGCGGCGTCTATGCCCACATCGGCTGCCAGCTGACGGCGGCCGAGGCGTTTCAGCGCGACATCGAACCCTTCTTCGTCGCTGACGCCCTGGGCGACTTCTCTCGTGAAAAACACATGGAGGCGGTGGCCTGGGCCGCCGCTGTCTGCGCGGTCGCGACCTCGACCGCGCGCATTCTGGACCGACTGACATGACCAAACTGACCCCGCAGGACCTGACCCTGGAACGCATGCGCGCCGATGTCGCCGCCGTTCTGCACGAAGCGCCCGAAGCCATTCTGGACGACGACAACCTGATGGATCTAGGCGTGGATTCCCTGCGCGTCCTCAATCTCAGCCTGCAGTGGAGCGAGACGGTGTCGCTGGAGTTCAGCGAACTGGCCGAGCACGTCACCCTGGCCGAGTGGTGGGCCATCATCCGCCAGAAGCGCGCCGCGCTCGGCATCGAGTCCTGAGGCATGGACGATGGACACGCCGCCGGGAGTGTTGGGGCGCCAGCGACTGAGGCCCCACTGAGCGAAGCCCAGTCCGGCCTCTGGTTCGCCCAGAGGCTGGACCCGGCCAACCCGATTTTCAACACCGCCCACTACATCGACATCCGGGGCGATCTGGACATCGAAGCCTTCCGCGCCGCCGTCGATCAGACAGCGGTCGAGGCCGAGGCCCTGTCGCTGCGCTTTGTCGAGCGGGGCGGGGTGGTGGTCCAGGCCTTGGACCCCGCGCACCGTCCCTTCCTGCGGATCGTCGATGTGTCCGCCTTCTCCGATCCGGCCGCCGAGGCCATGGCCGCCATGCGCCGCGATCACGAGACGCCGCTGGACCCGACCCGCGATCCCCTGGCCGCCAACATCCTGTTCCGTATGGAAGCCCGACGCTTCCTGTGGAGCCTGCGCGTCCATCATCTGGCCATTGATGGTTTCGGCATGGCCCTGCTGACCAACCGCGTGGCCGAACTTTACAACGCCGCGCGCGGCGGCCCGGCGCCCGGCCCGGCCTTCAACCCCATCGCCAAGGTCTGGGACGAGGACGCCGCCTATCGCGCCTCGGACAAGCGCACGGCCGACGCCGCCTACTGGCGCGACATCATGGGCGACGCGCCCGAGGTCGCCTCGCTGGCGCCCGGCAAGGCCACGACCGCCCATCGCTTCCACCGCATCGAGCGCGCCCTGCCGCCCAAGGTCACGGCCCGTCTGCGCGCCCGCGCCGATGCCGGGCGCCTGTCATGGCCCGACGTGCTGACCGCCATCGGGGCCGCCTATGTTCGCCGCTTCTCGGGCGCGGAGGAGGCCGTGATCGGCGTGCCGTGGATGGGCCGCATGGGCAGCGCCTCGGCGCGCACGCCCGCCATGATCATGAACGTCCCGCCGCTGCGCCTGACGCTGGACGAGGACGCGCCGCTGGACGAGCAACTGATCCTCGCCTCCAGGGCCCTGATCAAGACCCGCCGCCACGGCCGTTACCGCAGCGAGCAACTGCGGCGCGACCTGGGCCTGATCGGCGGCGCGCGGCGCCTGTATGGGCCGCTGGTCAACGTCCTGCCGTTCGACCTGCCGCCGCGCTTTGCGGGGTTGGACACGGCGCTGAAGGTGCTGGGCACGGGCCCGGTGGACGACATCAGCTTCACCTTCCGCGGCGACGCCGCCCCGGCCCTGACGCTGGAAGTGGACGCCAACCCTGACCTCTATTCGCTGGAGGAGGCCGCGGCCCACGGGGAGCGTCTGGCAGCCTTTCTGGCGAACGCACTCGACGCCGAGACGCTGGGCGAGGTTCCCATCGCCACGCCGGAAGAAGCCGAGCGCGAGCTGGAGGCCTTCAACGCCACCGCCCATCCGGTCCCGGATACGACCCTGACGGCCCTGTTGGAGGCGGCGATGAAGGCGACGCCGGACGCCCCGGCCCTGACCTTCGGCGAGCGGACCCTGACCTACGCCGAGCTGGACCGTCGCACGGCGGCGCTGGCCTCGGCGCTGGCGGCGCGCGGCGTGGGGCGTGAAACTGTGGTCGCCGTCGCCCTGCCGCGATCGCTGGAACTGGTCATCGCTCTGATCGCCGTGCTGCGGGCAGGCGGCGCCTATCTGCCGCTCGATCTGGAACATCCGCCCGAGCGCATCGCCGCCATCGTCCGCGCCGCCGATCCGACTGTCGTGCTTGCGGACCAAGATATCGGCGGCGCTTTCGGCGAGGCCCTGCTGACGCCCGTCGACTGGCCGCTGGACGGCGCGTCGCCGGTCGTCGATCAGGCGGGCGAGGACGCCGCCTATGTCATCTACACCTCGGGTTCGACCGGCGAGCCCAAGGGGGTGCTGGTCGAGCATCGGGCTATCGTCAATCGCCTGCTGTGGATGCAGGCCGAATACGGGATCGGCGCCCACAGCCGCATCCTGCAAAAAACGCCCACTGCGTTCGACGTCTCGGTGTGGGAGTTCTTCCTCGCCCTGATCTCGGGCGGCGAACTGGTCGTGGCCCCGCCCGGCGCGCACCGCGACCCGGCGGCGCTCGCCGGGCTGATCCGCCGCCACGCCGTCACCGACCTGCACTTCGTCCCCTCCATGCTGTCCGCCTTCCTGTCCGATCCGGCGGCGAAGGGGATAACGGTGGCCCACGTCTTCTGCAGCGGCGAGGAACTGCCCGCCGAACTGCGCGACCGTTTCCACCAGACGGTGAGCGCCGAACTGCACAACCTCTACGG
>RCUQ01001180.1_pt1 | contig 10528 bp, 7 predicted proteins | sample 2166351 | NCBI WGS metagenome assembly RCUQ01 (sample SAMN09932597, study PRJNA488358) | compost metagenome | feature: garden; material: soil; isolation source: compost soil in acetonitrile-enriched culture | place: Germany: Experimental Botanical Garden Goettingen | collected 2016-01-27
CCACCTCGAAGCCCTTGCGCTCGAGGCGGCGCTTGAGCATGTCCGAGTTCAGGGCATTGTCTTCAACCAGGAGCAACCGCGGCATCAGGCCTCCTTCTCCTTCGAGGGCGATTTGGCGAGCACCCGGCCGATCGCCTCGATCAATCGCGTGCGCTCCATCGGCTTGACCAGGTACTCCGTGGCGCCGAGGGAGAGGCCCATCGGGCGATCGTCGAGCATGGTCAGCATCACCACCGGCACATGCGCGAGCGCCGGGTCGGCCTTCAGCTCGGCGAGCACCATCCAGCCGTCCATGCCCGGCATGACGGCATCCAGCGTGATCGCATCCGGCTCCAGCTCGCGCGCCAGGCGCAGGCCGTCTTTGCCGGTGGCCGCCGTGATGACGTGGTAGCCCTCTTTCAGGAGCGAGCGCTCCATCAAATCCAGCACGACCGGGTCGTCGTCGATCGCGAGCACCGTGTAGGCCCGCTTGACGCCGAAGGCCCCGGCCATCGAGGGCGCGGGCGTCTCGGGCTCGGCGACGCGCACCGGCAGGCGCAGGGTGAACGTCGAGCCCACGCCCATCTCGCTCTGCACCGCGATGCGGCCGCCCATCATCTCGGCGAAGCGCTGCGAGATGGCGAGCCCGAGCCCGGTGCCGCCGTACTTGCGGGTGGTGGACACGTCGGCCTGGGCGAACTCCTGGAACAGCCCGGCGACCTGCGGCTCGGTCATGCCGATGCCCGTGTCGCGCACGCGGAAGAGCACGTCGCTGCCGTCGGTCGTCACGGACAGGGACACCAGGCCGCCCTCGGTGAACTTGCTGGCGTTGGAGAGCAGGTTGAAGAGCGTCTGGCGCACCTTGGTCAGGTCCGCGCGCATGATGGGCAGCCGCTCGCCGAGCGTCACCTCGAAGCGGTTGCCGCGCTGGTCGATGAGCGGCTGGATCGTCGCGACGACCTGCTCGATGAGCTCGGTCACCTCGAACTCCTCGAGGTACAGCTCCATCTTGCCGGCTTCGATCTTGGAGAGGTCGAGGATGTCGTTGATCAGGTTCAGCAGGTGCTTGCCGGCGCCATGGACCTTCTGGAGGTCCGGCACGAACTGGTCGTAGCCCAGCTCCTCGGCTTCCTCGGCCAGCATCTCGCTGTAGCCGAGGATCGCATTGAGGGGCGTGCGCAGCTCGTGGCTCATGTTGGCGAGGAAGCTGCTCTTGGCGCGGCTGGCGCGCTCGGCCTCGTCTTTGGCCGATTGGAGCGTGCTCGAGGCGCGCTCGCGCTCCACCACCCGGCCCAGCTGGGTGCCGGTGTGGGCCATGACCTCGAGCAGCGACTCGTCGGGCCCGACCTCCTCGGTGGCAAAGAACTCGAGCACGCCCACCACTTCGGCCCCGATCAAGAGCGGAAAGGCGAACCCCGCCTGGAGGCCCACCTGGCGCCCCACGTCCAGCCGGCGGAAGCCCTCGGCCTTGTCGAGGCCCACGATCGAGACGGGCTTGCCGCTCTCGTAGACCTGGCCCGGCATGCCCTCGCCCGGCGAGAACGGCAGCGACTCGGTGAACGCCTTGAACGGCGCGAAGCGCTCCGGGTCGTCCAGGTGCCACACGGAGGTGGGCTGGAGCACGGTGCCGCCCGATGTGTCCCGCAGATACAAATGCCCCACCGGCCAGCCGGTGAGCGCGCAGATCCGATCCAGGCAGGCCTGCACGCAGGCCTCGACGGAGTTGGCCTCGTTGGCGGCGATCGCGATCGCCTGCAGCAGCTCGGTCAAGACCGTCTGCTGGCGCAGGGCCGCCTCGATGCGCTCGCGCTCGCGGAGCGCCTCGGCCACCTCCACCGCGCCCATCTCCTGCTCGACGATCGCCGCGAGATCCGCGAGGGCCCCGATCGCCTCGGGCCCGAAGGCGCGGGGCTTCATGTCGATCAAGCAGAGCGTGCCCACGGCGTGGCCGTCCGGGCTCTTGAGCGGGTGGCCGGCGTAGAAGCGGATGTGAGGCTCACCGACGACCAGCGGGTTGTCCGCGAAGCGCGGATCGGCGGTCGCATCCACAATCACCAGCGGGCCGGGCTCGAGGATCGCATGGCCGCAAAAGGAGATGTCGCGCTCGGTCTCGGACACGTCGAGGCCCTGGCAGCTCTTGAACCACTGGCGGTTCACGTCCACCAGGCTCACGAGCGTGATCGGCACGTCGAAGAGGTAGCGGGCGAGCCGGGTGACGCGGTCGAAGCGCTCCTCGTGCGGGGTGTCCAGGAGGCGCAGGCTGTAGAGGGAGGCGAGGCGATCGGCTTCGTTGGCCGGCTTCGGCGGAATCATCATGCGCGGGGCCCACCGTCGGCGCCGATGCGGTCCAGCAGATCGCTCAGCTCGAGATCGTCGAAGGGCTTGGTCATGTAGTGGTCGATGCCGCTCTCGGCGAGGGTGGCCGGCGAGGGCTGCGGGGCGCCGTCGCCGGTCAGCATCACGATGGTGGGGGGCGTGGCCGCGGCGCGCTCGCGCAGCCGGCGGGCGGTCTCGAAGCCGTTGATGCCGGGCATCGTGCCGTCCACCATCACCAGGCTCGGGCCATGGGCGGCGGACACGCCCAGCCCTTCCTCGCCGTTGCTGGCGGTCTCGACGTCCCAGCCATGGCTCTCGAGGAAGTAGCGCAGAATCTCGCGCACCCCGGGCTCGTCATCGATGACCAATGCCTTCTTTGGCATACCGACCCCTTTCCGTTGGGGGCATTGTATCACGAGCGCGCCGTGGCCATAGCCGGGGAAGCGGCCTCGCGCACCGGCGGCTGCCAGTAAGCCGCCTTCACGATCACCGCGAGCGTCGCCACGTTGTAGCCGCCCCAGAACAGGTTCAGGATGTAGGCGTCGAGGTCATGCCAGACACCGAAGGCGATGCCGATTCCGTGCACGGCCATGCCGATGACCGTCAGGCCCAACAAGACCAGGTGCGGGCGCACCAGCGCGCCGTAGGAGCCGGCCTGGCGCACCTTGGGCGTGACGGGGAACTTGATCGTCTCGCCCTTGAGCACGGTCCAGAACGCGCGCATCTGCAGGTGGAAGCTATCGATGTAGTACTCCTCGCCGCGGCCCGACTCGACGCCCCAGGTGCCGACCATGTAGGCCAGCCGGTTGACGAACAGGAACGGCAGCGCGTGCATGAAGAAGGCCGGCCCGTAGCTCGAGACGGGAATCAAGCCGGTGAAGAAGTAGATGATCGGCGCGGCCAGAAACACGATCACCCAGACCCACGCGAAGTACGAGTAGACCGTGGCCGCGTACATGAGCCGCTGGGCGAGCGTCAGCCCCGGCAGGGTCAGCGGGTTGTGCGTCTTGGCGATGTCGAGGGTGCCGCCGGCGTACTTGAAGCGCTGCAGCGTCCAGGTCAACAGGTCCTGCGGGCTCAGCATGCGCGAGAGCGGCCGCGGGTGGTACACGGACTTCCAGCCCTGCTCGCGGTCCGCATGGAGCACCAAACTGGTGAAGATGTCTTCGGACACGTGGTACTTGTAGGGCATCACGGGCAGGTCGCGCGCGGCCTCCTCGATCATGACCGCGCGAAGCGGGTCGGCGAGTTCGGGCGAGGCCACGTCTTTGGTCTGGGCGGCCACGAAGTCGTGGACGCCCTCGGCGAACTCCCTGAGCGCGGCGGCCATCACGGTCTCGCGGCGGTGCACCGAGGTGGCGCCACAGCAGAAGCTCGCGTTGACCCGGTTGCGGCGGCGCTGGATCACGTCGAAGAACATGGTCGCCTCGTTGCCGAAAGGGTCGGCCCCGAGCCGCACCGGGCCCACCAGCTTCTCGACGCCCGTGCCGATCGCCCGGCCCACGCCGCCGAGCTTCCGGCCGAGCGCCTCGGGGAGGGGCACGCCGTCCGGCACGTCGTAGAACCACTGGGGCGTCTGCACCCAGGCCACCTTGGGGTCGCGGAAGTACCCCAGGGTCTCCTCGAGCAGGTTCGGCAGCGGGCGGGTGTCCGCGTCGCAGATGACGATGATGTCCGCCGAGGTCTGCTCGACGGCGTTGTGGAGGTTGCCGGCCTTGAAGCCGACGTTGTTGGTGCGCGTGATGTAGCCGACGCCCTCCTCGGCGGCCAGGGCGCGCATGGCCTCGCGGCGCCCGTCGTCGAGCACCCAGATGCGGATGTCGATCGGGTGGGGGTAGCTCAGGCGCTTGGCGTCGCGCAGGCTCAGCCTCACGAGCTCGGGGTCTTCCGAATAGGTCGGGAAGAACACATCCACGCTGAGCGGCCGGTCCGGCACGTCCGGGTCGTCCGAGATCTCGGCGAGCGTGTGCGGCGCGGGCTGGGTGGGCGTGTCGCCGACGTCCCACATGTTGAAGGTGCTCAGGAGCGCGCCGACGAAGGCCAGGGTCTCGGCCACCACGAGCGGCAGCGAGAACCACCAGACCTCCCAGTTGATCGACTGAGTCCAGCGCCAGTGCAAGTACCAGGCGCCGAGGGCCATGGCCATCGTCGCCAGCACCTGCCAGAGCGTCATGCGCCAGGCCGGCCAGCGCGGGGGCTCCGGCGGGAAGCGGTCCTCGAAGGCCAGGTAATAACGATCCTCGTCCGCACTCACGCTCATGGTCACTCCACCGTCCATTCGGTCACGTTTCGGCCCAGCACCCGGTCGCCGTCTTTCACCTCGAGCTCCCAGCGGTAGGTGCCGGCGCCCAGGGGGCCCACCTCCATCGCCACGGGCTCGGAGAGGCCATCCGCCGGCAACCGAACGACCGACTGATGAACCCGTTCATTATCATGGAGCCACTGTTGAGATTGACTTATGGGTCCTTTGACAATCAGCTGAGCCCGCTCCACCGACCGGGCCCCATCGTGGACCACGCGGACGGACAGGCGCAACGGTTGCCCAGCGGGCTGAACCGGCAGCGCGTCGATCACCGGCAGCGTGGGCTGGTACGCGCGGGCCATGGCCATATACCCGGCTTTCGGCCGGCGGAGGTGGTCGAGGGCGCCCCAGGCCACCGAGGGCCACGGGTCGAGCAGATGGAACTGGAAGATCGCGCCGACGGGCCGGTATTTCTGAAGCCGGTAGCGCTCGGCCGCGAAGGCCGTCAGCCGGGCCTGATACGCTTGCGAGCTCGCGATCCAGGTCTGGAGATCCGGGCCCTGGGGCACCTTGGCGATCTCGAAGGTCTCATGCTTCTGGAAGTTGTGGTAATCCCAGATCGCCCAGGCCTTGTCCGTGGTCGGCCAGACCGCCCAGGCCGGAAAGATGGTCCGCAGCGTCTGCTCGTCCGGCAGGGCCTGGGCGCCGAACTCGGTGATCAACGGCTGGGTGGTCGGCTTGGCGTAGTCCAGCCAGGCGCCGCTGTACCAGCCGAGCCATGGGTGCTCGGCCGTGTCCGAGTTGGGGTGCGCGTGGCGGGTCGGGTCGGCCGCGCGCAAGGCGCGCACGAGCCTGGCGTCGAGCTCGCGGTTCTGCTTGGCGTCGTAGTCCGGGTACTTGTGGGTCATCCACTCGGCGCTGTAAGGCGCCTCGTTGTGCGCGCACCAGGCGAAAATCGACGGGTGGTGCCCGTACCCCGCCACCACCTCCGTCGCCAGGCGCACGGCCGCGCGGTGCACCTCGGGCGCGTCCGAGTAGCCCCACTGCAGCGGCAGGTCTTGCCACACCAGGATGCCGGCCTGGTCGCACGCCTCGTAGAAGGCGTCGGGCTCGACGTGGGCGTGCACGCGCACGGCGTTCATGTTCGCGCGGCGCATGATCGCCACGTCCTCGCGCAACTGGGCCGCATCGGTGTCGTCCGGCCACGGGCTCGAGATGTAGTTGGTGCCGCGCAAGAAGAGCCGGCGCCCGTTGAGCGCCCAGGTGCCGTCCGGCAGCCGCCTGACCTCGCGCAGGCCCACCGGCCGGCTCCAGGTGTCGGACACGCCGCCGGCGTTCTCGAGGGCGATTGTGAGCCTGTAGCGCGCCGGCCCGCCCCGGTCCCAGGTCTCCCACAGGCGAGGCTCGGCCACCGGCAGCGTCCAAGCAACTTCCCGCACGCCCGCGCGCAGCGTCAAGCGGCGCGAGAAGCGCTGCGCGGGCCCGGCGAACCCGATCGGCGTGAGCGTCGCGACCAGCCGGCCGCGCGAGGCCGCCCCGGCGTGATCCAGCCCGACGACCAGATCGAGCCGGGCCTTGCCGCCGGTGACGGCCGGCCTGACGGACACGCCCGATACGGCCGTGTCGCCGGTCAAGCGCACCTGGACGCCGCCCCACACGCCGCCGCTGTTGGCGTCCTGGCCGCGCGGGCTCCAGGCGCCGCCCGGGCGGGTGTCGTGGTGGTTGGCCACGCCGCGCAAGAGCCGCTTGTGAAGGCTCCAGACCGTGCCGTACGGCTCCACCGGGCTGTCCACGCGCAGCGTCAGCGAATGGCGGCCGGCCGACAGGGGCCCCAGCGGCAGCCGAAAGGGCGCGCTGCCGCCTTCGTGGAAGCCGACGTGGCGCCCATTCAGCCAGGCGTCGGTGAAGTAGTCGGCCCCGCCCAGATCGAGCCAGGCGCGCCGGTGGCCCCGCTCGACCCGAAAGTCCCGCTTGAACCACACGGCGCCCTGCGTGGGCATTCCGCGCTCATACCAGCGGCCCGGCAGCCGCATGGCCGTCCACGGGCCGGGAGCGGCTGCGCGGTAAGCGTCCGCGGGCCTTCCCTCGGCCCGCTGGGCCCGCCAGGAGCCTGCCAGGTCCACCACCCACGGCGCGGCGGCGGCCGGTGGCGCGACCATGAGCGCGATCGCCAGGGCGAGAGCCGGCCGCTTCACGCGGGCGTGTTCCAGCGCCGCCGGGCGATCACGACGTTGCGATCGCCCTGGCGCTCGTAGCGCACCTCGTCCATGAGCGAATGGACCAAATAGGTGCCGTAGCCGCCCTCGGCCAGGCCGCCCGGCGGGGCGTCGGGCACCTCGGGCGGGACGTAAGGCGCGAAGCCGTCGGCCACCTCGAGCACCAGCGCCTCGGCGTCGACGGCGATCGTCACCTCGAGCGCGATCGAGCCGTCGCCATGATCGGGCCGGACGCCGTGGATGACCACGTTGTTGAGCAGCTCGGCGAGCACCAGCTCGGCATCGTCGACCACCTCGTGGGCGCCCAGGCTGCCTTCCCAGGCCGCGCGCGCGGCCATCACCAACAGCCGCACCTGATCCGCTCGGGCGGCCGCGGTCAGCCGCATGCAGGTGGGAATCACGCCCCGGCCCGCGCCACGGCCTCGGCCTCCGAGTCGACGAGCGGCAGCACCTTGTCGATGCGCGTCATCTGGAAGAGCTTCTTGACCGGCGGCGCGGCGTTGAAGATCACCAGCCGGCGTCCGGCGCCGAGCTGCTTGAAGCCCGCCACCACCGCGCCGAGCCCGGAGCTGTCCATGAAGCGCACCGCCGCGAGATCGAGGGCCACGGGGCCCGCGTGGGCGCCGGCCTCTCGCGTGAAGTCGTCCCGAAAGGGAATCGCCGCCTGGGCGTCGAGGCGGGCCTCGGACGGGACCAGAATCAGCACGTCACCGTTTTGGCGCACTTCGAGCGGCACACAGGCTCCTTTCATCGGGGCGATGGGGTTGTGAAGCGGAACACAAATGATAAGATGGGCCGTTAAGAATTACAAGCTGGGGTCTAGCGCCTCTCGTCCCCGTCCACAGGAGCCTCCCATGGCCATACCCGCAAGTTTCCTTCCCGCCCGGCGGCACCTGGCCTTCATCCTGGGCCTGGCCCTCGCCGTGGCGGTGGCGGCCTCGCTCGAGAACCTGCTCGTCCCCAAAGGCGGCCTGAGCCAGGAGCTGGTGCCGAGCGCGGGGGCCATTCCGCCGACGCCCGTTCCGCTGGCGGCCGCGGATCTGGCGCTCGCCCGCGAGGCGTGGGCCTACTTCCCCGCCAACACCCGCCCCACGGGCCTCGTCGACACCGTCGCGGCCTACCCGGGCACGACCATGTGGGACTCGGGCTCGGCCTTGTTGGGCCTCTTGAGCGCCCGGCGGCTCAACCTGCTGCCGCAAGCCGAGTACGAGGCGCGGGCCCGCAAGCTGCTCCAGGCCCTCGCCGGGCTGCCGCTCGTCGAGGGCGGCATCCCCAACAAGAGCTACAACACCCTCACCGGGCAGATGACCAACTACAACAACGAGCCGGCGCCCCAGGGCATCGGCGTCAGCGCGCTCGACCTCGGGCGCATGGCCGTGGCGCTCGCCGCCACCGCCCGCGTCCAGCCGGGCCTGGCCCCCGACGTCGCCAAGGTGCGCGCCCGCTGGAACCTCGACGAGATCGTCCGCGAAGGCGAGCTCTGGGGCCAGGAGCGCCGCGACGGCGGCGTCCGGTTCGTGCAGGAAGGCCGCGTGGGCTATGCCCAGTACGGTGCCAAGGCGCTTCAGCTCTGGGGGCTCGACCCGTGGTCGGCCTACCGCCCCGAGCAGCACCTGCGCTTCGTGACCGTGCAGGGCGTGCGCGTGCCGGCCGACGATCGCGACAAGGCCAAGTTCGGCGCCCATGTCTACGTGCTCTCCGAGCCCTACATGCTGCTCGGCCTCGAGCTGGGCCTGAGCGGCCCCGAGCGGGTCATGGCGACTCGGGTCTTCGAGGCCCAGGCCGCTCGATACCAGGAGACCGGTGTGCTCACGGCCGTCAGCGAGGACCACCTCGACCGGGCGCCCTTCTTCGTCTACAACACGGTCTGGGCCGACGGCGACGATTGGGCCTGCGTGACCGACACCGGCGAGGCCCACCCCGCGGCCCGCACCGTGAGCACCAAAGCCGCCGTCGCCCTCGCCGCCCTCTTCCCCGGCGATTACGCCAGCGCGCTCTCGGGCGCCGCCCAGGGGCTCGTTTCGCCCGGCAAGGGCGTGATGGCCGGCCGCTACGAGGCCGACGGCACGCCCAACACCGCCCTCACATGCAACACCAACGCCATCATTCTCGAGGCCCTGGCCTACCGCGCCCATGGCCCGATCCTCACGTGGAGCCCCCAATGAGCCGCCGCCCGATGATCGCCGTCACCCTCGCCGCGCTCCTGGCGGTGCCCGTGGCCCCGCCGGCCCTCGCCTCCGAGCCGGCCCCGCCGGCCGGCGTGCGCACCCATGGCGCCCCCCACACCCCCATCGGCCGGCCCTTCGCCGAGCGCGGCGCCCGCCCCGCCCAAAAGCCCGCCCAGCGCCCGGCCACCAACCGCGTTCCCACGCTCGGCGCCGCCACCGGCCCGGCCTGCAACCCGCCTCGCGAGCTGCCCGCCGCCAACTGCTCGCCGCTGGTCTGCCCAATGACCGCCGAGGAGCGCGCGATCGCCCAGACCGCCTGGTCCTACTTCGAGCGCAACATCCAGCCCACCAGCGGGCTCTGCAACGCCACCGACGGCTACACCTCGACCACCATGTGGGACCAAGCGAGCGCGCTCTACGCCACCTTCGCCGCCCACCGCCTGGGCCTGATCACCACGGCCGCCTACAACGGCTACATGTCGCGGGCCTTGGCCACCTTGTCCCGCCTGCCGCTCGTCGAGGGCGAGTTGCCCAATAAGGCCTACGACACCAAACAGGCCACGATGGTGGACTACGCCAACCAGCCTTCGCGCCTCGGCATCGGCTGGAGCGCGCTCGATCTGGGTCGGCTGGTCGCCGCCTTGCAGACCATCCGCGCCTGCGACACGGCCCACCGCGACATGGCCGATCGGGTCTTGCTCAGCTGGCGCTGGAACCGCCTCGTCGGCAAGGACCGCCAGCTCTACGGCTCGTACCGCGAGGGCCCCTACGGCCCGCTGCAAATCGTGCAAGAAGGCCGCCTCGGCTATCAAGAATACGCCTACCGCGCCTTCGAGACGCTCGGCGTGCCCAAGCTGCAGGACCCGCCGGTGAAGTTCGCCAAGATCTACGGGCTGGACATCCCCTACGACGCGCGCGACCCGCTCAAGCTCGGCGCCCACACCTACGTCGTCTCGGAATCCTACATCATGCAGGCCGTCGAGCAGGGCCTGACGCCCAAGCTCGCCGACTGGGCCCGGCGCGTCTACGAGGTCCAGCGCCGCCGCTGGGCCGACACCGGCGTGCCGACGGCCGTCAGCGAGGACCACCTCGACAGGCCGCCCCACTTCGTCTACAACACCGTCTTCACCGACGGCTTCCCCTGGCGCGCCATCACGGATCAGGGCACCGACGCGACGCCCTACAAGACGCTCTCCACCAAGGCCGCCTTCGGCTGGTTCACGCTCTACAACGAGCCCTACGCGAACTTGCTCTGGAACACCGTCCGCCAGGACTTCGAGCCGAAAAAGGGCTTCTACACGGGCCGCTACGAGCGCGCGCTCGGCCTGAACAAGATCCTCACCGCCAACACCAACGGCATGATCCTCGAGTGCCTGCTCTACGCCAAGACCGGCCGCCCGCTCATGAACCGCTCGACGGGCGTGGGCCTCTGGGAGCGCTACCGCCAGACCGTCTTCGACCTGCGCGGGCTTCCCGGCGGCAAGGGCGCCCCGGTCGTCGCCGCGCGGCCCCGCGGGCCCTTGGCCCCGGCCGACAAGGCCGCGGCTTCGCGCGCCTGGCGCTACTTCGAGGCGAACGTCGATCCGCAAAGCGGGCTCGTGCCCAAT
>RCUQ01001185.1_pt1 | contig 10505 bp, 8 predicted proteins | sample 2166351 | NCBI WGS metagenome assembly RCUQ01 (sample SAMN09932597, study PRJNA488358) | compost metagenome | feature: garden; material: soil; isolation source: compost soil in acetonitrile-enriched culture | place: Germany: Experimental Botanical Garden Goettingen | collected 2016-01-27
CTGTCGATAGCAGACCATAGGTCGGTGGAGATCGAAAGCTGCGAGGGGGAGACCATGCGCGCGGTTAGTAGGTGGAGTTTGGCCATATTGGCACTGGCGCTAAGCGTGCCGACGCTGGCCAATGCTCAGGATCAGGAGTGCGGGAACGTCGACGCGATCATACGCCAGGCCTACCCCGGCACCGACGCGCAGAGCGAGCGAAGCGTTCGAGCAGGAAACCCAACACTTAGGTGTGAGCTTCGAGGCCATAACGCGTACTCTGGAGCGCTATGAGCTGGTTGACCCCGCCCGGCGACAGACTGTTTTGGCAACCAAACCTCGAGCCTTGAAGATCGACCTTCTCGGCGGCTTCGCGCCGCCGTCCTACCACGGCGACGTTTGGCTTCTGACGGAAAAGGATCAGGGCGGAAGGATCGACGGCAGCCGCAAGAACCTGCTTGTCATCCGTGTCGAAGAACTAGGATCGGCCGACTATCTCTGGGATCTCGATACCCTTTACGCCAGCGGTCTGGTGGTATTGCGCGACACCCGCCTTCCCGGCCACCACGACAGTGTAGGCGCCTCCGTCGAGCGCGAGATCTTGGCGGGTCCTGACGGTGAGGGCGTTGAGGGCGAACTAGATCTGCGCCAAAGCCGCCCCTGGCTGCAAGAACCGCCTATCGCTGCCCTTGCCGTCACCTTCGATCTGTCCGGACCGGAGGTATCGGGTCTCTCCCGCCATCTTGGAGTCCCGCGGTCGACAGCTCCGGGCTGGCTTGAGCGCTGCTGGTAAAGGCCAACGTCGAGCGGTCAGTGCAGTCTATCATCGCGCTTCCCGTCCCAACGCCGCCAGATCGGCCTCGTGCAGAATCCTGAGCTCACGCCACCGCTCATACTGTCCGGCCTTAGCGGGATCGGGATCCTCGCGCCCGTTGAGCCAGAAGTCGTACCAATCGACGTTTCCTCCTTGGGTCGTGAGGCGCTGCCGGGGCTTAACGGGATTGTGGGTGGAGTCGAGGTAGGCCCAATATTCCACCGGCTTTTGATGTCGGCGCAGGATGGCGTAAGCGTCAAACCAAGTCGGCGCGCTATAGGCGTCGATCCGCAACGGCGTGTGCACCCGGTCCAGATGGTAGATCGGGTCGCGCTCGGCCCATAGCTTGACGTTTTTCTCGCCCCAGAGCGGCGCCCCGATGATCCATTCATTGTCCATCATCGCGGGATAGCCGCCCCCGAAGCCCCACAGGTAGGTGAGCATCCCCAAGGCGTTGGCGTCGGCGATGCTGGCGGCCGCGAACCGTATGTCGGAGAACACCAGCGCCTCCTGGACGACCAGGCCTGTCCGGCTGAAGCCGTGGATCCCCACGCGGGCCGTGTCGATCAGGCCGGCGGCGTCGAGAGTCTGGATCACAGCCTTGACGCCCTTGACGCCGTTCACGGGCTCCTCCGGCACGCCATAGGGGGGCGGCGCATTGCGTAGTTGCAGGACCATGATGCCGCGATTGGCGAGGGCCCGGGCCGCATATCCGCTGGTCGAACCGAAGGGCCCGTCGACCAGAAATTTCTCCGGATCGAAGCCATGGAGCTGGATAACGAGGGGATAGCGTTTCCCCGCTTCATAGCCGATCGGCTTCAGTAGGCCGGCCGTCCAGGATCGGCCGTCTTCGTCGGTCCCTTCCAACACCTCGAACTGGCCCAGCGCCAGGTCCCGCAACTGCGGATTCAGGTCGGTGATGACTTCGCTGGCTCCGCTGGCCAGATCGGTCGCCAAGAGTTCCGGCGGCGTGTTCAATCCCTCGGTCACGCTCACCGAGATCGCCGCTGTCGAGCCTTGCAAGGTCGAACTGGCCTCGACCTCACGCCAGGCGCGATCGACCTTGCGATAGGCGGAGGTGCTCATCGCCGGGTTCAGTGTATGCCAACTGACGATCAGATCGCCGCCGGCGGTCAGGATGGAGGCGGTGAACGGCCGCCTCCCCGCCGGCTGGCCGCCTCTAGGCGCAAGCAGGTCAACGATGCGGGTCACCGCGCCGGTCTTGAGGTCGAGTTCGACGATCGCGGGCGAGGCCCGACGACGGGCGAGCTCGGCGCTGTCCTCGACGCCCGCGACCGGCAGGAATGTATTGGAGAGGATGACGCTGGCTTCGTCTTCGGCCCAGTGCACCTCCAAGGCCATGCCCCCGAACAAGAAGCCCGTCGGGGCGTCCAGCAGGGACCGGGCCTGACCATTGGCGAGGTCGATAAGATAGTATTGCAGGAAGACGGACGGATTGGAGGTTGAGAAGGAGGCGATCGACGGATCGTTCGCCTTGTCGAAAGGCGGCTGGTTCACCGGTTCATAGTCCGTCCACCAACTCAACTCCGGTCCGGAGAGATGGCGCGCAAATATGGCGTAACGCCCGCGTGGCGACAGCCAAAGCCCAGTTCCTCCGTAGGCCTGTGGCTCGAGGTTAATGGCTCGACCGGGGCCGCCCCTCCGGTCGCCGGCAAAGAAGGCCGCCTGCCGACGGTAGCTGGAGTTGCCCTGCATCACGTCCAGCATGAAGGTCGTGCCGATTTCATATCCGTCCTGGCGTTCGGACGGGTCGAACGGCGCTTCGGCCGCATAGATGAAATCCTCGACGCCCGGACGGATATCAAAGGCGATCACCGGCGTCGTATGGCTGGTCAGCCGGCTGAGCGCGCGGGTCTCGACATCTACGGTGTAGAGTTGAGGCGTCTCCCCGGGGTTTTCACCCAGGAAAGCTATGAAACGGCTATCGCCGGTCCATTTCGCCTGGGCGATGCCGACCCGATTGGAGGTCGAACTGAAGCGCGCCGCCGGAATCGCCGTGGGCAGGCCCGCCTGCCCGATGCCGTTCTGGACCTCGCGAGCGTCATAGAGCCATAGGGTGAAGTCGTTGGCTCCGGTTTCCAGATTGCCGGTTCGGGTGACCAGGAAGAAGCGGCGCCCGTCTGGCGAAAGCTCGATGTTGTCTGAGGACAGCAGATCAGAATTGACGTCGTTCAGGACCGTCATCCCGATCGAGTCCGAAACGGTGAACGGTCGCTGGGCCTGGGCGAGCTGTGCGGCGGCGGGCGATGCGCCGGCCAGGAGGGCAAGCGCGAGCAGGCCGACGAACCGGCCGGACCGAGAGGGATTGAACATGAGGATTCCTGGAGAGAATTCGGGCGCGCTTCAGTTCAGTGGGGTCTCACCAGCGCTTGCGGAGATGAAGGGACAGATACCGCCCGATGGCGCTCGCCGCCGACGGGTCGTAGCCATAGTTGGCGTTGTCGAGGAACGGCGGATCCTCGTCGAAGACGTTCTGCGCCTGCACCGAGAGGGTGACGTGGTCGCTGAGTTCGTAAGCGAACTGGAGGTCGATCGTCGTCCAGGCGTCCACCTTCTGCGCCGGCGTCACCCCGTTGTTCCGGTAGCCATCGACATAGTTGGCGAAGAGAGCGCCGCTGAGCGGCCCCCGGCTCCATGTTCCACCGGCCCGGGCCCTGAGATCGACGGGATTGTTGAGGGTGTCCAGCATGTCGATCAGCGGCGCGGTCGGCGTCTGGGACACGTCGTATCCCAACATCCAGGTGACGCTGGCCTGCAGTCTGAAATGACCGGCTTCAGTGTTGAACGACTGACTTGCGGAGAGGTCCAGGCCTTGTTGCTTCAACATGCCGAGGTTGGTGGGCGCGGCGTTGACAAAGGCCCCGACCATCCCGGGCGAAACGGGCGCGCCGATCAAAAAGCCGCTGTCGTAGACCGCCTGGATGAAGGCCGCGTCGGGATTGCGCTTGATCAGAGGCCCATAAATTTGCTCGAGCGCCAGAGCATTGAAGAGGTTTGAGCCGATTGAGCCGATCAGGCCGTCATAGTTGATGTCGAAATAGCTTACGCTGGCCGTGAAGCCGGGCCAGAACCGGGGGTGGATATCGGCGCCCAGACTCCAGGTCGTCGCTGTCTGGGGCTTGAGGTCAGGATTTCCGGGAGCGCTGTAAATCAGGGTGACCGTCTGACCCGTCGAGGACTGCGGATCCGGCAGGGGGTACAGAACATAGGCGGCGCTCCCACTGGTCAGTTGGCGCAACGACGGCGCCTGGAAGGATTCGCCCCAACTGCCGCGGAAACGAATGTCCGGGCTCGGCTCCCAGGTCAGGCCGAGCTTGGGATTGGCGGTCGATCCGAAGTCGCTGTAGTCCTCGAACCGGCCCGCCAGCGACACCTCCAGTCTGTGAACTCCACGCCGCCGGTTGCTTTCGCCGACAATGGGCAGGTGGAGTTCGGCGTAGACGGCATCGACGTCGCGCCCGAACCGGTCGCTATACCGGATCGGCGTCAGCGCGCTCTGATAGGCCTCCGAGACGGTCTTTAGCGTCTCCTTGCGGTGCTCGGCGCCGATGGCCAGACGCACCTCTCCACCCGGCAGAACGAACAGCGCGCCGTCCGCAGTCAGGTTGACGGAATCGACGGCATACCTTGTGCCGCCGTTGTTATAACCCCGGATAGCGTTGAGGGTCTCGGGATGGGTGTGGGAGCCGTCGCCGAAGGGATTGAAGGCGGTAACCGGATCCGGGTCCGCCAGGGCCAAGTCCAGCCGGGCGCTGTTGACGATATTCTCAAGCCGGGTCGTCTGATTGTCGACGCCGTGCGAGCCATGGAGGCGCGCGCGCCAGCCCCCGGCCAACAAGGCCTCGCCGCCGAGCGTCAAATTATAGTTCTCGACGCTATTGGCGTAGGATGTCGGTCCCAGGTCGTCGAGGAAAGAATACTGCACCCGCACCGCCGAGGCGCCCGTCGGTGACACGAAGAAGGGGTTTGACGCCGGCACATTGAGAGTCGAGCCCGCTGCCGCGATCGACTGCTCGACCTCGCGGTTGGCGTAATACCCCTCGGCGAACAGGCTGAGCCAGGATGTCGCCTCCTGTCTCACAGCACCCATCACACTGTGCTGAACGCGTTCAGGCAGGATGGTCGTGCCGCGGTTCTGGTCCTGGAGATTGATCTGACCGGGGATGAGATCGGCCGCCGTCAACGCGGTTCCATCCTGGCCTGCTGGGATGCCGTAGGGGACGCCGCCGTCGATAATCGTCCCGGGATTAGCAAAACTGGTGCGGTAGTCGCCGCCGCCGAACGCCCGTAAGTCCTGGGTGAAATAGTCTCTGTCTTCCGCAGCCAGACTACCTCTTCTTTCGAATTCATAGGACAGCAGAGCGGATCCGCCTGACCATGTGCGGCCCGCGATCTGGCCGACCTGGATCTGCTCGAAGCCATCAGCGCCGCCATAGCGCACACTGGTCTCAGCGCCGTCGAAATTGCGGCGCAGAACGAAGTTGACCACGCCGCCTATGGCGTCGGAGCCATAGATGGCCGAAGCGCCGTCGGGGACGACTTCGACCCGTTCGACCGCACCCAGCGGTATGACGCCGACATCGCTAAACGTGCCTGAGCCGCTGGGCGCCATGCGGCGACCATTGATCAACACAAGGGTTGATAGCGGCCCCAGCCCGCGCAGATTGACGCCCGTGCCCCCCGTGCTGTTGACATTGGCGTTCTGTATTGTGGAGCGGCTGAAACTGGCCTCGTTCGCGCCTAGACCGGAATTCTGGGGCAGGCTCTGGATGAGTTGCGGCGTGGTAGCGAAGCCCGTCGCCTCGATTTCGGAACGCCCGATGGCGATAAGCTGGGACCCCACGGGTGCTACGCCCCGGATGTTTGTCCCGGTGACCACGATTTCATCCACCTCGACGACGGCTTCGAGATCGGGGGTTTGTCGGCCCTGGGGGATAGAGGCGGTCCTCCGAAGAGTGATCACTGAGCCGTTGTCGGACGCCACAATCAGGCCGGTGCCCCGGAGCATGGCCGTCAGGGCGGCACGAACGTCGTGGTCGCCCCGTACGGCTTGGGTCCGGATGCCCCGCAACTGGCTGCCGGGCGCGATGATTTGAAGGCCGGCCTGGCGTGCGAATTCGGGCACCGCCTGGGTGGCGTCCTGGGCCGGCACGTCGAAGCGGCGTTGCTGAGCCAGAGCGCCGGTGGCCAGCGTCAGCACCAAAATGGCGGTGCCACAGCCCAGGATGGTCTTTCTCGACAGGATGGTCATGCAGTCCCCTTGGTTCCGCGAAGAACGCGGGCGTCCCCCACAGACGCTTCAGGGTCTAGATGCGTGAGACCGACAAACCCGCCGGAGCTGGCGACATTTTTTTTAAACCTCAGCTCTTCGACGCAATGCCACCACGCCGGGACCGGCCTCTGCCCGCAGGTCGAGCACTGTTGCTACGGTCTCCGCGAAGCCCGTCGGATTGCGTGCGGCGAACAGGCCGGTGACCGTTTGGGCTGCGATGGCGGGATCGGTGATGACGATGTGGGTATCGCTGTAGCGGGCGAACTCAGCCGCCGCCTGATCCAGACGCATGTCCTCAAACGACAGCATGCCCTCGCGCCAGGCCAGTTCCCGCACGACCTGTGTCGGGGGTACGGCGTTGGTGGCCATGGCCGTACCGCCCATCGCGGCGATCGCACGGGTATTGGCTTCCAGTCGTATCAAGGGCGCGCCGGGCGCAACCATGCCGCCTCCTCGACTGACCTCCACAACGCCCTCACGGACGAGAACAGCGGTCGGACGCCGGTCGAGCCGGCTCACGGTGAAACTGGTTCCCACGGCGCGGACCTGGGTATCACCAGCCTCGACGACAAAGGGCCGGGCTCGATCCTTGGCCACGTCAAACAGGGCCTCGCCGGACAGCAGCCGAATAGAGCGGCTCTCGTCCGTGAAGTTCACCGCGATGCGCGAGTTGGTGTTCAGGGTGACCGTCGAACCATCGGCAAGAGGCACGGCGCGCACCTCGCCTAGGTCGGTCGCAAAGCGGACGGCCCGATTGCTGAAAAGCAGTCCCGCCGTCAGGGCGACGCCAGCGGCCGCAGCGCCACCGACGGCCAGAAAGCGTCGACGGCTCGGGACATCATGGGGAAGCGGCGCTGGAGCCATCGCGAAAGGGCCAACAGCGGCCGCGAATTGTTCGTGATCAAAGTTCGGGCCAAGGGCTCGGGCCCGGCGCGCATGAGCGAACACGGCCCGCGCCTTGGCGTAGGCCCCGAAGCGTCGACTGTCCGCCGCCAGCCAGCGGTCCAGGTCCGCCTGCTCGATCCGAGACAAGGCGGCCCTATCGACGCGCGCGGCCCAGTCGGCCGCCACCGCATCAATCTCGTCGCTGCTGTCCCGCTTGGCCGTCATGCTCGGGCGTTTCCTCATGGGTTGTGTTAGATGCGCGAGCTTGGGCGTATCCGCCGTGGCCGAGCACTTTCATCAGGACGTGGATGCTCTTGGCGATCTGTTTCTGGGCCGCATTTTCCGAAAGGCCCAGCCTTTGGCCGATCTCGCGCTGGCTCAGACCGTCAATCATTCGCAGGCTTAGAGCCGAACGGCCTGGTTCTGACAGACCGGCGATCGCCGCGGCCAGTTGATGCAGTTCCTCTCGGTCGGACACCTCCTGCTCCGGGCTTGGCCCATCGGCGGCGGCACCGACCCTGTCAATGTCTTCCACCGCCCGGATCGACACGACCTTCGATCTGCGAAGATGCATCAGGATGATCGAGCGAGCCGTCTGAAAACAGTAGGTGCGCGGATTGCGGATATCGGCCACCGACTCACGACCCGCCAGGATCGCGTAAGTGTCCTGGACGACGTCATCCATCTCGAGGCCCGGGACGCGCCACTGCGACAGCCAGGCGCGCAGGGCCGGCTCGTGCGGGAGCACATTCCTGGCCAGCCAGATCGCCCGATCTTCCGTGAACTGCGTCATCGGACGCGAAGAAGCGGTTAAAAAGTCGGGATTGGCAAGAGACCTGGCAGTTCGATTGCGAGGGTATTCGCGTTTTGGAGAGTTCCAGCGAAGGCGCGCCGACGTGGATGATCCTGAGAACTATTCGGCCATGTTGCCTAGGCCGCAGTATAGCGCGCTGAGGTCTGGGAAGCGCCAGCTGCGGACACGGGGACCCTGCCAGAGAGGCGACATTGATTTGCACGGTAAAGCGGATAGTCGCCGCCGCCCCGAATTAGCGACTTTCGCTCAGCGGTATCTTTGAGGACCAAAAGCGTCTTTGGGCAAGGTTTCAGGCGCGCGAACTGCGCGCCTCAAACACTGCCGTCGTCTCATTGCCTTCCGGCGCGGAAGGTCGTGGAGACCGACTGGTCCGGCGGCGGAGCTGCGCACCACTTCCCGCGCGGGGGCGGAGCCCTTAGCCCTTGCCTCCACCAATGATCGGGGCGGCCCCCGCCAGCACGATATCCGGCCCCCTGCTACGGCTATCAAAATCGCCAAGTTGGGCTTCGCAGAAGTCGCCCCAGGCCGATCCCAGCCAGTCGCCGGCACCACCCAGAGACCTTTACCTACGTGGCCTTTCAACTCAGGATCGCGCCAGGGGGAAGCATGAAACGCACAGCCATCTTGATCGCGCTCGCCTTAGCGGGCTGCGACCGCTTCGGGGACCACCCAGAAGCCTTCATCCATGTCTCGTCCGGGATCAGGGACGAGATTCAGATCAGCCAAAGAGACGGCTACCTCTTTGCCGAAGGCATCTGGACCCTCGATGGCGAGGACAAGATCGCGGCCCCGATCAATCTCTCGGACATCGAATGCATCCAGGCGGACGGCATGTGCGAAGTCAGCAGGGTCGAGATCATGACCATGAGCGGTCGCACTACGATGTTCCGACGCCGCGACTTCTACGAGATCACCCAATGGCGCGACGGCGAAGTCAGGGCCACGCTGGAAGAGGCCTGCCGGACCTATGAGTTACGGATGGACCTGCCGGGTAAGACTGTCACCGACATGACCGTCAACACGCCGGGCGGGGATTGCTCGACCGAAATTCGGGGAGCCGTGGCTCAGCCCCGCATCGCACGGCTGATCTCGGGCGAACAACTCGATGCGATGAAGAAGGACGGGCTATGAGGATCGCGATCATCATTGCCGCCCTCGTGGTGGCGGGCTGCACCAATCGGGGCGATCCGTCGATCTGTCGCCCGATCCTTGACCCGCCGACGCCAGCCGACGAAGCAGCGTCGATCCGCCTCCAGACTGATGAAGACTGGCAGAGGAAGCGCGCCGAGGCATGCGTCCATCGCGAAGCCTACCGGCTGGCGAACGCGCCGGACGCGATCCAAGACGTGGCATGGGCCGTGATGGAAGCCTGTGACGCTCCCGTGACCAAGGCGGTGTCTCTGGTCCACAAACGCGCCTTCGACGACGCGGCCGATAGCCCTCTGAACGACCGCGTCCGGATCGCCCGCGAGTATGAGGATGAGGCGCGGCGATCCTATCAGCGGTTCGCCCGGCTCAAGATCGTCGAAGGCCGGGCCGGGAAGTGTCGAGCAGGATGACCTACCGCTTCCAGAAAATCTCTGACGTGGGGACCAAACATCCCGTCATGGCGAGGCTGGTTCTCCAGACCTTCGACCTCGTCCAGGCGTCCATGTTGAGCGAAGAGGAACGTCAGAAGGTCGCCGGGATCGCGATGGAGATTCAGCCGTCGTTGGTCGAGTGCTTCCAAATCCGCGAGGGCATCGTCACCGATCTCGAAACCGCAATCGCCTCAATGCGGCCGGACGCAGACAACCGGGTGATCCACTACGACATCATCATCCGGCTGAACCAGAAAGCCGAGAACTTCCTCTATCAGGCCAAAAACTTCCTGCGAGAGACGCACCAAATATGGGCCTACTTCGATGGCGCGACGTTCAAGGACGCGTCTGACTATGTGTCGTGGAAGGAAGCCAAGACACCGGAATTCCTCACGTGGGCGGCCAAGACCTACGGCGAAGCGGACAACCGCTATCAGTTGATCGCCGGTAGCCAAGACATTTTCAAACGGACGATCAGGCTCCGCAACGCGGTCGAACATCCCGGAGGCAACAGCGGGACGCTGCACATCCACAACGTCTACCTAAACGCTGACAACGAGATGGTCGGGCCGTCCTGGAATCTCGACAACGATCCGCCGGAGCTAATGCTTCCGGAGATGGACACGATCTGCGACCACCTGCTCGGAATCGCCGAGGACATGTTCGCCCTCAACATGATCCCGCGCCTTCCACCCATGCTCGGGATTATCGAGATTCCGCCCGAGGAGCGTGACCCCGAACAGCCCAAGAGGCTGGCCTTGGGAATGAAGCCAGAATGGGCGGAAAAGCTGCGCGCCGCCAAACCGGCGGGCGATCAGGGCTGACCGTCAGTATTTCTCGAAACTCGGTCCGTAGGTGTGATCGGCGAACTCACCCAACATGGACCGGGCTTCCCGCACCGCGCGCCCAGCCAGGAGATGGTCGAGCCTATCGAGCTTCCCTACTGCTATCGCGTGGATGATCCGAAACAGCGTTGCGAACGAGTCCCGCGTCATTCGCAGGACGTGAACGTCAGGATCGAACGACCCGAAGGGCTGCTTGCGCTTCACCCCGTTCCATCCCGGATTCCGCATCATCGTTGTCCCGCCGCTTGGGTAAGGGATCGTCACGCCATGGACGATGTTGTTGCGGATGATGAAC
>RCUQ01001186.1_pt1 | contig 10504 bp, 8 predicted proteins | sample 2166351 | NCBI WGS metagenome assembly RCUQ01 (sample SAMN09932597, study PRJNA488358) | compost metagenome | feature: garden; material: soil; isolation source: compost soil in acetonitrile-enriched culture | place: Germany: Experimental Botanical Garden Goettingen | collected 2016-01-27
AACCAATCCAATCTCACTAACCGACAGAATTGACTTGCCGTCAAATGGATTTTGGGTAGCATTGTCCAAATCATTTCTCGCGATATATTCCAGAATATTTCCGTTGTTGTCATAGAAATAAAAAGACTTTGCATTCCAATTATAAAAATCAGCGATTTTATCGGGTGGAATTACATACATAATTTCCGTTTTCTTTTCAATCCATTCAAAAGCTTCCAATAGCTTATTATTAGGCACATCAAAAGCAAAATGATACAATGGTTTCACATTATTGGAAGACCGGAAAGTTAGTTTTGTTGCACCGGCATTAAATGAAACACTGGAACTGTCTTTACACAGTGTCTCCAATCCCAAAACTTGGTTGTAAAAAACTTCCGTTTTAAGGATATCGTCTGATAATAACTCTAATTCCAGTAGCTTCATTTTCGTATTTGATAACGATTCTATCTTTCTAACATATCAACATCCACTCCCAAACCATCTCCAACCGCAGCACCCAAACGCCCATCCACTCTGTACCAATGTGATAATTGACGGTTTATGATTTCTGATTTTTTAGGACCTTCAATACCTGACATGGCGGCAATAATATTATGAATCGTATTTTGCTGTTGCTCAGGTGTCATAATTTTAAACAAATTTCCGGGTTGGCTGTAATGATCATTTTCCCCTTCACAGTTTCTGTCGTACCAATCCGCAATAACACTTTTCATTTCCAAAGGCGGTTCTTTGTACGATTGATCAATATGAATTTCATCAAAACTATTTGGGTAATAATTGGGGTTTTCTCCGCCATTGCCATCGATTCGCATTTTGCCGTCTCTTTGATAATTATTGGTGGCAAATGGACAACGATTCACCGGTATCTGTTCATAATTAGCTCCCAGACGATAGCGTTGTGCATCCGGATAGGACAACAAACGGCCTTGCAACATTTTATCCGGTGAATACCCAATCCCGTCAACAATATGAGCCGGTGCAAAAGCAGCTTGCTCAACATCCTGAAAATAGTTATGTGGATTTTGATTCAATTCTAAAACGCCCACATCAATCAAAGGAAAACGCCCATGTGGCCATACTTTGGTCACATCAAACGGATTGAAATAGTACTCCTGAGAATTGGCATCCTCCTCGCTCATCACCTGAATTTTCAAATCCCATTTGGGGAAATTTCCCTTCTCTATAGTATCAAATAAATCACGCTGTGCAAAATCCATATCCTGCGCTTTCATTTGAGCCGCCTCTTCATTGGTGAAATTTTTAATGCCCTGCGCAGTTTTAAAATGGAATTTCACATAACAACGCTCGTTAGCCGCATTAATCATAGAAAAAGTATGACTGCCGTAACCATTCATGTGACGGTAGCCATAAGGTGTTCCTCTATCAGACATCAATATCAGCACCTGGTGCAAACTTTCCGGATTTAGTGACCAATAATCCCACATCATCGTTGGTGATTTCAAATTGGTGTGCGGATCACGTTTTTGGGTATGGATGAAATCTCCAAATTTCTTAGGATCTTTAATAAAGAAAACAGGCGTGTTATTGCCTACCAAATCCCAATTCCCGTCCTCGGTATAAAACTTCATCGCAAAACCTCTTGGATCGCGCTCGGTGTCCCCTGATCCTTTTTCTCCGCCTACAGTTGAAAACCGAAGAAAGACTTTTGTTTCTTTTCCAATATCGGAAAACATTTTGGCTTTGGTATATTTTGTAATATCATGGGTTACCGTAAAAGTTCCAAATGCCCCGGAACCTTTCGCATGCACCACCCTTTCAGGAATACGCTCCCTGTTGAAATGTGCCATTTTTTCGTGAAGAATATAATCTTGGAGTAATAAGGGTCCACGAGGGCCAACTGACTGCGAATTTTCATTTTCTACAAAAGGTCTGCCAGACGCAGTTGTAAGTTTTCTATCTACTTTCATACTTGTAAATTTTAATAGTTTAACGCAATGGTAACCTACTTATCTATATAACGAAAATGGATAATTTTATACCTAAATAGCTAAAAATATCCTCTTTACGTTTTTATTACAAAATAAAAAAATGAAATGGGGAGAGGCAATCCTAAATTATAAACACCTAAATTTAAGCAAAATACAGCTGTTAAAAAATAATCTATTAAAGATAGAAAAAACTTAACTTATCAGCAACAAACTAATAACAAAATCTTAACAGCCAAAAATCACAATAAGTGTGATCTTTGCAATGTAATAAACTGGTTATTTATTATTTTGGTTTTGGTTAGTTATAAAAACGCCGGTATCTTTTTGGATACCGGCATTTTTTATTTAGCAGTGTTGATAAAGGAAAGCGCTGCAGTATTGAACGCAAGAGGCTGTTCTACATTGACTACATGACCACAATTTTCGATTACAAACAGTTTAGAAGATTTATAATGGCTTTCTACTACTTTTCGAACTGAAGGCAAGAACATGTAATCCTCTTCTCCCATTACATAAAGCGTAGGAATACTCAATTCTACTTGTCGGAACCATTTCAGCACCGGATTGATTTCGGCAGTTAGTTTAAACCACTTGATGAATTCTTTTTGATACAATTTCTTGGCTTCATTGATAAAAAGCAAACGAGATTGTTTGTGACTTTTTTTAGGCATAATCACAAAAGCAAAAAAACGATATAAAACCAAATACGGCAACACATATTTAAACATATTCCCCAATCGCATCAGAACCTGGGAACGAAAATTCATTTTAAGAATCGCTCCTCCAAGTATCATACTTTGCACCCTTTGCGGATACATTTCAGCTAATTGTCTGATCAGAATGGTACCCAACGAAATCCCGACAAAATGCGACCTTTCAATCTTTATATGGTCTAAAACCTCTAAAATATCATGCGCCAAAGCCGAAAAGGTATATTTCTGTTTTAAAGCCGATTTTAAAGTAGGCTTTGATTCTCCATGACCACGCAAATCCAACAACAGTACATTATAATGTTTCTGAAAATCCCGAATTTGCTTAAACCAAATAGAGGAACTTCCACCGGCACCATGCACAAAAGTTACCCATTGGCTGCTGTTTTCGTTCTTATAAATGGTATAATTAATCATGTTCGTTTTTTTTGTAAAAATAGAATTTTAATTTTAAATCCCAATCTTAACATTTAATAAAGAGGATTTAATGATTCTAAAACGTAAATTTGCAAAAAATTACACCACATGCAAGGATTATTGAAAGAGAAAAGTGAAATAGAAAAATTGCAGAAAGAGTTCAAAATACTTACCGAGCAACTTAGCAAAACTGACAAATCTACTGTCAACGCCACAATTGAAAAAGAAGAATTAGTTCTCGAGGAATGTGAATCCTAGTTCTTGGTGCATTCTTTTGAAATAATCAAAGGCTTTTAACAAACGGCTTCCATACCAGGAAAACATTTCACCATCAACAAACACCGTTTTGGCATGCTGCGTATGCCTGCCTATTTCAAGCGCATCTTCTTCCTTAAAAGGATAGGGTTCCGAGGATAAAAACACCAGATCGGGATCACCTTCGAAGCGAATTTTATTTAATTCAATTTCAGGATAACGACCTCTAGCGTCATAAATATTCTGAAAATGATTCAGTTTCAGTAATTCGTTGATGAAATTATTGGAACCCGCGACCATATACGGATCTTTCCAGATAAAATACGCCACTTTTTTTACTGGAACTTCTTTAATGAAATTTTTAAAATCGCTCAAGGCAAAAGTCAATTTGTCAATTAAATCCTGGGCTTTCTCCGAAATGTCGGGCCTAGAGTTAAAAATTTGCCCAAAATCAGTAATCATTCTGAAATTATCTTCAATCGTAATAATATCGGTTACCCAAACAGGACAAATTTGCTGCAATTCAGCCACCATTTCGGCAGTATTCTCCTCTTTATTACAAATAATGATATCGGGCTGTAATAAGCGGATTTTATCCAAATTTACTTTCTTAGTTCCCCCTACAATTTTCTTGGTTGATTTAAAATGATACGGATGCACACAAAACTTGGTAATCCCAATAATTCGTTCTTCGAGACCTAAATCATACAGCAATTCCGTTTGGGAAGGAACAAGGGAAACGATACGTTTGGGAGTAGATTCGAAGCGATGTGAAACTCCGATTTGGTCTTTAAAAATCTTCATTAATTCTTACTTTTTTAGTATCTAATTAAAAGAAAATCCATGCTGTTTTTTTATCTTTGCAGTATGAAAATCTTAGTTAAAATAGCACTCCTTTACTTACTAGTTTCTGTACCTATATTTGCCCAACCACTCGTTAATGTCAGCTTACAAAAAAACAGTTCTTTAACCATTACCGGCACAACAAATGTAGTATCATTTAAAATATTTCAAAACGGAGAAGACCTCTCCAACAAAAAATTATCCTTTACCACTTCTCAAAATCAAAACAAGATTTCATTAAGTGAAAATAAACTTTCGGTTGCAGTAAAGAATTTTTCATCCCATAATAAAATGGCTTTGAGGGATTTTTTAAAACTTATAAAGTCAGACACTTACCCTAATATGCAAGTCCAAATAAATTATTTGGATCTGCAACCCAGTTTAGAAAAAAATCAACCTAACAGCATGAATGCCATTGTAAGCATCACCATTACCGGTGTTAAAAGGCATTATTCTATCCCTGTTTCTTATAGCAGTGACGGCGATCTCTATTTTATAAAAGGAAAAAAGAAATTGAGCATTCGTGATTTCGGACTTACTCCCGTTAGCCAAATGATGGGCCTAATCAAAGTAAGCGAATGGATAGACATCGATTTTAACATGATCTGTAAAATCAAAGTCACAGACACCGAAGAAATATAACTTCTCTAAAAAAGCTTACTTTAAAATAGCTTCCATTTCCTGTTGCATCTTCAAAGCTTCTTCTCTGGCTTTCTCTACAAAGTCTTTTCCGTTGGAAGCGTAAATAATCGCACGGGACGAATTAATCAACAATCCAACATTATCATTCATTCCGTATTTACAAACTTCAGAAAGACTTCCTCCCTGCGCTCCTACTCCTGGAACCAATAAAAAACTGTCAGGAACAATTTTACGTATTTCTGTGAAATATTCTGCTTTGGTAGCACCAACCACATACATTAAATTCTCGCTGTTTTTCCATGTTTTAGAGGTTTCTAAAACCTGTTTGTACAACTCTTTACCTTCAACTTGTAATGTCTGAAAATCAAAAGCACCTTCATTTGAAGTTAAGGCCAACATAACGGTGTGTTTGTTTTCGAAAGCCAAAAACGGTTCAACAGAATCTTTTCCCATATAAGGCGCAACGGTAACACTGTCAAAGTTTAAATCTTCAAAAAAAGCTTTGGCGTACATCGATGACGTATTTCCAATATCGCCGCGTTTCGCATCGGCAATCGTGAAAATTTCAGGATAATTTTCGTTGATATAATTAATAGTCTTTTGCAACGACATCCAACCTTTTATACCATAAGCTTCATAAAAAGCAGTATTCGGTTTGTAAGCCACCGCTAAATCATGCGTAGCGTCAATTATAGCTTTATTGAATTCGAAAATAGGATCTTCCAATTCTAATAAATGTTGCGGAATTTTATTTAAATCGACATCCAATCCTACAGCTAGGAAGGATTTCTTGATTCTGATTTGGTCAATTAGTTGTTGTGTCGTCATTATTGTAAGTTTAACCGCAAAGTTCGCAAAGATTTTCGCAAAGTTCGCAAAGATTTAATCTGTTTATTAATTCTTATAAAGTCCAAAACAGTAAAAAACTGTTAAAAAAAATACCATGCTAAATAATTTAGTATGGTATTTTCATTCTTGCATCTATATTCTTTAAAATACTTCGCTTGCTTCTTTTAATTTTTCCATGTTGTTCACCAATTGCAATTCGTCAACAATTTTTTGGATATCACCATTCATGATATTACCCAAATCATATAATGTCAAACCAACTCTGTGATCAGTTACACGACCTTGCGCATAATTGTACGTACGAATCTTTGCCGAACGGTCACCAGAACTTACTTGAGAAGTACGTTTTGAAGCATCTTCAGCTTGTTTTTTGGCTAATTCCATTTCGTACAAACGAGAACGCAAAACTGTCAAAGCCTTGTCTTTATTTTTGTGTTGTGATTTTTGATCTTGACATTGTGCCACCAATCCGGTTGGAACGTGTGTCAAACGTACTGCTGATTTCGTAGTATTTACCGATTGTCCACCAGGTCCTGAAGAACAAAAGAAATCCACACGAACATCATTCATATCAATCTGCACATCAAATTCTTCGGCTTCTGGAAGCACCATAACGGTTGCTGCCGATGTATGCACACGTCCTTGCGTTTCTGTTTGCGGAACACGTTGCACACGGTGAACACCTGCTTCAAATTTCAAGGTTCCATAAACATCTTCTCCGGTAACTTCAAAAATCACCTCTTTGAAACCACCTGAAGTTCCTTCGTTCATATCTACAACCGAAGTTCTCCAACCGCGGCCTTCACAATATTTGGTATACATACGGAACAAATCTCCTGCAAAAATACTGGCTTCGTCTCCACCTGTACCGGCACGAATTTCCACCATTACGTTTTTCGCATCTTCAGGATCTTTCGGAATCAACATAAATTTGATTTCTTCCTCCAGTTGCGGTAAACGTTCTTTGGCTTCGTCCAATTGCATTTTGGCCATTTCGGTCATATCTGCATCACTTCCATCAGCAATTATCTCATTGGCTTCGTCAATATTTGCCAAAACAAGAACATATTCTTCTCGTTTTTCCACCAACGCTTTTATACTTTTATACTCCTGATTGAGTTGCACATACCGTTTTTGATCGGCGATTACATCGGGTTGAATAATCAAATCCGAAATTTCGTCGAAACGTTGTTTTACATATTGAAGTCTATCTAACATTTTCCTAATCCTTTTATTGGAGTGCAAAATTACGAAAAATAGTTGATAGTTAAAAGTTGTTCGTTATTGGTTTTTTTAGGAGCTATTTACTGCTATCCGCTTGAATCTTTTTCCCGTACCTTTTTCAGGAAAGAAAAAAGAAAAAAGATGCGATTTTAAACCAAATTCACTGAGCTTTATTCATACAAAAACACAAACAACTCAATATAAAATAGTTACGATATTTTCCATAACTTTATATAGTAATTCAAATCTCTATTTTAATGTGAAATGATTCGTCTTCACAAATCTCATGAAAGTTGCAAAAAACAAATAAATAATTGCGTTCCGTTCCTTTAATTCATTTTTTAAAAGCTTTTTAAAAATGCAAGTAAAAAGAAGATTATTAACGCCTGCCAAAACTTCGAATGAGTTGTTTAAGAAACGACCACAATACCTGCTTGTTCTTCTAGCTCTTTATGGGTGGTTATCATCAATAATTGCTTTTTTACACATTTTTGCAATAGAGAGAAACTGGGCAAAAATCCCCTCTTGTTTTGCAGAAACTCCTGATGGTTGCTATTTTACTATTCGCAAAATATGGCTAGCCCGAATGTTGAGAAGATCACTTTCTCTGTTTCTTAGAACTCCGCTTCGTCGCGGAAATATCGCACTTGTTAACTGCAAACTTAGCCTCCCTCAAGAATCGGGTTGCATCATCACCATCTGTCATACTCCATGGGCCAGGCTACTTGCTGAATGGTGCCGTGTCAACAACTTTGCATTAGTACTTGTTGGTGGTCCGTGGATTCAACGTACAGGGAAGGTTAATATTCCGGGAGGAGGTTTCATCGGATTACGAAAAATAGTTCGCCACTTACATTCTGGTGGTCGAGTCATCGTAATTGGAGATAATTTAGGAAGATCTCGCTGCTGCCCCATTAACTTTCTTGGAAAAGAATGCATGGCTTCCATCCTTCCTGCACGACTCGCAGCCACAGCCGGAGTACCATTGTTAGCCATTACCCCTAAGTTACAAGATGGAATGGTAAACCTACATAATGGAATAACAGTAGGACCCGAACTAATACAGGAAAATCAGAATGAAGCTATACAAAACATTTTCACGTTCTTCGAAGATGAAATCCTTCGTTCCCCTTCCATCTGGGCACCCTATATTCTTCAATCTGTAAACAAAATGAGCTCCTATATTCCCGGCAAATAACTACTATAATTTACAAAGGCTAATTAACAGGCTCATTCCTTTAGCTTCAGCACCTTTTTTCAGAAGCTAATTCCCATCATCCGCTTCAAGCTTCTCGGCTTCAAACCTTTTCTCTAGGCGCTGGCAGGAGCTTCCGTTGGTCGCTCTGCCACCACCAGAAAAAATCGGTTTTCAACACTCAAAGGCTTTCCACTACTACTGGGGCTAGGTATTTTTTGCTAAAAAACAGCATTTATGGTTTCCCGTAAAATCCCTAAATCAAAAGGAGTTACTTTTGAAAAAACATATAGGACCAAAATATTATTTTATCAGTATTTTCGGTATTAAGTTATATATTTGAAAATAAATATACTCTGAACACTATCAGATCTATCTCTTTAAATTGGGGATGATAGGTCTTATTTTATCAGACCGATATACAAGTTATAGCCAATAGCCCCAGAACAACCTGCCAAAACAAAAACTTTAATCGACAGAAATGTTAGAAATCAGAAGAGGAACAGCAACAAAAAATTATGAAAACACTTTTTTTAGAGAGTTTGCGGACAATCTAAAAAAGATGTTTGAAAAATATTCACTTGACGGCTTGCTGATTGCTAACTCTGAATGCGAAGCTGAAAAAAGATTACAAATAGACGCTTTACTTGTAACAGAAAAAGCGGTTTTAATTATTGACTTCAAAAACTTCGGTGGTAAAATAACTTTACCGAAAAATGCTAAATCCGAATTCGACTTTGGCAAATGGACAAATGAAAGCGGAGAACAAATAAAAGGGGGAAGTTCTATCAATCCTTTTATTCAACTAAAAACACAAAAAGAAAGATTTATAAAAGTTGTTGAAAAGCACATTCTAACAAAACTGTCGCAAAGCGACAGTTTTAATGCTTTTCATACTGTTAGAGCAGTTTGTTTTCAGAAACCGATTGAATTAATTGGAAAAATCCCTTCAAATGAAGAATTAAACTTCTTAATTTTTGACAAGAATACTTACTTGGAAACAATCAAAGATATTATTGACATTTCCGACAAGGAAGTTTCATTATCTAAAAATTCGTTTGACTTTTTTAAGGAAGTTTTCAGAGCCGACTTGTTTGACACTTCTGAAAAATATGACCAAGCGAATGACTTTACTTCATATCATACTGAATTGGATTTTGACAATCTTTATCCAGACCAAAAATCAGCACTCAATGAAATTGAAAACTTCATCAAATCAGAAGAAGAGAAAATTTTTATATTACAAGGAACTTCTTTGAGCGGAAAAACACATTTAATTCCTTTCGTTCAAGAAGTTGCATTTAATAACCAAGTTACAGAAGTAAAATTATTTGCTTCGTCAAGCAGAATAGCAAACAATCTTTTAAAGAGTTCAAATTTAGAATTTGCAAGTATCTACTCTTACATTTATGGTGGTAATTCGACAATCATAAACGAGAAAGAAAATGAAGATGAAAACGAAAACTCTTTAAATTTAGAAATCATTTCACTCTTAAAATCTGATGATACAGAAGAAGCTATATTTATCGTAGATGAAGCGCATTTAGTTTCCGACAATTATCATCAATCTGTTGATTTAAGGTTTGGTTCAGGAAAGTTGTTAAACGATTTTTTAGAATTTGCAGATTTAAAAAACACTAAAAGAAAAGTAATTTTTATTGGAGACAGTTTTCAATTATCATTAGGTAAAAAAGAAGAATCCTCATTAAATCCTGAATATTTGAGTGAAGAATATGGTTTTAAAAACAATGCGTTTCAGCTCTTTGACAAAGAAAATAAATCAATTATTGTTTCAGAAGCACTTAAAGCTGTTAATTGTATTCGACAACAATCCTTCAATAATCTTGCTTTCACCTTTTCGGAAAACATAAGAACTTTAGCGAAAGAAAATTTACAGTTTGAAATAGAAAACTCGTTAAATACAAATTCACGTATTCTTTGTTATTCAAACTCTGACGCTCAAAAAGTAAACTATTGGATAAAAAATTCTATTCTAAAAAACGGTAATGAATTAACGAATGACGATTTAGTAATTTTCGGAAACAACATTCGTGTTGAAGACGAAAACGACCCGTTTGCAGAGCCAAAGAAAATTTACAACGGACAATTCGGAACAGTATTGAGCGTTTCGGACTTAATCATAAAAGATGAAAAACTTCTTACTCCTTTATATTTTCGTCAAACGAAAATACAACTCAAAGAAACAAACCTCGTTCTTTCATTTTTAAGTTTTGAAAATTTTCGTTTGAGTGACAAAGGAGAACTTTCAAAAGAAGAAATAATTTCTTTCAACATTTTGCTAAATCAACTTTCCGAGAAAGAAATATTCAACTTTAAAAATGGCAAATATCACGCTGATGAAGAACTAAAAAGTTTATTAGAAAAATACGACCCAAAAACAAGAAAAGGAATAACAAAAC
>RCUQ01001187.1_pt1 | contig 10499 bp, 9 predicted proteins | sample 2166351 | NCBI WGS metagenome assembly RCUQ01 (sample SAMN09932597, study PRJNA488358) | compost metagenome | feature: garden; material: soil; isolation source: compost soil in acetonitrile-enriched culture | place: Germany: Experimental Botanical Garden Goettingen | collected 2016-01-27
AAAAACAATCTTTACGACTGGTTTGACAATACAGTAGGAAAAGAAAATTTAGACATCAACAACGGCACCCTACATATCAACCCGTATCAAACACTCAACAAGACTAATAACTACTATATCGCTGATGCATTCAGTCGGGGCAATATTGAGTATGATGGTCAGCTTTATTATGACGTAAATCTTAAATATGACATCAATAGAGACATACTGGTATTAAAACCATACGGTGAATACAATCACATGGGCCTAAATCTTATCCAGAAAAAAACAGCTGCCTTTTCAATAAACGGAAAAAACTTTACCAATTTAAGTTACAACAAATCCATATTACCTGAATTCATCAATGGTTATTATGAAGAAATTCCAATTGGAGAAAAATTCACATTCCATATTAAATATCGTAAGGAGAAGAAAAAAGTCATGAATAACGAAACTGCTTATTATGAATTTGAAGAAAAAAAAGATTTTGTTTTAAAAATTCACATTCCATATTAAACATCGTAAGGAGAAGAAAAAAGTGATGAATAACGAAACTGCTTATTATGAATTTGAAGAAAAAAAAGATTTTGTTTTAAACTATAAAGATTCCTTTTATAAGATTGACACCAAAAAAGAAATGACAACTATATTCCCTCAATATAAAAGCAAAATCAACGACTATTATTTCATGAATAAAAAATTAGAGAAAACGGATAAAAAACAATTCCTAGAAAACCTGTTGAAACAAATTAACACTTTTATCCAAAACGAATCCAATTAAGAACGAATGAGAAAATTTACGCTAACAATAATTTTTTTAACTTTTCATCTTCTGTTGCAAGCACAAGAAAATAAGGATAAAATATCATTTGAATTCAAGGATATCAATAGAAAAACAGTCTTACAAAATATTGAAAAGTCAACAAATTACAGATTTTATTTTGACAATGAATGGTTAGACACTGATAAGGAACTAATTTCAGGAAGTTACAAAGAAATGGCAATTGAAGAGATTTTAGAAGACATCTTCAATAACACCACTCTCAATTTTTTTATAGATAAAAACAAAATAATTCTAACTAAAAATAGTGTTATTCACAACTCATTACCCGAAAACTATTTTGGATCTACTGTAGTAAATGATCAAAACAAAGAACAAAATAAACCTGCTGAAAAACCAATATTCCAGCAAGAATACAATTCAGTAAAAGATCCTGTTTCTAAAACTAAGGAATCAATAATTCTAATAGGCAAAGAAACTAAAAATCCAGAGGCGACATCTTACACGCTTTCCGGTTATATCAAGAATGGAAAAACTGGTGAACCAATTTCTGACATCATAATAAAAGTACAGAACAAAGCGATAAGTACAGTTACCAACAGCAAAGGATATTATACATTACAAATTCCTTCTGGTGTCAACACAATCGAAACAGAATCTTTTAATCATAAAAAGACAACAAAAAACATCATGATGTATAATAACGGAAATCTTGATTTTCGTATTGCAGAAAACATAAACTCACTTGATGAAGTCATTGTAAAAGGAAAGAAAAATGAAATTACTAAAACTACCATTTCAGGAGTAACAACAATTGATATTGAAGGAATAAAAAACATTCCTTTGGTATTGGGCGAACGAGACATATTTAAAGTTGCCACCACTTTACCAGGTATTAAAACTACTGGCGAAGGATCCGCAGGCTTCAATGTTCGAGGAGGAAAAGAAGACCAAAACTTAATATTATTAGACAATGCCGTACTTTACAACCCTTCCCATTTCTTAGGCTTTTTCTCTGCAGTTAACCCCTACACCACACGTAAAGCACTTATTTACAAAGGTAGTATCCCAGCAGAATTTGGAGGAAGGCTATCTTCCGTTTTTGACGTTACCTCTAAAAATGGAAATCTTGAAAAACTTTCCGGAGAAGGTGGAATTGGTCCAGTAATGAGCAATATCACTATAGAAACACCGATTATAAAGGGAAAATCCAGTTTATTGGCGGGCGGAAGAGCTTCCTATTCCAATTGGATATTAAAAGCTTTAGACGAAGAGTCTTTGAAAAATAGCCAAGCTTCATTTTACGATGCCACTATTAAATACAATCATAAATTCAATAAAAATAACAGCATTGAATCTACAATTTACTATAGCCATGATGACTTCAGTATAACCTCTGATTCATTGTACTCCTACAGCAACAGACTGGCTTCATTAAAATGGGATCACTCATTTAATGAAAAGAATAAAGGTGCTTTCATTTTTACAAATAGTAAATATAAATTCAATATTGATTACCAATCTGAAGGATTAAATTCATTTGATTTTGGTTATGAAATAAATGAAACCCAATTTATGATGAAGTTTAATTATTTGCTAAGCAATAAACATAAAATTAATTATGGTGTTTCAAGCAAACTATACCATATCGAACCCGGTTACTTAAATCCCACAAAACCAGAATCAAAGTTAATACCCATAAATATAGAAAACGAAAAAGGAATAGAATCCGCAATTTATGTTTCCGATGATTTTAAAGTCAGTTACCCATAAATATAGAAAACGAAAAAGGACTGGAGTCCGCAGTTTACGTTTCCGATGATTTTAAAGTCAGTGAAAAATTATCAATTGATTTCGGATTAAGACTTTCAACCTTTTCCTCCTTAGGAGAGTCAACACAAAGAATTTATGAAAGCGGTCTGCCAAAAAACGATGCAACTGTCGTAGAAGTAAAAAACTACGATAACAATGAAGTAGTTAAAACATATGCCGGCCTGGAGCCTCGTATAGCGTTACGTTACTTAATAACTGATGATTTCTCAGTGAAAGGAGGATATGACAAAACATATCAATACATCCATTTGCTCTCAAGCAATACAACACAGTCACCGACAGACACCTGGAAACTCTCTGATTTAAACATAGAACCTCAATCAGCCCATCAATATTCGTTAGGTTTTTACAAAACCTTGAACGATGACATATTAGAACTCAGTGTAGAAGGCTATTATAAAAAATCTAACAACTTACTGGATTATAAAGTTGGTGCGCAATTACTTTTAAACGAAAATATAGAAACCGAGCTATTACAAGGAGAAGGAAAAGCTTATGGAATAGAGTTCTTACTTAAAAAACAAATTGGACGTTTAAACGGTTGGCTAGGCTATACGTATTCACGAACTTTTATAAAACTAGATAGCCAGTTCAACGATGAAAAAGTTAATAATGGAGACTATTTTCCAACTAATTTTGACAAACCTCACGATTTAAGCGCCATTCTAAATTACAAATTTACCAAGCGCTATAGTCTGTCTACAAATTTCATATACCAAACAGGGAGACCTATTACTTATCCTATTGGCACTTATACATATGGTAATGCCGAATACACATTATACAGCGACCGAAATAAATACCGAATTCCTGATTACTATCGTTTGGATATAGGAGTAAACATTGAAGGCAATCACAAAATAAAAAAATTAGCACATAGTTTTTGGAATATATCAATTTACAATGTTCTTGGCAGGAACAATCCTTACTCCGTTTATTTTGTAACAGATAATGGTGAAATAAAGGCCTACAAGACATCTATATTTTCTATTCCAATCCCAACTATCACTTATAATTTTAAATTTTAGAACCATGAAAAAATTATTTTTCAATAAAACCACCTATTTACTCCTACTGTGCTTTATGATAAGCAGCTGTACGGAACAATATATCTTACAAACTAACACTTACGAAGAAGCATTGGTTGTTGAAGCTACAATAACAAACGAATTAAAGCAACAACAAATAAAAATTTCAAAAACATACCGTTTTGAAGAAGATGGTCCTACATTCGAATCTGGTGCAGAAGTATACGTTACAGATAATGCCGGTAATCGATTTGACTTCGAAGAACAGTCTGATGTTTATGTTTCTACAACAGAATTTAAAGCAGAACCTGGCAGAGAATATTACTTAAAAATCAATACAAAAGATGGTAAATCCTACACTTCCTCAAAGGAAGTATTACCGACTGAAACAGCAATCGAAAGTATAATTCCAACCGTGACAACTGTTGATGGACAAAGAGGTGTACAAATTAATGTAAACAGTTATGACCCACTAAACTCCTCAAAATATTACAGATACGAATATGAAGAAACCTATAAAATAATTGCTCCTAAATGGGTACCCGAAAAAGCTATTGTTACAGGCCCTGAAGAGATTACTATTGTCCCAAGAACAGAAGAAGCTCAAACCTGCTACAGTACAAAAAAATCCATAGATCTTATATTAACAAATACAGCTGGATTTAGTGAAGACCGTTTGCATTTTCCTATTCGGTTTATTAGTGACCAAGATTATATTATTTCTCATCGTTATAGTATTTTAGTTCGACAATACGTACAAAGTTTAGCCGCACATACTTTTTACAAAACCTTAAAAGAATTATCCGGAACCGAAGGTATTTTATCCCAAAATCAGCCTGGCTTTTTTTATGGAAATTTAACATCCGAGACTAATCCAAGTGAAAAAGTAGTGGGCTTTTTTGAAGTTTCTTCGGTTTCATCAAAAAGAATGTTTTTCAACTATGTAGATTTATTTCCTGGAGAACCCAGACCTCCATATTACACAGAATGCAAAGAAGAACGATTACTTTTTTGTTTTGGCGGCATAGAATGTAGTGGACCCGATATAATTTATGCCCTGGAATTAAACACCTACGTATATTTTTATAGAGATATTAATACGTACTACCATTTTTTCCCAACTCCATGCGGAGACTGTACCAGTTTTTCTTCTAACATAAAACCACCATTTTGGATAAATTAAAATACATCTTCGTTTTAGCTTTTCTAATTGCAAATAAACCATTTGCTATAGCGCAAAAAAGCAGCTCTTTAAATGAGAATAAAAATATAACTTCATCAACAGCTGAAAGTATTTTTATTCATTCAAATGCCACAACATTTGTCACAGGAGAGACAATGTATTATAAATTGTATTGTCTAAATCCCGTAAACAACAAACTAAGTCAAATTAGCAAAATTGCTTATATTGAACTTATCGACGGTAATAAAGAAAAAATTTTCACACATAAACTTTTTCTCGAAAACGGAATGGGTCAGGGAGACTTTTTTGTACCAACAACTATTAAGACAGGCAACTACAAACTAATAGCCTACTCAAATTGGATGTTAAACAAATCTGCTTCTGAAATTTTTCAATTGGATATTGCAATAATAAATCCTTTTCAGAATTACGAAAAAAACAGTTCCAATACAGTCGCGAGTCTAACTTCCTCACGGAAAGTAATTACTGAAAATAAAAACAATCCAAGCGAAGAAAATACAGTTAAAAACGAAAACATAACGATCAATCTAAACAAAAAAACATTTTCAAACCGAGAACAAATCAATTTACAAATTGAATCCTTATCCGAAATCGGAAATTATTCTTTGTCGGTAAGAAAGCTAGAAGACTTAGTTCAAAAACCGCAGCTACATGCAAAAGAATATGTAACTAATCATTTTAAAACTATTGGAGACTTACCGATCGACAAAAACGAAATTATTCTTCCCGAACTTCGAGGAGAAATGATTACGGGTATGGTGTTTTCTAAAAAAGAAACGAATGACGTTGCAAATAAAACAATAGCGCTTTCCATCCCAGGAAACTCTTATACTTTTAAAATAGCCAAAACAAATCAATCCGGAAAATTCATTTTTAATATTGACAAGGCATATTACTCTTCAGATATTGTTTTACAAATAACAGATGATGAACGTGAAAATTTTTATATAAAATTAGACAAACCGCACACTGTTGATTATTCCCTGATACCATTTCAATCCAATCTGGAATTAACACCAGACATGAAAAACGGTATACAGGAAAGATCCATCGCAAGTCAGATTGAAAACGCTTACCAGTCTAAAAAAACAGATAGTATAGCGAAAATAACAATTCCTGATTCCTTTTTTGATCCAAATGCGAAAGAATACATTCTTGACAATTATTCAAGATTCCCAACCTTAAAAGAAACAATAATAGAAGTTGTCACGGAAATGTATTTCAAACAAAAAGAGAATAATTACACCTTACATTTAAGAGATACTAACTTCATTACAGAAGAAATTCCGGAACCTTCCTTAGTACTAATTGACGGATTATTGGTACAAAATGTTAACGAACTATTTGATTACAAAACTGAAAACATTTATAAAATTAGTATCGTGCCTGGCATCTACTATTACGGTCCCAAAGCCTTTAATGGTATAATAAGCTTCACTACAAAAAGCAATGATTTTGTAAGTAAAATGAGCGGTGATCATATCTTAAAAGCGACTATAGCAAAACCTTTAGTAAAAAAAGTATATTACCAACCTGATTATGCTGATAAGACCAAATACGAAAGAATTCCAGATTACAGAAATCAATTACTATGGTTGCCTGAACTAACATTGAACCATGACAAAAAAACAATTTCATTTTATGCTTCCGATGTTTCCGGAACATTCGAAATAATATTGGAAGGATTCACAGATAAAGGAATTCCTATATCGCTAAAAGAAACAATTGAGGTAAAATAAAATTATTTTCAAAACAGTTGTAACTTTTTGACAACTCCCTACGTATAATCACTTGTACACTTAAAAATTGAGGAGACAAAAACATGAGACAACTTAAAATCACCAAGCAGGTTACCAATCGTGAAACTGCTTCATTAGACAAATATTTACAAGAAATTGGAAAAGTTGACCTTATTACCGCTGACGAAGAGGTAGAATTAGCTCAGAAGATTAAAGCCGGGGACCAAAGAGCCTTGGAAAAATTAACTAAAGCCAATTTACGTTTCGTGGTTTCGGTAGCCAAACAATACCAAAATCAAGGTTTAACACTTCCCGATTTGATTAATGAAGGAAATTTAGGATTGATAAAAGCCGCACAACGTTTTGATGAAACCCGTGGTTTCAAATTCATTTCGTATGCCGTTTGGTGGATTCGTCAATCAATTTTACAAGCTCTGGCAGAACAATCTCGTATCGTTCGTTTGCCTTTGAACAAAATTGGTTCTATCAATAAAATCAACAAAATGTACGCTTTACTAGAGCAATCTAATGAGCGTCCACCATCTGCTGAGGAAATTGCAAAAGAATTAGACATGACTGTAAATGATGTAAAAGAGAGCATGAAAAACTCTGGTCGTCATTTATCAATGGATGCCCCTCTTGTAGAAGGAGAAGATTCTAACCTTTACGATGTATTGCGTTCTGGGGAATCTCCAAATCCAGACAGAGAATTAATTCACGAATCCCTACGTACCGAAATCGAACGCTCTTTAGAGACATTAACCCCAAGAGAGGCTGATGTTGTTCGTTTATACTTTGGTTTAGGAGATCAACATCCAATGACATTAGAAGAAATTGGAGAAACTTTCGACCTAACTCGTGAGCGTGTGCGTCAAATCAAGGAAAAAGCTATCCGTAGATTGAAACACACTTCAAGAAGTAAAATCCTAAAAACTTATTTAGGTTAATTTAAAAATATCCCCAAATTAAAATTTTTAAATACTTTAATTTTTAAATCTTTTAATTCAAAATGAACAACAGTCTGATTAACTGTTCGTTTTTTGATTGATGATTGAAACTCCGGCTGATTACCGGAGTTTTATTTTTGTCATCAATCAAAAAACCACTTTTTTGATTGCTTCGCCAGTTCGTCGCTATCGCTCCTCGTGTGATGATTGAAACTCCGGCTGATTACCGGAGTTTTATTTTTTAATCTGAATTCATTTCAGATTCTCTTGAACCTATTCCTGTTTAAAATCATTTTGGCGTAACCCTCCGTAAAAACTGCGGGTCGGGCTTTGCGCTACAATCTTTTTATTTAAAAAAAATAAAAAGGATTTTCACTTCAATCCCTTACGCTATATAAGGACAATAGACGAGTTTTTCCTTCCTAAAAAAACTTTTGCAATGGTGCAGAAATAAACTAATTTTGCAAAAACAACACAACCTCTCACAATGAAGAATACACTTATTGCGCCGTCAGTTCTTGCTGCCGATTTTGCAAACTTACAACGAGACATTGAAATGATCAACAACAGTGAAGCTGATTGGTTTCATATTGACATCATGGATGGTGTTTTCGTTCCAAATATTTCTTTTGGAATGCCAGTTTTGGAAGCAATCAACAGACATGCAAAAAAAACTATCGACGTTCACTTGATGATCGTTGATCCAGACAGATACATTAAGACATTTGCTGATTTAGGTGCAAATATCCTATCTGTCCACTATGAAGCCTGCCCACATCTTCACAGAACCTTGCAAGCCATCAAAGCTGAAGGAATGAAAGCTGGAGTAGCAATTAACCCACACACTAATATTGAGTTATTAGAAGACGTAATCAATGATATTGACTTGGTTTGTATCATGAGTGTGAATCCAGGTTTTGGGGGACAATCTTTTATAGAAAACACCTATTCAAAAATTGAAAAACTAAAAGCCTTAATCACACGAAAAGGCGCACCAACAATTATAGAAATTGACGGTGGAGTAACCAACAAAAATGCGGTACAATTAGTCCAAGCTGGTGCCGATGTCCTGGTAGCCGGCAGCTTTGTTTTTAAAGCCACGAATCCAACAGAAACGATTGCTGATCTAAAGAAAATCACCACTCTATAAGAAGAACAAAAAAGTCCCAAAAATTTTGGGACTTTTTTATGCTCTATTTATATTGGTCTATTAAATATTTTATAAGATCAGTTGTTGTTACAATTCCTACTAACAAGTCTCCTAAACAAACGGGCAAGGCATGAAATTCATTCTTGGATAGAATTTCAGCCGTTTCTTTGATGGTGGTTTCCGGATTGACAGTAACCAACTTTTTAGCCATCACCTGCTCTACTGTAAACATATTATAAACTGTGGTATCTACAACTTCCGCATCATCGTCAACGGCATCCACAAAAGAGATTCTTAACAAATCAGTATAACTCAACATCCCTATAATTTTACTGCCGTCCACTACCGGAATATGCCTAATATGGTGAAGTTTAAAAAGGTGTTCCGCTTTAGTCAAATCGTCAGTAAGATTCAATCTTATTACATTCTTGGTCATTATTGTTGACACTGGTACTCTGTGTTTCATAACTTCTAACTTTAGATTATATCCAAAGTTATTTGATAAAAACATTGAAAAACATGATGTTTATCAGGAAGTATTTGGGATTTTATCGGTATGTTAATAAAACCGATAAACCTTTCATTTAAAACAAAATAGCAGCCGTTCTTTTAACAAAGAACAGAAAGCACCAAAGCCAATTACAGAAACAATAAATCAGTTTTAATCTAAATATTCTTCTTTAAAATTAATCATGGAATAAACATTTTCATAAAGTTCCGGATGCTCTTTTTTAAAAATATGAGGTGTTTCAAAAAAATGCTCTAAAACAACCGATAAAAATTCAAATTGATTTTCGTAGGCATACAATCGAAAGTACCCTTTCTCATGCAACTCATTATTCAAATACTGATCGCTATAATACTTTACTACTTTATTAAATTCATCATAAAAAATAACAGCGCTGGGGTCATTACTTTTTAAACAATGAAAATGCAAAACATGTGAAAACTCATGTAAACCCAAATTAATATTATCACTTGTGGCCTCATGACCTAATAAAAAATCTTCCCAAGAAAAAACTACAGCTTTCATTCTGGGATTAAACTCTCCTTTATGATAACGCTCGTTTATGATAGAATAATAATTACAAGGATAAATTATTATTTTATCAAATAACACGGTAAGATAATCTCTCATGCCAAAAGTCAGCATCACATAGGTTCCTGCGATCAGAATTTTCATCTGTTCGGTTACTATAATTTCATTACCTAAAAACTGATAGTTTGAAATAAACTCCTTCGTCCGGTGTTCGAAATAGACTTTTCTCTTATCGGAAAGTTTAAGATAAAAAGGGAAACTATTTTCTAAAAACTGTCGTTCGTATAACTTTAATTTCTTTGGAAAAGGATACCAATATATATAAAGGGGTTTGTTATAAAAGAGCATGTAGACAGGCTCTACAACTCGATAAATAACTATCAAAACAAAGAGAAAAACAAAAAATACTACAACAAAAAATTGAAATGGCATATTTATAAAGTAGGTTAATATTGAATTGGGGGTATTACAAAAGTATTCTTTTAAAACAAAAATGCTTCAAAATAATCAAGTTTACTTGAAAATATTTTGAAGCATTTTAAATATTACTGATGATTGAGAGGCTGGATTAGTCTTCCCTTTAAAGAGAGTTCGACTTTAAACCAGAATAGGGTAATAAAAATACCAGATACATCTGAAATATTTTTATTACCCTATTCTGTCAGTTGTGACCACGGCAGGGTTCGAACCTGCAACCCTCAGAGTCGAAATCTGATATTCTATCCAGTTGAACTACGCAGTCAATATGATATTAGATATTGATTAACGCATTTAGATTTTAGACCTAAAAACGCTAATC
>RCUQ01001189.1_pt1 | contig 10481 bp, 12 predicted proteins | sample 2166351 | NCBI WGS metagenome assembly RCUQ01 (sample SAMN09932597, study PRJNA488358) | compost metagenome | feature: garden; material: soil; isolation source: compost soil in acetonitrile-enriched culture | place: Germany: Experimental Botanical Garden Goettingen | collected 2016-01-27
ATTTCACCAGACCTTACGGATTAAAACTATAAGTAAATATAAAGTTTTGTCTTTTAATATAGGATTGGTTATCTAACATCAATTTTAAAAATAACTCCTTTTTTTATTACCGAAAACCTATGTATAAAGAAATTCAAATTATTGAAACAGATTTTGAAGATAAATATTTAATTAAATATAAAGAAAAAACAATGTATGTTGGATTTATCGTAAGAGATATAATTGAATTTTTGAAAGAAGGAAAAAACAACACGGAGATTCATTCATCAATTACGAATAAATATAATGTTGATTTAAAAATAGATTCAATAGATGATATAATTACTAATAAAATTAACTTATTTATTGCTAAAAATGAGGCTAAAACATTCCGAAAGATTGTTAAACTATTTGATCCAAGTTTATTAATATTACCCAAAATAATTTTTAAAATTTTTGAACCTCTTTGTTTTTATGTAACTCTATTAGTATTATGTGCCTTGCATATTTACATTTATACTTTCTCTTTTTACAAATCAGTTAATTCATTTCATGATGTCTTTATTACTTATATTCTTTTATTTGGTATCTTAATACTTCACGAGTTGGGTCATTCTTTTGCTGCTAGAAAATACAATGTTAACGTAAAAGAAATCGGTTTTGGAATTTATTACATTTTACCTGTATTTTATGTTGATTTAAACGAAGCCTGGAAGCTAGAGAAAAATAAACGAGTTATAATAAATCTATCGGGAATCTACCTCCAACTTTTTTCAGGCATCTTACTTTTTTTATTATCTGTAATTTTTAAGAATCAATCAAATATATTGATGAATTTGTATTTTATAAATTTATCTATTGTAATTCTTAACTTAAATCCATTTTTGAAATTTGATGGCTATTGGATATTATCTGATCTAATTAATGAAAATGATTTGAATAAAACATCAAATTTGGTAATTAAAGATTTAATTAAATTTAAAAAACCTAATGAAAAATGGATTGTGATATTTTATTCCATATCAAAATTAATTTTTATTTATTGTGTTATAAGTCTTCTAATTAAATCTATGTATTCAAGTGCTCAAGGTCTAATCAAAAACGGTTATCTAGATTTATATGCCATTTTCCCTTTATTAATTTTGTGCCTTATAATCTATAAAATATTCAAAAAATTGTTAAATAAAAAACATGAAAAAAGAAATCGAAAATCTCAAAGATTTAATTTATAACCCTTCAAAGAAAATGTTAGATGATTACAGTTATAATTATGCTACATTCTCCTCCAATATCAAACGTTTTTTACCTTCAATACCTTCATCAAAGTATATGAGAATGTATCAAGAAGTTATATATTATCAAAAAGTATCAGGTTTAGAGCAATCGGATTCTGTATATTTAAATGAAAGTAAAATTATTAATCATAGTAAAGTCAACTTAGAGCAGCCTATATTAAATAAAACCACAATTTTCGCGACTTTCCATTTAGGCTCATATCGTTTATTAAATTGTTATTTATACGAAAAAGGCTTTAAAGTGGTTTTGATTATTGACGAATCTGTTTTTGTTAATCAACAAGAAGAAATGTTAAGAGTTTGCAGAGAGGAATTAAAAGGTAAAGATTCTTCAGATATGATTATACTTAATGTTAAAGACAGGGCATCAATCTTTAAACTTAAACAATTAATTATAGATGGATATGTAATGACTGTTTATTTAGATGGAAATACTGGTATTAATGAGAAAAATCAGGATTTTTCAAAAAGTTACATTACAATCAATTTCTTAAAGAGTAATATGTATGTCAAAAATGGAATCGGTAAATTGGCAGCGTTATTAGATGCTCAATTTATTCCTGTAGTATCTTATCGTGACGATAAAGGTAGAAATCACATAGAATTTAACCCTGAGATAAGTAATGACGATTTTGAGAGCAAACAACAATTTGCCGTAAAAACAATCGAAATTGCCTATAACAAATTAGAAGAAAAATTAATAAAATACCCAACCCAATGGGAATGTTGGCTCTATATCCACAAATGGTTTATGCGAGATGGCGTTAGTCCTTATTATATTACACAACAAGTGGAGAACAACTTTAACAAAGAGAGATATACTGTTTTTACATTAAATAAATCTAATTTCCTTTTTGATATGTTTGATTATCGATCATATCCTATAGGAAGTGATTTTCTAAAAGCAATTAGAGAAAATGATTTTAAAAAAATTGACCCTTTCCTATTCCAAGGATTAATTGAAAAAAACATAGTAATTTAAAATATAACTTAGATTTTAGAAATGCAATAATTATGAAAAAAAAACAACTAATACTTTTTACTTTTTTGTATTCTTTTATTGTTTTTTCACAAGAAAAAACAATAAAAGGAATAGTTACGGACAGTTTGAAAAACCCAATTCAATATGTAAATGTTGGTGTGCTCAATAAACCATTAGGAACATTAACTAACGCTAGCGGTGAATTTATTTTGAATGTTGATAGTTCAATGAATTTAGACACGTTAAAAATTTCTTGTTTGGGGTACAAATCCAAAGAAATGAAGGTTGAAAGTTTGATTAATAATAAATCCGAAATCCAGATTTCTTTAGCAAATTACATCGAAAAGTTAGATGAAGTTGTAATAACTTCGGGTAAACTTAAGATGTATAATGAGGGGAAGGAAAAAACTAAAACTAGTGCTTCGGTTATTTTTGCCAATCCGAATTATGTCAACCAAAATTTAGGTTCTGAAATAGGCAGGAAGTTTTCACTCGGAACTAAAAAACCTAGTATTTTGACGCATTTCAAGTTTTTCATTCGAGAGAATAATTTTGAACTGGTAAAGTTCAGAATAAATATTTACAGCATAAACAACAACAGACCCGTTAAGAAATTATTCGGATCTAATATTATTGTCGATGTAAATAATAAAGGTAAAGGTTGGGTAAATGTAGATTTAACAAAATATGATATTAAAACACAAGAAGATATAATTGTCACTGTTGAATGGCTTGAGGGATCTAAAGATGGGAGTAGGTTAAATCTCCCAATTATTATACCGTCACTTGGTTCAACGCATTATTATAAATTTGGAAGTCAGGCTAAATGGCAGAAGTATAGCAATTTATCATCTTCAATGATTTTATCATATAAGCAGTGATTTAAGTTTTTTTACAGTATAAGGAGGCTGATTATCAGGGATTGCTTTAGTTGTAACCCTATAATATACAGAGCAAAACAGAATTTGCATTTGCAGTAAAAACAAAATGCAAAAAGAAGTAAAAAGGAATTCTCGAGAAAACCATTTTGTTACAAAGATTAATTAACATAGAACAAACTTAAAAATGAATTTAGATAATTTGAATTTAGTGGAGCTTAACACTCAAGAGATACAAGAAGTTAATGGGGGGTTTCTTTGGATAGTACTTGGAGCTATAGCAACCGCTTGTATAGCCGATTGGGATAATTTTGAAAGAGGCCTAAAAGGCTACCCTTGTAAACAATAAAAATTATTAGCAAATTAAATAGTAATACTATGGAAAATAAATTTAAAAACATTAACAAAAAAATGATTAAGAGCATAATTTTAAAAGCTATAATTTTTATTTGTCTATTATTTATTTTCTCAAAATGGGAGACTATTGAAAAATATTTTTCACTAATTTTTAAATAAGAATATCATGAATGATTTGATTGAATTAAATAATGAAGAATTAAACCAGATAGATGGAGGGGCGACTTTTGCTTATAGAGTTGGACAAGCCTTGAGATATGCCGTCTACTCGCAAACAGCGTTTGGCTATGAAGGCGCATATTATTTAGTATATTGGTAGTAAAATTATAGTTTTGACTTTAATTTGCTAATCTATCTTTTTTTTGACAAACTTATAAAATCAAAAAAATGTGTTTTTGATAAAATTATGCCTATTTAGTTAAAATAATTTAACGGAACCATATTGTTTAAAAATTATTTGTTTTCGGAGCGCTTATTTTCATAATCAAAAAATTAGCGGTTAGCCCAAAGTAAATAAATCAATATTCTTTTGATTACTCCTCAAATTATTGGGGAGTGATTTTAATTTATAAATTAAATGAAGACATGTTTTTTAATGTCTTCAGCTAATTTTAGAATCATTAATTGATCACTACAATTTTCAGGATCTTCTCTCAAGACCCCATAAATACCCTAAAAAATCTTATCACCAAAAACAAAACCAAGAGTGTTTCAATCTATCTGGTTCTTGTTCTAGCTATACTCGTTTTTCTAATCGCATTGCCAATAATAAAGTAGACATTAGCAGGCATAGTCGAGGAGTTGTCCGAAACACTACCAAAAATGTCCCACTAAGCAATCGGATCAATAGAAAACTAGCTTTTATAAATTTCAAAAATAATCTTATGGATAAAATATTCTATAAGAAAGCCCTCAATCAGAAACACTCTCAATTAAAAAATATACTATCCGGGATTACTCATTTTTTAGTTTTAAATAACTCCTAAACTCGAAAAGTTTTTACGATATATCAAGAATGTTAGGATTACAAAACATGTTTATAACAAAATATTACAGGTCTTAAAATATTGTATTACAAGAGTTTAAAACCAAAACAATGTCGAAATTCCTGAATACCGACAATCATAGTTTGTTTTGAAAAACTGGTTACTATAGTTTTGGCCTCAGAAAAAAGATGCGTTTTTGTTAGTAAGACGTTACTGCGAAAACCTAATCAGTTTTTACATCTATAATTTGGCCAATTAAAAGGGACTGCTTCAGCTGTTTTGCAACCCTTTCAAAAAAACAGAGCATAGGGATTTAAATAAAGCTAAATTGTTACCCTTCAAAAAACAAAGCCAAGGGATTGATACAGCTGTTTTGTAACCCTTTCAAAAAAACAGAGCATAGGGATTTAGATAAAGCTAAATTGTTACCCTCCAAAAAACAAAGCCAAGGGATTGATACAGCTGTTATGTAACCCTATAAAATACAGAGCAAAACAGAATTTGCATTTGCAGTAAAAAAGAAATGCAAAAAGAAGTAAAAAGGAATTCTCGAGAAAACCATTTTGTTACAAAGATTAATTAACATAGAAAAAACTTAAAAATGAATTTGAATAATTTAAATTTAGTTGAGCTTACTATTCAGGAAACAAAAGAAACCGATGGAGGTTTTTTACCATTATTGATTCTTGGAGCTTGTTTACTAATAAGTGGTTGTGCTGCTAAAAAAGCTCCTGTTTACAATACCAATCCTAACTAGTATAAAAATGTATAATCCAACTCTAAACAAAGGTTGGATTTTCTTTATTATAAACTTAAATAACTATATCTTTTACCTTTGAAGAATAAATTCCATATCACTTTAATCTCTTTTCTAATATTAATTTTCAGATTTACTGATTTATATACAACACATTCCCATATTGTTGATTTCAAAAAGGAAGAGCAAAATCTTTTAGTACATTTTTTTAATTTAAATATTTATGAATTTTTCATATTAGAGACATTACTAGCTTTACTACTCGTATTTATTTTCCTATACGCAACAAAGAAATCAAAAGCCTTTAAAATAAAAGCTGATAATTTCAACAATTATGTCCAACTGTTTTTTTTTAATAAAACAGATATTAGTTTCTTGGATTGGTTAATAAAAATTCCTTTTTCAAGACTAATTTTATTATTTGGCTCAATTATTCCTGTTTTTATAATTACAACAAGTTCTTTATTTATCTTAAACAATATATGGGTAAATTTATTTATTTCTAAAAATCAATTAGCAATAAAATATTATTTACTTTTTAATAATATTTACTTTTTCGATATACTTATCTTCATTTTCCCACCCATTTTCTTGCTTTTTTTACTCTATAAAAAACTCTTAACAAAATATTTTATCAACAACTACTTATTTAAGGGTAATTAAAATTAGCATCAAGGACTTTATTTCTTAAAAACATTCGTGCAGATAATTCCGAAAACCCATAGATCTACAATCACCGATCTACAGCTTTAAAATTACATTCGGTAGCCGCCAATTAAATCAATCTTAAAATCATCCCCAAAAATGAACTTCAGTTCAGACCCCATAAACACATTAGAAAATCTTATCGCCAAAAACAAAACCAAGAGTGTTTCTATCTATCTCGTACTTGTTCTCGCTATACTCATTTTTCTAATCGGATTGCCAATAATAAAAGTAGACATTAGCAGTCAAAGTCGAGGAATTGTTCGAAGCACTACCGATAATGTTCCGTTAAGCAGTTTGATCAATGGAAAAGTTATCTCTGTTAATATCAAAAACAATTGTCTCGTACAAAAAGGGGATACCCTGGTGCAACTCACACAAGAAAATCTCAATACTGAAAAAGCTACCAATCAGGAACTTTCAGTCGATTTAAAGAATCAAATTCGGGATTTGTCACTTGTAATTCTAGGTAAAAGCAATAGTTTAAAAACTCCAGAAATACAACAAGAATGGTACAGCTTTTCCGCTAAAAAGAATGAATTGCAAAGTAAAATTAACCAAGCTAAATCAGGATACGACCGCAACAAACAATTGCATGACAAGGGTGTAATTTCCAGAGCAGAATTTGAGAAATTCAGTTTTGAATATACCTATGCACAACAAGCGGCATTAGGATTTGACAAAAACCAACGATGTATTTGGCAAAACAAGAAAAGAGAACTCGAAGAAAAATTAAAAAACCTAAATGGAACACTTGAAAAAATAAAGGTCGAATCGAATAATTATTTTATTACTGCACCTATAACCGGTACTGTTGAAAGTTTTACGGGTATCCAAACAGGTTCTTTCCTAAATGCTTCGCAACCCATCGCTACAATTTCGGCAGCAGATAAGCTCATTATAGAAAGTACTGTTTCTCCAAATGATATTGGATTGATACAGAAGAACCAAAAAGTAAAATTCCAAATTGATGCCTTCAATTACAATCAATGGGGATTATTGGAAGGAAAAGTGATCGACATAGACCGTAATATTACTATTCAAGGAGAACAGGCTTTTTTTAAAGTACGATGCTCTTTGGATTCAACGGCAATGAGTTTACAATCGGGCTACAAAACTCAAGTGACAAAAGGAATGACCCTTACAACTCGCTACATCATCACACGAAGAAGCTTATCTGATTTGTTGTTTGATAAAGTTGATGACTGGTTGAATCCTAAACAAATAACGAGATAAATGGCATCAATAAAAATAAAACAACATGATATTAAAGACTGTGGCGCAGCTTGTCTGGCATCTATTGGAAACCATTTTAAGGTTAATCTCCCTATAGCCAGAATTAGACAATATGCAAATACCGATAAACGTGGAACTAATGTTCTTGGGATTATTGAAGCGGCAGAAAAAATGGGTTTTACTGCCAAAGGCGTAAAAGGAGGTATGGATGCTTTAGATAAAATTCCGTTACCCGCGATGGCACATGTTGTCATCAAAGAACAATTGCATCACTATGTAGCAGTCTATAAAGTTGAAAAGTCGAAAGTCGAAAGTCATTCCAAAATAACAGTTATGGATCCTGCTTTTGGTAAAATAGAAACGTATACTTACGAAGAATTTGAGAAAATCTGGTCTGGTGTTTTAGTGCTATTTGCGCCTAATGATGATTTTAAAATATATAACGAAAAAATTTCACCCATAAAACGATTTTGGCATTTAGTTCAACCTCACAAAACCATTTTAATCCAAGCTTTGGTTGGTGCCATTATCTTTACAGTATTGGGATTAGCAATGTCGATTTATATTCAAAAAATTACTGATTACGTTTTAGTGGAAGGCAATAGAAACTTACTGAATTTATTGAGTGTCTCTATGATTGCTATTATTTTACTTCAAGCCTATATAGGTTCAAAAAAGAGTGTCTTTGTTATGAAAACGGGACAGTTAATAGATGCTAAATTGATTTTGGGATACTACAAACATCTACTGCATTTGCCACAACGTTTTTTTGATACGATGCAAATAGGAGAAATTACTTCCAGAATAAATGATGCCGTTAAAATCAGATCCTTCATCAATGAAACGGCTATTGATATGATTGTCAACATCTTTATTGTAATTTTCTCTTTTACTTTGATGTTTACTTATTATTGGAAACTGGCTTTAGTGATTTTGCTGGTAATCCCTTTTTATGCTGTAATCTATTTTACTTTGAATGCATTCAATAGAAAAGTAGAGCGAAACATCATGGAAAATGCTGCCGAGTTACAAACCCAATTAGTCGAAAGTGTCACGCATATTCGTACGGTAAAAGAATTTGGAATCGAGGATTTTTCAAATTTGAAAACCGAAAATAAATTTGTAAAGTTATTATTTACCACTTACAAATCGGGTTTGAACAGTGTTTTTGCCGGAACTTCCACCCAGTTTCTAGCCTCTGTTTTTACTGTTATTTTAATGTGGATTGGTTCAGGATATGTTATTGACAGAGTCATAACTCCTGGAGAATTATTTTCGTTCTATGCTTTAATTGGATACTTTACTTCTCCCGTGGCCTCCTTGATCGGAATGAACAAAACAGCTCAAAATGCGCTTATAGCGGCCGACAGATTATTTGAAATAATGGATTTGGAACGGGAAGAAACCGAAAACAAAGTCAAATTACAAAAAGAGCATATTGGTGAAATAAAATTTGAAAATGTCTCCTTCCGTTATGGGTCCAGAACTGAAGTATTTAAAAACTTTAACGCTGTATTCAAAAAAAATGAAACCACCGCCATTGTTGGCGAAAGCGGTAGCGGTAAAACGACCTTGATTTCGCTTTTACAAAATTTATACCCAATTAAGGATGGGAAAATTTATATTGGAGATTATGATTCGAAATTCATCCATTATGAAAGTTTACGAAGTTGTATCGGTGTCATTCCACAACAGCTCAATTTATTTTCAGGAAATATTATTGAAAACATCGCTTTAGGTGATTCATTCCCAAATATTAAGCGAGTTTTAGATTTATCGAAACAATTAGGGATTACAGAATTTGTTGAAAAACTACCCAATGGTTTTGAAACACAAATTGGAGAAAATGGTGCCATGCTTTCTGGTGGACAAAAACAACGAATTGCCATTGCCAGAGCATTATATAAAAATCCTGAAATTTTACTAATGGATGAAGCTACTTCCTCTTTAGACACCAAAGCGGAACGAATCGTAAAAAAAGTAATCGATGATTTCAAATCTGAAGGAAAAACAGTTATCGTCATTGCTCATCGATTGAGCACCATTGCTAATGCGGATACTATTTTGGTGATGGAAAACGGAGCTATAATTGAAACCGGAAACCATGCTTATTTATTAGAACAAAAAGGTAAATATTACGACTTATGGGACAAGCAGGGGTTACTCAACTAAAATTTGATTGAAATAATACTGAATTTAAATTCGACAACTAAACTCTAATGGATTTTTGATAGTCGTTATAAAATAAAAGAGCTGAGACATTTGCCATCACTAACGATGGATGATTTAGTGAGCGGGAATTCATATTATTTTGAATTTAAAAAAGTTCTAATGGCTGTAAATACTTTTATAAATTTTTATGAGACTAACTTAATAGAAGAATGTACATGGGGACAAAATTTTTTCCTTGCTATTACAAAAAGAATAATCCAAAACGTAGTTGGTACCTGTTAAAGTTTGTCCAAAGTATATTTATATGTAACTTTTTTGTACATTTGAACGTACAAGTAAAAGTACAAGTAAAAAATAGCATTATGAAAGCAGTATCAATTTCAACATTAAGAAAAAACATCAAAACCTATTTTGATGAAGTATCTGAATCATCAGAAATGTTGGTGGTTTCAAGAAATAACGAAGAAGATGCCGTTGTAATACTATCGATAAAAGAATACAATTCAATGACAGAAACACAACATTTACTATCTTCTAAAGCAAATAGAATAAGACTTGCTGAATCAATACAACAAGCTGAAAAAGGCGAATTGAAGCCTTACAGTTTGGATGATTTAGAAACAGTTTAAGAATGGATATTAGCTTTACACCAAATGGTTGGGAAGATTTTGAATACTGGATTGATAGCGACCCAGATACTGTTTCAAGAATTAAAGATTTAATAAAGTCTATTAGGCAAGACCCCTTTAAAGGAATTGGAAAGTCAGAACCTTTGCGATATGATTTGAAAGGATATTGGTCACGAAGGATAACAAACGAACATCGGCTCGTTTACAAAGTGACTGGAACTAGAAGTGTTGACCAAAAATGCACAATACTACAATGTAGATTCCATTACGATGATTAACAGAAAATTTAGGCTCTCCATTCGAGAGCTTTTTTTATGGAATACAAGTAAGCACTTTCTCGCCCACTCCGCAAGCTGTTCTTGGGATTAGATAAATCTATCGCATATGCTGCGCAAATGTCTCATGACTTTGCGCCATTTTAAAGTCGCGGTGCAATCTGTGAAAGTGTCAAAAGTTTCCTGATTTTTAACCTAGAAATCTATAGAATCTCCTGTTTTTTTTTAAT
>RCUQ01001192.1_pt1 | contig 10440 bp, 10 predicted proteins | sample 2166351 | NCBI WGS metagenome assembly RCUQ01 (sample SAMN09932597, study PRJNA488358) | compost metagenome | feature: garden; material: soil; isolation source: compost soil in acetonitrile-enriched culture | place: Germany: Experimental Botanical Garden Goettingen | collected 2016-01-27
GCGTTGTTCATCGTCATGTTCGCCATGTCGAGCATGGACGCCAAGAAGTACGAGCAGGTCTCTCAGTCGCTCTCCAGCGCGTTCCACGTCACGGCGGGCGGCGCCAACGGCGCGCTCGACTCCTCGAACCAGGTCCTGCCGGCCAGCGGCTCCCAGCCGATCCTGCCCGGCGGCAACCCCGAGTACCAGGCGCTCAAGGAGATGATGGTCGACATGCGCGAGCGCATCACCAAGGAGAACGGCGTCGAGGCGTCCAAGGGCGTCAGCATGAGCATTAGCGAGCGCGGGCTCGTCGTGTCGCTGGCCAACAGCAGCTTCTTCGAGCCCGGCGAGGCGACGCTGAAGGCTGAGGCCAAGGGCCCGCTCAAGACCATCGCGGGCTCGCTGGCCTTCGCCAACCGCCACATCATGGTCGAGGGCCACACCGACAACACGCCCATCACCACGGCGCGCTTCCCCTCCAACTGGGAGCTGTCCACCTACCGCGCCACAACCGTCGTCCGGACGCTGATCACGGAGCATCATCTCTCGCCTAAGCGGTTATCGGCCGCGGGCTACGGGGAATACTACCCCGTGGCAACGAACGCCACCGCCGAGGGCCGCGCGAAGAACCGCCGCGTGGACATCGTGATTGTTCGCTCCGACACCAAGGGGCAGCGACCGGGCGGGCTGCGCTGAGCAGACCTGACTGATCGGACATATCCGACGGAGTTGTGAGACATAACACTGCGGTCCCCCCCGTGTTGTATGCCAATATCGAGTTGGCACCCCGGCCCCTGCCCCTCATCGGGCGGGCGCCATTCGCCACTTAGAACACCCTGACCTGGAGGCATCCGTGGCTGCAAACCTGAAAAAGCCCGCCGATAAAAAAGACGACAAGGCCGTCGACAAAAAAGAGAAAAAAGAAGGCGGCGGCTTTAGCCTCGATCTGAAATGGATCCTGGCCGGCCTGGGCCTGGTGGCGATCACCATGGGCTCGGTCATCATCGGCATCCAGCTCGCGCCGGCGAAATACACGGTGATCGAGAAGGAGAAGCTCGTCGAGAAGCTGCCCGCCAAGCCGGGCAAGACCGTGCCGATCGTCGCCTCGCAGATCGTGAACCTCAAGGGCGGCCGCTTCTTGCGCTTCTCGGTGTCGCTGCAGTTCGCCAAGAACGAGGTGCTGTGGCCCGAAGGCGGCGGCGGCTCGGGTGGTCACGGCGCCAAGGCGCCCGACCCCCTCGAGGGCCACAAGGACATGATGAAGGACAAGATCGTGCTGGTCGCCAGCCGCTTCACCGCCGAGCAGCTGCTCACGGTGCAGGGCAAGGAGCAGCTCAAGAACATGATCAAGGGCGCGATCAACGCCGAGCTCGGCCACGGCGGCATGGGCGCTCACGGCGGCGATCAGCACTCCGCCCTCCCCACCGTGGTCGTGACGACCGGCGGCGGCGGTGGCGGCAATGCCGACGCGATGCCCACCCCCGAGGTGGTCAACGTGTTCTTCACCGACTTCGTCATCCAGTAGGCCCCGAGCTCAGCAGGGAGGCCACCCTTGGCCGAAATTCTCTCCCAATCTGAAATCGATGCACTGCTGTCCGCCCTCTCCACGGGCGAGTTGACGGCGGAGAAGATCAAAGACGACGAGGCGCGCGAGAAAAAGAGCGTCCGAGTCTACGACTTCAAGCGTCAGAACAAGTTCTCGAAGGAACACATCCGGACTCTGTCCATGATCCACGAGAACTTCAGCCGCATCCTCTCGACGCTGCTGTCCGCGCATTTGCGGATGGTGGTGCAGATCGAGGTGGCCAGTGTCGAGCAGCTGACGTACGACGAGTTCATCCGGTCGGTGCCGAGCCCGACCATCATCAACATCTTCTCCATCGCGCCGCTCTTGGGCAACTGCATCTTCGAGATCAACCTGGACATCGCCAGCGCGATCATCGACCGCATGCTGGGCGGCCCCGGCCGCGTCAGCCGCATGCGCCGCGACCTCACCGAAATCGAGCGCGCGCTGGTGGGCACCATCATCGCCCGCACGCTGGACTCCTTCAAGGAGGCCTGGCAGAACGTGGTGAAGTTCACCCCGCGCCAGGAATCGATGGAGATGAACCCGCGCTTCATCCAGATCGTGCCGCCCACCGACGTGGTCGTGCTGATCACCTTCGAAGCCAAGTTCGGCGACTCGGCGGGGCCGTTGTCGATCTGCATCCCGTACGTGGTGCTCGAGCCGGTCATCAACAAGATCAGCTCCCAGATGATGTTCTCCCTGGCCAAGCAGGAGCAGAGCCCCCAGCATGCCTCGGACCTCAAAAAGAAGGTCGAGCAAGCGAAAGTGCCGCTGCAAGTGGTTTTGGGTACAACCGACGTGACGGTGGGCGACATCATCCGCCTGGGCGTCGGGGACGTGGTGCCGTTGCAAACCCTGGCCGACCAAGAGCTCGGCGTGATGGTCGGCGACAAAATGAAGTTCCGGGGGCGCCCCGGCACGGTCCGCAACAAGATGGCGGTGCAAATCACCGACGTCGTGGATGATCGAGAGTTGGAAGACGAATGAGCGACATGACCAACGCCCTGAGCGATTTCGAGCGCAGCACCCTCGCGGAGCTGGGCAATGTGACGATGGGCGCCGGGGCGGCGACCCTCTCGATGATCCTGAACAAGGTCGTCAACATCACCGACCCCGCCGTGTCCGAGACGACGCACCAGGCCCTGACCGCCGAGCACCAGATGCCGCAGGTGGTCGTGATGGTGCGCTACACCATCGGCGGCGACTACCCGATCGTCTTCCTCTTGACCCCTCAGGACACCGCCGTTGTGTGCGACCTGATGATGGGCGGCGAGGGCGTCGCGCCTTCCGCCGAGATCGGCGACATGCAGCTTTCCGCCGTCGGCGAGGCCATGAACCAGATGCTCGGCTCGGCCGCCACGGCCATGAGCCAGTTCTTCGCGCGCCCCGTCAACATCACGCCCCCGTCGATCACCTTCCTGCCTCTGGGCCAGGACGAAAAGGTCGCCGAGGTCTTCGGCGCGGCCGAGGCCGTCGCCCTCGATTACAAGTTCAGCATCGACGGGCTCGTGGACAGCAAGCTCGTCCAGATCATCCCGATGGAGTCGGCCAAGCGCCTGGTGGAGAGCCTCGTGCTCGCCGCCGACGACCCGGCCGCCGTCCAGGCCCAGGTGGCCGCCGAGCAGGCCGAGGCCCGCCGCAAGGCCGCCGAGGCCGCTGCCGCCGCCGAAGCCGCCGCGCCTCAGGCGCCCGCCCAGGAGCCCGCGCCCGCGATGGCCGGCATCGCGCCCTCCCAGCTCGCCGCCTCGGCGGTGGCTTCGGGCGTCGAGACGACCATCCCGCGATCGCCCATCATGGACTCGCCCATCGCCCCCTCGCCCCTTCAGGAGGCGGCCTACGCGCCCCCGATGGACCCCGCCTACCAGCAGCAGGCGCCCGCCGGCTACCCGCCTCCGGGCTACGGCCAGGTGCCTCCCGGCTACCCCCCGGCGGGTTACCCGCCCCCGGGCTACGGCCAGATGCCGCCTGGTTACCCCCCGCCGGGCTACCCGCCGGCCGGCTACGGCCAGAGCGCGCCCAGCCCCTTCGCGGCCGACCCGGTCGGCGTGCGCCAGGCCAGCTTCAGCCCGCTCCATTCCCCCGCGGGCATGGACAACATCAGCGGCCTGGACCTGATCATGGACGTGCCGCTCCGCGTCACCGTGGAGCTCGGCCGGACGCGCATGCAGATCCGCGACGTCTTGGACCTCGGCAAGGGCTCGGTGGTAGAATTGGATAAGCTCGTCGGCGAGCCCGTGGACATGCTGGTCAACGGCAAGCTGATCGCGAAGGGCGAGGTCGTCGTCATCGACGAGAACTTCGGCATCCGCGTGACGGACATCGTCAGCCCGATCGAGCGCTTCAACTCCTTGAAGATCCAGTAAACGTCGTCGTAACCTCCTCACCCGAAAGAAGCCCCGCCATGAGAATCCTCGTCGTCGATGATGCGGCCTTCATGCGCATGATGATCAAGGACATCCTCATCAAGCACGGCTTCGAGGTGGTCGGTGAGGCCACCAACGGGCTCGAGGCGATCCTCCGCTACAAGGAGCTCGCCCCGGACCTCGTAACGATGGACATCACCATGCCCGAGATGGACGGCATCGCGGCGGTCAAGCAGATCAAGAAGATGGACCCCAACGCCCGCGTGATCATGTGCTCGGCCATGGGCCAGCAGGCCATGGTGCTCGAAGCCATCCAGGCCGGCGCTCGGGACTTCATCGTCAAGCCCTTCCAGGCCGACCGGGTGCTCGACGCGGTGCGCAAAGCCGCTCGCTGACCCCCGCATCGGCCAGGCGCCCGCCCCACCCGGCGGGCGCCTGTTTCATGGGGCTGTGGATATGGACTTATCTCACAGTTTCGCGTGAGCCGACCGTGTTATGTTCCCCCATGACCGATTACCCTCGCTCGTACCGCGTAGGGCCGACGGTCACGGGGAACAGATCCGCTATGGCCGCGAAGACCGCAAACCTTTCTTTGACTCACCGCCCCGCACCGTCCGGTGTCTGGGGCTATTTCTGGATCTGGACGGTGCTGCTCGTGCTGGCTGCGGCGATCGCCGCGCCCGCCGTGCACGCCCAGGCCGCTCCGGCGGCCGACGCGCCCAAGCTCTTCGGTGAGCAGTCCAACCTGCGCGGCCAGAAGACCGCGGCCCAGGCCGACCCGAAGGCGCCCGCTTACCTCAGCGAGGACGCGCCGCTTCAGCTCAAGGACTACGAGGAGCCCAAGCCCGCGGCCCCCGAGCCGTGGTGGCAGCAGCTCTTCGGCTTCATCTTCAAGCTGATCATGGTGCTCGGCTTGATCGTGGTCACGCTGGCCGTGGTCAAGAAGCTCGGCGGCGGGCGCATGAGCCTGAATTTGCCCAACACCAAGGGCCGCAACGTCGTGGTGCTCGAGACCACCCACCTCACGCCCCAGCAGGCCATCCACATGGTCAGCCTCGGCGGCGAGAGGCTGCTGGTCGTCGGCGCGGGGCCCCAGGGCCTCACCACCCTTACCGAGATCACCGACCCCGCCCAGGTGCGCTTGTTCCTGCAGGCCCAGAAGTCCCAGCCCACCGCCTCCAGCTTCAACCAGGTCTTCGACCTCGAGCAGGTGGTGCAAGAGACCAACTCCGAGCTGCTCGCCGAGACCTTCCGCGAGGTCGGCCAGGATCCCCGCTACCAGAACCGCCGGTGGCCGGGTCAATGAGTGTGTCGATGAACCGCTTGAACGCGTTGCTTCCCGCCGCCCTCGTGGCCCTCGGCGCGCTGGCGCTCACCGCCGCCCCGGCGATGGCCCAGGCCGTCCCGGTGCCCAACGTCAGCATCGGCCTGTCCGGCAACGGCACGCCGCAAGACACGGCCGTCTCGCTGCAGATCATCGCGCTCCTCACGGTCTTGAGCCTGGCGCCGGCGATCGTGATCCTGACGACGGCCTTCACCCGCATCGTGATCGTGCTGAGCTTCGTGCGTCAGGCGATCGGCACCCAGGTGATGCCGCCCAACCAGGTCATCATCGGGCTCTCGTTGTTCCTGAGCTTCTTCGTGATGGCGCCTGTGGCTTCGGACATCCAGAAGAACGCCTGGGACCCCTACATGAAAAAAGCGATCACCCAGGAGCAGGCCCTCAGCCGGGCCGAGGCGCCCGTGCGCCGGTTCATGTTCAAGCAGACCCGCGAGAAGGACCTGGCGCTCTTCGTGAAGATGGCCAAGATCGAGCGGCCCCGCGCCGCCAAAGACGTGCCCACGTACGTCCTGATTCCGGCCTTCATCACCAGCGAGCTCAAGACCGCCTTCCAGATCGGCTTCGTCATTTACCTGCCCTTCCTGGTCATCGACATGGTCGTCGCCAGCATCCTGATGTCCATGGGCATGATGATGCTGCCCCCGGTCGTCATCTCCTTGCCGTTCAAGATCATCCTGTTCGTGCTGGTGGACGGCTGGCACCTGCTCAGCCGCGCGCTGGTCAGCAGCTTCAACTAGGGGGCCCGACGTGACCGTTCCCGTTTTCATGGAGCTGATGCAGAAGGGCATCTGGCTGCTCTTGCAGCTTTCGGCGCCCACGTTGCTCCTCAGTTTGGTCGTGGGTCTGGCGATTTCGGTCTTTCAGGCCGTCACCCAGATCAACGAGATGACCCTCACCTTCATCCCGAAGATCGTCGCCGTGTTCGTGGCGCTGGTGTTCTTCGGGCCCTGGATGGTGACGGTGACGCTCGACTTCATGACCCAGCTGCTGATCAACTTGCCCACCTACGCGAGGTAGCCCGATGGAGCTCGCTGGGCTGCTGCGCCTGCCGCCGCAGAGCATGGTGATCTTCTTGCTGGTGCTCGTGCGTGCGAGCGCCATCTTCCTCACGGCGCCCGTGCTCAGCCACTCGAACGTGCCCCAGCGCATGAAGATCGGGCTGGCCTTCTCGCTGGCGCTCATTCTGGCGCCGTTCCTCATGAACCAGCCGCTGACCTTCGACTACACCAACTTCTGGACGCTGGGCCTCGCCTTGCTTCAGGAGATCGCCCTCGGCGTGTTCATCGGCATGCTGGCCCAGTTGCTCTTCGTGGCCGTCCAGTTCGCCGGCCAGGTCGTCGGCCTGCAGATGGGCTTCGGCATGGCCTCGGTCTTCGACCCGAACACCCACGCCCAGGTCTCGATCGTCGCGCAGATCTACCTCTACATGATCCTGATGGTCTTCCTGCTGATGGACGGCCACCACTGGCTGATCATCGCCCTGCAGCGCAGCTTCGACTCGGTGCCTCTGGGCACCTTCACCCTCGACGGGCAGGTCATGGGCGTCTTGCTCGCCGCCACCAACGAGCTCTTCTGGGTGGCCTTGACGATCATGGCGCCGGTGCTCGGGGTGCTGGTGCTCGCGGAGCTCGCCATGGGCATCGTCGCGCGCATCATGCCGCAGATGAACGTCTTCGTGGCCTCGTTCCCGGTGAAGATCGGGCTGGGCTTCATCACCATGATCCTCGCCTTCCCGCTCATGATCAGCTACCTGGGCCCGACCATCGAGCGGAACTTCATGGGCATTCTGCGCTTTTTGGCATCGTAGAAAGGGGGTGATGGCGGAAGATGTCGCAAGAGAAAACTGAGAAACCTACTGGCAGGCGCCTCCAAGAGGCGCGGAAAAAGGGCAACGTCGCCAAGAGCCAGGACGTCAACACCGGCATCGTCCTGCTCGCGGGTATCATCATCATCAAGATGCAGTTCGGCAACATGGCCGAGCGCATGGGCTGGCTCGCCGAGCAGTCCTTGGGCCATCTGCCCACCGAAGACTTCACCGTCACCACCCTGATGGCGACTTTTCTGAACCTGGGGCTCCAGTACGTCCTGATCGTGGCCCCCACGCTCGGGCTCTTGTTGCTGGCGGGCCTGATCGCCAACTACCTGCAGGTGGGCGTGCTCTTCAGCACCGAGGCCATCACGCCCAAGCTCTCCAAGATCAACCCCATCGCGGGCTTCAAGCGCATCTTCTCGCGCCGCTCGGTCGTCGAGACGATCAAGGCCATCCTGAAGATGTCGGTGGTGGGCTACCTGGCCTATCAGATCATCGCGAGCCGCTACGCCGAGCTGACCGCCACCGTGCTCTTCGACAAGGCCGCCACCGCCGCCCTGTTCGCCTCGGTGGCCTGGGAGATCTGCTGGAAGGCCGCGTTGACGCTCTTCATCTTCGGCATCCTGGACTTCTTTTACCAGCGCTGGGAGCACGAGAAGGGCCTGCGCATGTCCAAGCAAGAAATCAAGGACGAGGGCAAGCAGACGGAAGGCGACCCGATGGTCAAGGGCCGCATCCGCCGCTTGCAGCGCGAGGCCGCCCGGCGCCGCATGATGCAGGACGTGCCCACCGCGACGGTCGTCATCACCAACCCGACCCACTTCGCCGTGGCCCTGAAGTACGACCGCGACTCGATGGACGCGCCCAAGTGCGTCGCCAAGGGCATGGACCTGGTGGCCCAGAAGATCAAGGAGATCGCCGCCGAGGCGGACGTGCCCATGATCGAGAACGTGCCCCTGGCGCGCGCGCTCTACAAGAAGGTCGAGATCGACGAGACCATCCCCGAGGACATGTTCGCCGCGGTGGCCGAGATCCTCGTGACGATCGATCGCCTCAACAAGAAGAAGAAGCCCAAGCCCATGCGGGCCGTCTAGGCGCCTACTTCACCACCACCGCGTTGATCGTCGCGCCGTGCGGCACGCTCGCGTGGCGACGGGCGTCGTCCAGGTTGGCGACGTTGAGGAAGTCCTCGCGGGCCAGGCGCTGGAGCGCCCACAGGGGCGAGTAGTTGGCCTCGCCGGGTAACGACGCGAGCACGTTGCGGGTGGCGCCGGCGTCGTCCATGGTGCGGAAGCCGGCGCGGTGGGGCAGCCCGTTCTCCGAGAAGAAGGCGTACTGCGGGCTCGCGGGCACCAGGCCCTGCGAGTCGGCGTTGAGCTCGTCGAAGGCGAAGTAGAAGAGCACCTTGTGGCGGCACCAGCCGCGCAGCAAGAGGGCCTTGCCGCCCGAGACGGAGCCACTGGCGCTCGAGAGCGCCGGCACGACCGGCATGTTCAGGATCTTGCCGGTGGGCTCGATCTTGAAGCCCTCGTTGCGGCGGGCCTCGAGGTCGGTGCGGCTGGTGATGCTGTTGACGACGTAGCCCTCGGGCACCGTCACGCGCTGGATGGCGCAAAAGTCGTTGTAGCCGGCCTCGCCGGGCAGGGCGTCGAAGACGTAGAGCTGGTCTTCGAGCGGGCTGCCGTCGGGCTTGAAGAAGATGTGGAGGTTGGCGGGGTTGGTCGAGCGGGCGTCGAGGTGGTAGAAGCTGACGCGGTCGCCGTTCGGCGCGTAGGCCGTCAGCTTGAAAGGCGCCTCGTCGAGGTTGATCGGGGCCTCGGGCTCGGGCAGGTTGGGGTTCTCGCTGCGGCGGAAGAAGGTGCCGGCCTGATCGCTGAAGCGATCGACGACGGTGACCTCGGCCAGGTCCGGGTCCTGGCTGACGGTCGGCGGGCTGAGGTCGTCCTGGCCGCCGGACCCGGCGGGGTTCTGGCAGCCGAACAGCGACAGCGTGGCGACCAACGCGGCGGTGGTCAGGAGGCGCATGGACATAGGGCGGGGTGCTCCTTGCGATGGGGGAATGCCCTGAGCATAGCCGCTTCGCGTTGCGGCGATGTGACGACCGGGTGAAGCATGTCTTGTGGACTTGCGGGGCTGTGGCATAATGGCGGCATGATCCCGAGTGTCGCCTACGATCCGATTCTGGTCGGACTTTCCTTGGTGATCGCCATCGGCGCGGCGTACACCGCCCTGGACATGGCCGAGCGCGTGAGCGACGCCAGGGGGCAGGCCCGCCGGGCCTGGCTCTTCGGTGGCGGATTGACCATGGGCGTGGGCATCTGGAGCATGCACTTCACCGGCATGCTGGCGTACCAGTCGCCGGTGCCGGCGGTCTACGACGTCCTCGAGACGGCCTTTTCGGTGCTGTTGGCCGTGGGCGCCTCATGGGCGGCGCTGTTCCTCGTCAGCCGGCGCGAGCTCAAGCCCTTGACCCTGGCCGCCGGCGGCCTGCTCATGGGCCTCGGCATCGTGAGCATGCACTACACCGGCATGGACGCCATGCGCATGCCATGCGTGATCCGCTACGACCCGCTCTGGGTGGGGGCCAGCTTCGCGATCGCCGTCGGCGCGAGCACCACCGCCCTCAAGCTCTCGTACGACCTGCGCGCGGGCGCGTCGGGCGCCTGGAAGCTGAAGATCGGCGCGGCGGTGCTGATGGGCATCGCGATCGCCGGCATGCACTACACCGGCATGCTCGGCGCGGTGATCACGCCGCTCAACTGCGGGCCCACCAGCTTGCCCACCATCAGCACGAGCCAGCTCGGCGGGGCGGCCATCGGCGCGGGCACGTTGATCATTTTGGCGATCGCGCTGTTGAGCTCCTACCGCGAGCGGTTGCGCCGCGAGCAGGACATCCTGAAAGACCGCTTCTTGAGCGTGCTCTCGCATGAGCTGCGCACCCCGATCAACGCCATTCTGGGCTTCGGCTCGATCCTCGAAGACGGCGTCGCCGGGCCGCTGAACCCCGAGCAGCAGCGCTACATGCGCAAGCTCACCGACGGCGCCGAGCACATGCTGGCGCTGGTGAGCGACCTGCTCGACATGAGCCGCATCCAGGCCGGCAAGTTCACGCTGCAGCCCGCGCCGATGACGCTCGAGCCGGTCGTGGAAGACGTGCTGGGCAACCTCTGCGCGCTCGCCGATCAGCGCCAACTCACCCTCGAGAACCAGCTGAGCCCCGGCCTGCCGGACCTGGTGGCCGACGCTCAGCGCGTCAGGCAGGTGCTGACGAACCTGGTCGGCAACGCGATCAAGTTCACGCCCGAAGGCGGCCGGGTGACGGTGACGGCCGTGCGAGACGGCCAGGGGATTCGCGTGGAGGTGGTGGACACCGGCG